>Ga0247730_1000123_pt1 | contig 76852 bp, 65 predicted proteins | sample UWRJL073202C2_FD_180959 | JGI IMG/M metagenome (GOLD analysis project Ga0247730, IMG submission 180959) | Plant litter microbial communities from Arlington Agricultural Research Station in Wisconsin, United States - UWRJ-L073-202C-2 | ecosystem: Environmental > Terrestrial > Plant litter >...
AGGTGACTGAATTGCGAAGAAAAGCCAGAAAGCTGGGGCTTGAGGATAATCTCCTGGTAGAGAAACTCGATATTCTTAATCCTATTGACGTGGAGCATGCGTTGAAATTTGATATCGACATCCTGGTGAGTCATGCCGGTATTGGCGAGGCAGGCCCGGTATCCGAAATACCACTGGAGCTTGTCCGCAGCAATTTTGAAACTAATCTGTTTGCGCCATTAATTCTTACCCAAAAGTTTGCCGCCAAGTGGATCGCTGCCGGTACAAAGGGAAAGATCGTATTCACCTCCTCACTGCTTGGCCTATTGTCCGTTCACGGATTTGGGACTTATGAAGCGACTAAACATGCACTTGAAGCCATTGCTGAAGAGCTGCAGTTTGAACTGAAACCTCACGGTATCCTTGTCCAGGTATTCAATCCGGGTGCATTTCTAACCGGCTTTAATGAAAGAATGGCAGAAACACCTTTTGAATGGCTGGATGACCGCAAGAACTTCACCAAAAGGGCAGATTTCAAGGCGCTGACCGATGAGCTGCTGAGCCAGCCCGGAAACCGTCTCGATCCTGAAATCATTATTGATGCCATGATCAAAATCGTACCGGAAAACACGGGTAAGTTCAGGAATGTTGTTCCTGAAGAATTGTTAGACCTGGTAGTACAGGCCTCTCTGGAAGCCTGGGAGAGGGATATCTAATACGATAGAGAGGAATCCCGCTTTCTGAGCTGTTTCCTCTCTATGGTTATCTTATTCACCGGCTTCAGGCATGTTTTTCTTATTGAACAACCAGCTTATCTTTTTTGATTTGCAGAGTCTCAGTGCAATTTATCCGGTTCCGCAGGTTTTCCTGACTATTTAAAATCCCGTGACGCCGGAAAAATCTCCGGCTGTGCAGCAGTTCTTGTCTGTTTGCGCTCTTCGGTATTCGGAAATGGAGCCCTTTCATCCGTATTTGATAAGTTAACTGCTGGCAGATCTTTATATTCTGCCGGGGTAAGCCCCTGTAAAAGGCCGGAAAGGTCAAAACAGCGTTTTACGACTACATGCACAACTTCGCCTTCACGCTGCAGTTTTCCTTCCACCATCAGCAGTTTTGATTGAAGCACTTCCTTCCTGTACTCGTGAAACAGGTTTTTAAATACCACCAGGTTGGCAATCCCTTCTTCATCTTCTAAGGTAATAAAACATATCCCGCCGGCGGTGCCGGGCCTTTGCCTCACCAGTACCAAACCGGCCACCTTGATTAAAGCGCCATCCTTCACATCCGCAAGTTCTTTTGTGGACAGTACGTGCAGCAGGCGGAGCTGCTCCCTTAAGAAACTCAGCGGATGCGCTTTTAAAGACAGGGAAGTAGCAGCGTAATCCTGAACAACGTTCTCCGAGGCAGTCATCAGCGGTAAGGATACCTGCGCTTCGGTTACACTCGCCGAGGGTTGCCCGGCAAATAAGGCAATGGGCTTATCGGCCAGTGCAGTCACTTCCCATAGTGCTTTACGGCGGTCCATTCCCAATGATCCGAATGCGTCTGCATCGGCCAGTTTTTCAAGGGCTGATAGGGAGACCCCTGCATCCAGCAGCGAATGGATGGTTGTATATTTTGGTGAACGTCCGTTTACCAGTGCTGCGATGTCAGTTTCAGAAACACCATTCACCTGGCGGAATCCAAGGCGCAGCGCAAAGAACGCGCCGGATTTTTCTTCGAGCAGGTTATCCCATGTGGAATAATTGACATCCGCAGGGCGTACCTCAACCCCGTGTTTCCTGGCATCGGTGATGATCTGTGCCGGCTGGTAAAAGCCCATAGGCATGCTGTTGAGCAGGGCTGCGGCAAAAACATCAGGTTTATAACATTTCATCCAGGATGAAACATACACCAGCAGTGCAAAACTAACGGCATGGCTTTCCGGGAAGCCGTAACTGCCAAAACCTTCCAGCTGTTTGAAAACGCGCATCGCAAAGTCCTCTTTGTAACCTTTTGCCACCATGCCATCCACCAGTTTCCGTTCAAACTTCGTCACCTGCCCCTGAAGTTTAAAGGTAGCCATGCTGCGGCGCAGTTCATCTGCTTCGGCGGGGGTAAAACCAGCGGCAACGATGGCAATCTTCATGGCCTGCTCCTGGAACAGGGGCACCCCCAGGGTGCGGTGTAAGATTTTCTCTAACTCCTTTGAGGGGTATTCAACTTTTTCCTCGCCGTTTCTGCGGCGTAAATAAGGGTGCACCATGTCTCCCTGAATGGGGCCGGGCCTTACAATGGCCACCTCAATCACCAGGTCATAAAAACATTTGGGGCGGAGCCTTGGCAGCATAGACATCTGTGCGCGGCTTTCGATCTGGAAAACCCCCAGGGTGTCTGCATGGCTGATCATCTCATAAACCTTAGGGTCATCCTGCTCAATATTGGCCAGTGTAAGGTCAAGGTTGTAGTGTTTCTTTGCCAGGTCAAAGGCCTTTCTGATGCAGGTAAGCATGCCCAGCGCCAGCACATCGATCTTCAGGAACCCCAGTGCATCAATATCATCTTTATTCCATTCTATGTTTGTGCGGTTGTCCATCCGTGCGTTCAGGATAGGGCAGAGGTCTGACAGTTTACCCTGTGTGATCACAAAGCCGCCGGTATGCTGGCCCAGCTGGCGTGGAAATCCGATCATCTGCCCGGTTAGTTCCAGTACCTTTCGCAGGTGCGGGTCTTCGGGGTTTAGTCCCTGTTCCAGTATCCGTTCCGGTTCAAACCATTCATCGGTGAACTTCCAGATGGCACCTGAAAGGCGGTTGACGGTGTCTACAGAAAGGCCCATCGCTTTACCCACATCACGGATGGCGCCCTTTTGGTGCTGCTGGGTAACTGTAGCAACTATTGCTGCCCGGTCACGTCCGTACTTGTTATAAATATACTGGATCACTTCCTCCCGGCGCTCATGCTCAAAATCCACATCTATATCCGGCGGCTCATTACGTGCCGAAGAAATGAATCGCTCAAACAGGAGGTCGAACTTGGTGGGGTCTACAGAAGTGATGCCCAGGCAATAACAAATGGTAGAATTTGCTGCTGAGCCCCGTCCCTGGCAGAGGATCCCTTGTTCCCTCGCAAAACGCACAATATCGTATACGGTCAGGAAATAAGGGGCATAGTTCATCTCCTCTATAAAAGAAAGTTCATAATTGATGGCCGTAGAGATCTTCTCCGGTACGCCTTTCGCAAAATGTTCTTTTGCGCCCAGCCAGCTCAGCATGGTCAGCTCTTCCTGCGGGGTACGGCCTTCGGTAGTCAGTTCCTCAGGGTATACGTATTTTAAACTGCCTAGTGAAAACTGGCATGCATCGGCAATGTCCTGCGCATGCCTGATTGCTTCAGGGTACTGACTAAAGAGGCGGATCATCTCAGGAATAGGTTTAAGGTGGCGCTCTGCATTCTGGTGCAGCCTGAACCCTGCGGTGTAGATGGTACATTTTTCCCTTACACAAGTCAGGATATCCTGCAGTTCGCGGCGTTCGGGATGATGGTAATGTACATCGTTAGTGGCTGCCATGGGGATGTCCAGTGTTTTTGACAGTTGTGCAAGCCTGAACAGTCTTTTGTGGTCGTCACCCTGGTAGGAGCGGGTAGCCCCCAGGTAGAGCGCAACACCTAAGGCCTCCCTGTAAACCTGCAGTTGCTGCCTGAATGCAGGGTCGAAATCAAAATCTGCACCTAATACTGATGGAGGGATTGCAATAAACTTCATGCCTTCCGCATGTTCAAAAACGTCTGCCTGGTATAGGTGGCAGTCGCCTTTTTCAGCACGCAGGTTCCCGGTGGTCAGCAATGCGGAAAGCCTGGCGTAAGCCTCCTGATCTGTAGGGTAGGCCAGTAATGCCGGCCCGTCCAGCAGTTCCAGCCGGGCCCCGGGAATTATGCCGATGGGCTTACCTTTTGCAGCGGCATAGGCGCGTACTACACCGGCAAGCGTATTCCTGTCAGTAATGCCAATTTTGGTATAGCCAAAGTCAAGTGCCTGCTGTACCAGTTCTTCGGGGTGTGAGCCACCTCTCAGAAAGCTGAAGTTGCTGGTAACCTGTAATTCTGTATAACTCATCTCTCCACTATGCAAAAAATCCGTGTATAAACCATTGTGAATCCTGTTCTGAATAATGTCCTGAGCGGAACAGCCAATAGCGCTGCCCTTCCTCGTCCTCAACGTAATAGTAATCACGGTGTTCACCCTGCTGCAGCCACCATTCCTGTGCAATCCGTTCCGGGCCATCCGCTTTTTTGATCATATGCCGTTTACCCTTGTAAATGAAAAGCATGGGCGGGTAATCCGGGATCGGTGCAGAAACCTCTATCGGTATTGGCCTGGCCAGTAACTGGGTAGGGCGCGGGCGGCTGTTATGCCAGGGAACAGTTGTGCGCTCCTGGATCGAAACTGCCGGTTTTAGCGAGCGTTCCGGCCAGAAATGCTCATCGGGCAAATACCGGTGAATGGCCTGGGCACCCACTTTGACTGCCAGCCGGTCCAGTAACTCAGAAACCCCCTGGTTGTCCAGACCGGGGTTTGCTGTCCATAAAGCTTCCTGCAGGGGAGATACCTCCTCTGTTTTCGGTGCTTCCATTACAAAAAGCTCTATACCCAGTGCTGGTTCTATGGAAGGTATCTTGAGTGAAAACAACTTGAAAAGGTGGTTGATATGGTGTGACGGTGAGTTCGTGCCTATTTCCGCCTGTATCACCTTTCCGTCTATGCGATAGCAGGTCAGTACTCCTGTTCTTAAACCCTTGCCTTCGCCCTGCAGGCGCTTACACAGGGCTTCCAAAAGTTTTTTTATCGCTATTTCAATTCCGACGGCTGTCCTGATAGGCTCCAGGCAGGGCAGCCGTTCCTGGTAAGGGGGCATCATCTGCAGGGGCTGTATCCTTTCCTCTTCCTGGCCCAGGGCCTGTGCAAGTTTTAACAGGAGGTCTGCGCCAAAGCGGCGGCGCAGAACAGCCCGTGGCATATGAATAAAACTGCTGATCTGGTACAGACCAAGCTTCCGCAGGCGCTGTAATGCCACGGCTTCCAGGCGCAGGGCTGAAGGGGGCAGGGGCAGGAGTGCCGTAGTTTGTTCCCCGCTGTCAATCACGCTTGTGGCACTACCGAAACGCGCCATTGCCCAGGCTGTTCCAATGGTATCGGCAATTGCGGCGCGGACTTCGTATCCCGATGTTTTTAACCTGCTGACAATCTCTTTCAGATAGTCCTCTTCAGCACCCCAGAGATGTGCGCAGCCACTGGTATCCAGTATCAGGCCATCGGGCAGGTCAAGTGCAACAAAAGGCGTGTAACGGATGCACCATTCCCCGATTGCGCGCAATAACCTGGCCTCACGTCCGGCTTTATCACTGAATACCTGCAGGCCGGAGGCAATGGCCTTTGCATCAGCAAGGGACATGCCTTCTGTGATACCCTGTGTCCTTGCAACTTCACTCAGCGCTTTAACCAGGGCACGCCCGCGTTCAGCAGCTGTAATCACAAAAGCAGTATCCTTCAGTGCCGGCCGTCGCAGGATCAGCCAGTTGGAGATCAGGTAAGGGAACCATATGGAGGCATAACGTTTTTGCATCACTATCCGGCGTTTCTGTTTAACTGTATGACAACAGCTCCTTCATCCAGTTCTGTAACAGGTTTAAAATGCCCTTCGGCCCATTCTATCTTCCAGCTGCCGGGGTTACCATTCCGTACTTTTAGCAGTTCTACATTCCAGCGGGGGAAACCCACACCCGGCATCCCTTCTTCCAACTCACTGGGAAGGGGAGTGATCCGCCATCGGGCAACACATGCCGTAGAAGTTACTTTATTGGGCTCAGCACGAAGGATAAAACCTGTCACTTTACTTTTTTCAACCACCAGCTGCAATCTTCTCGACTGTGCAAAATTAATGTCCCTCAACTCTGCAACAACAGCCGTAAGGCCTTCGCATTTCAATGCTTCTTCCATTACCCAAAGTACATCCCGTTCCCGTTGCAGGTCTACAAAGATGATCCTGTCCGGTTCAACCCCGAAGGCCTGTAATGCCGGAGGGAAAAGCGTCCTGGAGGTGCTGATCCACAGGCAGGAACTGCCATTCTGCATCAGCACATTGAGCAATCCTGATAAGAACCCCGCGGAGCTGGCCTCATGTTCAGGTGCCGCAATCAGGAATTCATGTATAGCCCCCACAGGACAGATGCCATTGGGGAAAGCCAGCTCAACAGGGCCCAGGCCGAAAGCTCCGGCATTGCCTTCTGCAGGTTTGACACCCTGCAAGGTCAATATATCTTTTCGCAGTTGACTGATGATGTCCTGTTGTGAATTTGTGCTATTGCTATGCCTGTTCATTTCCCCTTCCATTTCTCTGAATACTAAGCTTAAAACGTTTTAAACTGATGTCATACCACAAATGTAATACTAATATTATTAGTATTACAAAACTAATCAGCAATTTATTTTAGTATGCGGGATGCCTGATATTTATTGTTCAGAGGAGAAAACTGACGAAGAAATAGTATGCTGTATATTACTTTTGAAAGAGAAAAACTTACAGGGGAGAATAATAATAACTGTTTAAAGCCTAAAGAATTTTGTCAGCTGTAAAGTTCATTTATAATGAATGGTGTGTTTTCTGTTCAATGTGCTGAATCACACCTGTTCCTACAACTTTCACACCTTCAAGCACTGCAAAAGAATCTCCACGTTTCAAATTCTGGCGTATATGTTTTGACGGGAGGAGTTTGATAAAAGCAGTTGCAGTTTGACCTGGTTTCACTTCATCCAGTTCTGGAAAAGAAACTTCGCCTGAGAATTGATTTGCAGAACTAAAAGAAAATGAAGGTTTGTAATGATCATACACAGGCATTTTCCTGCCACCATTTTCAGTAGGGAATAACGACAATGTTGCCGTGAAATTATATGAAGTAAGGTTCATCATCATAACAGTTCATGTTTAACAAATGTAGCGCATTAATTCATTATAAAGAAAAAATATTTCTATTCTAATTTGTATATTTTATAACTGATTTTGATTTTCGCCTTTTTGATATATTTAAATCTTAAATCCAAAGCAGATAATCTTTCAAAAATTCCTGTCCGCCATCGTACGTCCCACTGTCCGGTAACGAACACCCGCATTTCAAATTCTCATGATAAAAGCCGCTGCAGGTGCAATAAACCGCTAATTCATACATTGGCATCAGGATTGGCAAAGCGGAATTGTAATGTTAATCCATCTCATCATGTATAAAAAAGAAATCCTGTCCGTCATATTCTTTATTCTCTTTCTGCAGTTCCTGTATCCTGACATCTCCTATGGCCAGGCCATCAGCGGAAGCGGGGTTGACAGCAGAACCACCATTCCTATTGGCCATTATTCATCCCTGAGGTTAAAGAGTTCCTCAGATATCGTTTTCATTACAGGTGATGAAAAGAACATTGTAATCGAAGCGGATGAAAAGTTCATGCCCTACATAGAGTGTGTGGTGATCAATGACTGCCTGACGGTCAGGAACAAAAAAGAAGCCTGGTTTAACCTGATCAAACCTATAAAAGTATATGTTCCCGTTAGTTCCGGCAAGCTGACCAGCATCATTAACAACGGTAGTGGTGATATCTATTCAGATCCATCACTCATACTGGAAAACGATCAGCTTGCAATTGCCTCCAATGGATCAGGCAAAATAACGCTCAGCCTTAAATGCAAAGATCTTGACCTCAGGAATTCGGGCTCTTCAACGATGAGGTTAAAAGGTACGGCTGATCATATAGCTGTCAGGACGGGAGGGAGCGGGCAGCTCGACGCATCCGGCTTAGCCGCAAATGATATTGATATCAAAATGGGCGGAAGCTCCACTGCAAAATTAAACTGCATTTCATCCCTGCATACTGATCTGCATGTCAGTTCAACGGTTTCTGTCATTGGCCATCCGCAAATCACCAACGAAAAAAAAGAGCGTGGCCGTATCAATGTGGTAAAAGAGTAAAACAAAATCCCGGCCCTGTTCACAAACGGGGCCGGGATTTATTGATACTTTAACCGATTAATTTAGAACGGTCTGTCGGCTTTACTTACGCCAAAAGTTGCGGAAGGTTTATTGCCCATGTAAAAGGTCATTGTTCCGCCTTTTACCAGGTCGGTATGCCTGATATATGATTTCGTATACGGTTTTCCGTTCATCAGGATGTTCTGTATATAAATGTTTTTCTTTCCCTGGTTCTCTACGCTGATCGTAAACTTTTTGCTGCCTACGCTGATCGTAGCTTTATCCATCACAGGGGAGCCGATCACATAAACGCCGCTCATCGGGTTCATAGAATAGAAACCCATAGAGGACAGCACATACCAGGCACTCATCTGTCCGGCATCCTCATTACCACAAATGCCGTCTTTTTCCGTCGTGTAGAACTTGTTCATCACATCCCTTACAACCTCTGCTGTTCTCCAGGGCTGGCCTGCGTAGTTATACAAATATGCAACATGGTGGCTGGGCTCATTTCCATGTGCATACTGGCCGATCAATCCTGTAACATCATTCGGGGCATTTTTCATTTGAGATGACATGGTGAAAAAGTGGTCCAGCTTAGTGGTAAAAGCCTTGTCGCCACCATTCAGCCTGATCAGCCCCGGGGCATCCTGCGGAACCAGCCAGGTATATTGCCATCCATTGCCTTCGGTGTAATCACTTTTGCCGGGTTTGGCATCTATAGGGTCAAAGGGTAAATTCCAGTTCCCGTTAGCCAGTTTGCCTACAAAGTGCCCTTCTTTGGCATTGTAGTATTTTTCATAAAGCCTGGCTCTTTTCCCAAAATAGGTGGCATCCTCTTTTTTGCCCAGTTTTGCAGCCATTTTGGAGATACCCCAATCGGCAATAGCGTATTCCATTGCCCATGCTACAGATTCCTTCAGGCTGTCGGCCGGGATGGTGGTCATGTGCTTCACATACTGAATTCCCATTTCCGGCTTCATTGCGGTACTTCTGATGGCTTTATAGGCGAGCGCAACATCTGAAGGATAAAGCAGTCCTTTCAAATAGGCATCAGTAATTACGGCGATGGAAGGGTAGCCCACCATGCAAAAAGTTTCGCTTCCCTGCAGCGGCCACAGCGGCAGTTTGCCCTGCTGCTGATAGATAGCCAGGAGGCTATGTACCATATCCTTCACCTTTGCAGATTCAATCACTGTCATCAATGGGTTCAATGCCCTGTACGTATCCCAGAGAGAAAAGGTAGTATAGTTCGTAAATTTCTGATTGGTGTATACTTTTTTATCCGTTCCCCTGTAATCGCCATTATGGTCATTAAAGATAGTTGGTGAAAAAAATGTATGGTACAAAGCGGTATAAAACACTGTTTTGGTCGCTTTGTCAGCTTCAAATACAACTTTATTCAGCGCCTTATTCCATGAAAGATCGGCAGCCTGTTTTACTTCTTCAAAGTTCCATTTCGGGGCTTCGGCCGCGATATTTGCCAGTGCATTTTCGGTACTTACCGGAGAGATGCCTACTTTCACTAGAATATCAGGGTTTTTTACAGCATCAAAGAACAGTGCCGCTTTAGTTCCAACACCTTTTACTTCCTTTCCGGAATCAGGGTTGGTGCCAATGTATAACTGTGCTTTGGTTACAGGAACCGAGAGTATTATGGCGAAAAATATACGCTGATCTTTTGACCATCCTGTAGAATAACGGTAGCCTGTAAAAGTGCTGTCGTTTACCTGTTTAATGGAAGAGGCCACTGTTTTGTCCCATAACATGGTAAAGTCCAGGTCTAACAGTAAATGCGCGTTATCAGTTTTTTCGTAATGGTAACGGTGGAAACCGACCCTTTTAGTAGCCGTTAGTTCCGCTTTCACTTTATACTTATCCAGGTAGGCGCTGTAATACCCTGGTTTGGCCACTTCGCTGTCCTTAGAGAAAAAAGAGCCGTAACCGCTGGCCATGTTGTTGAATTTTGCCGGTGTAAGCTGCACTTCGCCATTGGCCGGAACGATCAGTACATCGTTCAGATCACCAATGCCGGTACCGCTTAAATGGGTATGTGAAAATCCCAGGATCTCCTTACTGATATAATTGTAGCCGCTGCACCAGTCCCATCCATTGAACTCGTCCCATGACTGCATGATCTGCGAAGGGCCTAACTGTACTGCTCCTGTAGGAACATTTGCGCCAACAAATACGTGTCCGTGGCCTACTGAGCCGATGAAGGGGTCCACGTATTTGGTAAGCGATGCTAACTTTTCCGGTGTCTGTGCTGATACTTTTGACGCCGGGATACTGCTCATCAGCGAGATCCCTGCTATCAGCGATAAAATTCTATTCTTTGTCATTTCTGGTTTGTGTGTTGCAGGGGCTAATATAATATTCTTTGGTGTTAATTATACACTTTCCCGGCCTTTCTGTACCTGCTCATCATAAAGCCCAGTGCTAGTAGTGTTCCCAAAACAGAGGGAAGGAACTGGCTGTAAGGCTGTCAGACAGGTTATCAAAATAGAAATATTAACAGTATCAGGAAGAAGCCCTGCAGGGTACCTGCCAGTATCAGGGATTTAAAAACTGTATACAGTATAAAACTTTATCAGCTATCCGGAAGTGATTTATGCTGCTAAGATCAGATGTAATTGAAATAATAGAGGTACCTGCCAATCACCTTCTTCATGTCATCATCGTAAAGCGGATTGTCCAGAAAGTGGTTGGCCAGTTCAATAAATGGTTCTTCATTTCCGCTGATGAGCCTTTCAAAGACCGTGATCAGATCACTGATCGATTTATAAACCGGGTCTTTGTCAACCAGATCGTCAAAATTAAGCTGGTGGAGTGGTTTAAAGAAGATTTTCAGCCAGGAGAGGGTAAGTGACTTTTCTTTGTAATACCTTTGAATGATGCGGTTGAGCATCTCTGTGATCACCTGGATAAAAAAAAGGTACTGTGTGTTTTCTGCCAGTACCGTCACAGGCACCTCGCCAATTACCTGCGTTGTTTTCCAGCAGGCTGATTGTGCATGGATATCCAGAACACATCTGGCGTATAGTTTGATGGATTCCATGATCGCGTTTTTTGCCCAGTGGATTCTTCCCAGGTTTTGCTGCTGTTGTATCCTGCAGAAAAAAAGATATTCGTGACCTGTATTTTCAAGCGCCAGTGTATGGTGGATGATGGTCTCCGATTCCCTGATCGCCATTTCGTAATCCTGGATCTTGTAATAATAATAACTGATGTATGGCATACAGAAAACTGACACCCAGGTGCCCACATTTGGGTTTGCCTTTTTTAATAACCTGTTGCCCTCTTTCAGCTGCCGCGCGGCGGCTTCCGGGTCTTTCTGTTTTGCTGCTGCAAAACAGCTGGCAAAACAGGTATTGATCCGGTTATAACAGGCGAGATCCCCGGTGCTTAAAGCTGTATTCAGGGTAGAATCTACATAAAACTGATAAGGGTTATCAATTTTATAGGTTGACAGGTCATTCGTCACTGCACTCATAGGTTTTAGGTTTATGGATGTTATAATAAAATGTCTTTAACCTTCCTGTACACGATGTCTTTTTTTACCGTCTGGTCAAAGTCATACACACAGAAATCTTTCCCTGCTGCTTCAATTGCTACTTGTGAACACCCTCCGTTACACAGCGGCAGGATTCCGCAGGTATGGCAGGGTTTATTTTTTAGTTTCACACTCATCCTGTCGTGGAACTTCTGGTTCCAGATGATTTCGCCCTGTTCCGTCACTACGCCTTCACTGTTCTGATCCGTAAAATCACGTGCTGTGCATTTGAACACTTTGCCATCATAGTTTATTGTGGCGTGGTTCACCTTGTCGGCATAACATGAATTTTGTAAGGTGTTGGGTACATATGCGTTGTGCGCTTTGAACCCTCTCGCCCTGAAAAAGCTGACCAGGTCATCTGCGCGGTCATTGAGGTTGCCATCAGCTTCCTGCCAGACTTTGTGAAAGGTAAAGGTCAGGTATTTGCTTTCCTCTTCGGTCAGGTCAAGAAAGTCGTCATAAATTTCCTCAATATCGTTCAGGTTGGTTTTTGTGAAATTGATCCTTGCAGTAACCCTGAACCTGTTTTTTGCCAGCAATTTTATATTATGTACAATATCATCATATGAGCCCCTGTTTTTTGATACATAACGCACCGTGTCATGCAGAAAGCGGTTTCCGTCAAGGGTGATCTGGAAATCATTCAGGTTAAACCTGTCAAACTCATGCACCATGCTTTCTTTGATCAGGAATCCGTTTGTAGTGATGTTGGAGCTGATCAGTACGTCATAAGTATCTTTTATCCTTTCCAGTTCTTCATAGATCGGCAGCATGACCTTATCAAAATACAGCAATGGCTCGCCCCCAAACCAGGAGATAATTATCTCTTTGATCTTATCATTTTTTGCAAGTATGGTTTCCACATGTTTTACAATACTGCCGATGGTGGACACATCCATTTTTGAATCCTTGATATGTGATTCATAACAGTACCAGCACTTAAAATTGCAGTTCATTGTTGGATTGATCACCAGGTGATAGCGGGTATCATCCTGATCAATGCGGTTCATGATCTCCCTGACTTCCTCTACCTCATCCCTTTCATCATCAACGATGTACCTGTCATCCACCAGTTTCTGGAAGAAAGTGGGATGGTAGTTTTTTAGTCCTTCCATGTTGTCTTCCGCCACTGCTGCCTTATAGAGGTCAACTAAAATCGGATCAAGTAATAAAAGGCTGTTGGTTAGGGTATTAAACAAGATGTGACTGTTGTCTACCACTAAGGAGTGGTTAAAGAGACTGTTTTTCATGATCGTTTGTGTTTAGGTTAAAAAGGGGGGAGAGACAGGAATGCTCTCCCCCCGGGTTTAATTTCACCGTCAGATGAAATGCATTAAGCACCGCAACCAGCTACCGTGTTTGATGTACAACCCTTGTTGTTACAAGGCACATTAATGTCATCAATTGGGGCAACGGTGTCTATTGTGCTGCCAGAAAAGCCGCCGGTAAGCTGCTCGTTTTCTGATTCGCTTACAGACTGCAATTCATCTTTTAATGCGTCCAATACTTTCTTTTTCAGTGAGTTTTTGTCGGTTCCCATCTTTGTTGATTTTTAAATTTTATCCCTACTCTGTTAAGGGTTTTCAGGTTCCCCCTTTTCTACGCGTATTTTTTTAATTCCTTACATTCTGTTCTTTTCGTCACTGTTGCCGCCTTCAACTTTCCTTACATTTTGCTTTTTGCCCAGGCTGAAATTGTAGATGAGCTGCAGGGAGAATCTCCTTGTCAGGTATTTCTGTTTCTCCAGGAGTTTAAGGTTCCCGGAGTTGGTCTCATAATCGGCGCGGTTGGTGTCAAATATGTCGGTAACCAGTGCCCTGGCCGTGAGCTTTTTCTTAAAGAAGCTATCACTTAACCCGAGGTCGATATAATAATTCGGTACGAACACCTGATTGGAGTTATTGTACTTTGACTGGTACAATGCTGAAAGCTCCAGTCTCAGGCTTTGGTACAGGTTGATATTCTGGGTAGTTTTTCCGGAGAAGATTGTTCTTTTGCTTTCGCCTGATTCAAACCTGATGATATTCCTGTAGAGCATCAGGTTATTGACCATGCTCCACCATTTGGCTACCGTAAGGGGTATATAGAAATTTGTCCCGAAGTATTTCTGACTGGACAGGTTCTCCCAGCTGTAGTTGGCAACGATGCCATTTTCGTCATTGTCCTGCAGGTACTGGGCAAATACACCATCGGTCTGACTGGCGAACAGCGTCAGGTTGTATTTACCCAGGTACAGGTACGAGAGGTTAATGGAATTGGTAAACTGCGGTTTCAGGTACGGGTTTCCTGATATATAGGTATAGTCGTCAATCCGCCATTCAAAAGGATTTAAGCTGTTAAACGTAGGGCGGTCAAGCCTGCGTCCGTAATTAAAGGTTATCGTGTTGTTGGCATTCAGCTGTCTTTTCAGAAAAAGAGAGGGGAAGAGGTTAAAGTAATTCCGGTTGTTGAGTTGTGATGAAGTCACAGAAAGCCCTTCCGTATCGGTGTTTTCCCCTCTCAGGCCCAGTTGTACTTTGGTTTTCCCGAGAGAGAAATTGTACTGGGCATACAGGGCTGCGATCTGTTCTTTGTATTTGAACCTGTTGCTGCGTGCTTCGTCATTGATATAGCCGTTGCTGCCCAGGTATTCATAAATAACATTGTTGGCCGTATTGGTGGAGGTGTACTTCATGCCCAGTTTTAACTGTGCTGCATTGCTGAAAACCTTCACATAATTGGCGGCCGCATTGTAATTTTTGATGTTTACAGGTGCCGCATTGCGGTAGATGGAGTCAAACAGCGGTACAAACTGCTGGTCGCTGTAACGGGAGGCAAAGTTTCCCGCACTGTTCCTGTCGTTATAGGTATAATCGGCTATCAGGTTGAATGATGACCCCAGGGTATCCAGTTTCCAGTCGTAATTCATTGATACCGTATAAGTTTTGTTGTTTGTATGGGTAAGAAAGTTGCCGTCAATGTTTTGGTACCGGTTATTGGAGGGGTCATTTAACAGGGCCTGGGATAGAGAATTTGAGCTGGCCTTGTTCAGGTTGCCGTTAAACTCCAGGCCCAGGTAATGATTGGCAGAGAAATCATATCCTGCTCCTGCACGGAAATTATGGGCGTTGCTGCGGGTTGTCGTGTTGATGTCGGTACGGTAATCCAGATCGGCCTGTGAACGGATATCATGCAGTTCTGCCGTAGTTTTCCTCTTTGTGAAATTGTAGCTGCCATACAGCTGGAGCTTCTTATAGCCATAGTTCAGCTGGGCAGAGGTATTGTAAGAAGGCATTTTTGGTGTTGTTCCTCCCAGGCCTATATTTCCGTCCAGTCCACCGGTACGCTGCCTTTTCAGGATCACATTGATCAGTCCGCCGCCGCCTTCAGCTTCAAACTCGGCGCCCGGATTGGGGATTACCTCTATAGACTCCACATCTTCCGAACGTAAATTGGCCAGATAGTTCTGCACCTGGTCGCCGCTCAAACGCAGCAGCCGTCCGTTAACCATGATTTTTGTTGCCGTATTTCCATTGATGCTGATGGCATTGCCAATGGTAACCACTCCCGGTGCATAATTCAGTAATTCAAAAGTACCGCGCCCGCTGCTGAGGATGCTTTCAGATACATTGAGCACATAACGGTCAATTTTCCGGCTGATCAGTGGCTTCCGGGAGGTGACCTTTACTTCTCCCAATATTTTTGCATCAGGTTCCATCACAATATCTTTGAGGTCCATGTTGCCTGTAACGCTGATATTTCTGCTCTGGGACTTATAGCCAACCATACTGATCAGCAGCGTATAACTGCCGGCGGCCAGGGGTAGTTTAAAAGCCCCTTTTTCGTCACTGAGTATTCCTTTCAGCGGCTTACCGTCACCATTGGGCTGCAGCAGTGCAACTGATGTAAAGGGTAATGTTTCGCCCCGCTCATCACGGATCAGCCCGCTCAGCAGGAACTGCTCCTGCGCCCTGGCTGATAATCCGTTAACGCATAAGGCCATCAGGATGAACACCTTTTTTAGTTTTCTTATGCTGGTATATGCGGCTTTATGGTGCTTTGAAATCATATTCCGAAAGTATACCAATGGGCATTGCCGGGAAATTATTTTAGACTAAGACATTTAGTTTTTCGACGAACCGCAGATTACCGGCCCTTACAGGCTAATTCTCTTTTATAGTGACCAGCCGTCCTCTCAGCCATCTTTTACCCTTATGTCGAAAATAAGATTCACTTCGTCTAATAAAATGGTGCCCGGCCTGCAGGTATGATAGTTTTATATCGCAATTAACGCTCTGCTGATTGATTCCAAAGCTGATCGCATAGCCAGGTAGGATGTAAATGATAACCTATGAAAAATTTAATGAATTGGTTTACAAAGAAAAAAAAGAATATCAGTGAATGTGCTGATTTCGGGATTGATGAAGTTCAGTCTGATCAATTTTTTGGTGGCTTCAAAGCGTATATGCCGCCTATATATGAACATGAGAGCGAGGTAAAATCAATCGTTAAAGTGACAGATCTTTTTTCTGCACCGGGTGAAAACAATTAAAACCATATAGTTATGTCAAAGAAAAAAGATCAAAACAGCAAAAAGGATCAGCACAGCAAAAAAGAGGAAAACATGATCAATAGCGAAGCAAAGCTAAAAGCCTTCGGAATCATTAAGGATACCGATGACGACGATATTGAGATTGACGGGGACAAGGCAACCGGCGGCAGGGGAGAAACTGTAGAAACACACTGGCCCACAACAAATACTTAACCAATTAAGCAGATAGTGTTATGGCTTTTATAGGCAAAAAATTCAAATTTTACAGGCAGCTGGATTATATGGACTGCGGGCCAACCTGTTTAAAGATGGTCTCTGCATTTTATGGAAAGGATTATTCCCTGGATTTTCTGCGTGCAAATTCTTATATCACTAAAAATGGCGTAAGCCTGCTGGGTTTAAGTGAAGCGGCAGAAAAGATCGGCTTCAAAACACTGGTAGCCAAGATCAGCTATAAGCAGCTTACGGAGCAGGTGCCATTGCCCTGTGTGCTGCACTGGAACCAGGAGCATTTTGTGGTGCTGTATGATGTAGAGAAAAAATCGGTATTCAGAAATGTAGAAAAGTTAGTGCTTGGAGACCCGGGGCACAACCTGGTGAAAGTAGAACGGGAAGTCTTTGAGAAATGCTGGATCAGTTCTTCCAATGACAAGGGTGTTGCCCTGCTGATGGAACCCACGCCTGATTTTTACCGGGACAGCAATGAAGAGCGTAAGAATAAAATGGGTTTTGGCTTTTTGTTTGATTACGTCAAGCCCTATAAACGCTATTTCCTGCAGATCTTCATGGGCATGTTCCTGGGCAGCCTCATCAGCATGTGTTTTCCTTTTCTTACACAGAGCCTGGTAGATTTTGGGGTCAACCGCAAAAACCTGAGTTTTATCCACCTGATCCTGCTTTCGCAGCTGCTGCTCTTCCTGGGCAGTATTGCGGTAGACCTGATCCGGAACTGGATTTTATTGCATGTGAGTACCCGGATCAGTATCACCATCATCTCCAACTTCCTCGTTAAACTGATGAAGCTGCCTATCAATTTCTTCGAGTCCAAGAATGTGGGCGATATCACACAGCGGATCAATGACCACCACCGTATTGAGACCTTTTTGACCGGGTCAACACTGAGCACTCTTTTTTCTGTCATCAACCTGATCGTATTCTCCTTTGTACTGGCTATCTATAATGTGCAGCTCCTGCTGATCTTTGGTATCGGCAGCGTCCTTTCAGTGTTATGGATCTCTATCTTTCTCAGGAGAAGGAAAGATATTGACTATACCCGCTTCCAGCGCTCGCGCGAGAACCAAAACAGCCTGTACGAGATCATCACCGGGATGCAGGAGATCAAATTGTACAACAGCCAGCGGGCGAGGCGCTGGGAATGGGAGCGGATACAGGCTAAACTTTTTAAGGTAAACATCAAAAGCCTTGCGCTGGACCAGTACCAGGAAATAGGATCTTCGTTTTTCACCCAGCTAAAGAACATCATTATTTCCTATTCCGCTGCGGTACTGGTCATCAACCAGGAAATCTCACTGGGGGTGATGCTCAGTATATCTTATATCGTAGGGCAAATGAATGGCCCTCTCGCGCAGATCATCCAGTTTATACGCAGTATCCAGGATGCGAAGATCAGTATGGACAGGCTGGGCGAGATCCACAACAAAAGAGAAGAAGAATCCAGTGAAGACCTGGTAGGATTTAATGAAAACCCTGCCGAGCGTGTGGGGAATGATATCGATGCCGATGGCATTTATTTTAACCACAGCCACTTTTTAAACAGCATCAAATCCGCATCGGGCGAAGGCATTACCATTTCCAATTTATCCTTCCGCTATGGCTCGCCAAAAAGCAGCCTGGTGCTCAAAGATATCAGCATGCACATTCCCAAAGGGAAGATCACCGCCATTGTGGGGTCCAGCGGAAGCGGTAAGACTACGCTGATGAAGCTGCTGCTGAAATTCTATCCGCCAACCGAAGGCAATATCCTGGTTGACGGCATCAACTTAAATGATGTATCTGCACAGCTCTGGCGGAACAACTGCGGTACGGTCATGCAGGACGGTTATATCTTTTCAGATTCCATTGCCAGGAACATCGCTGTTGACGGGGAACGCATACAGGAAGAGCGTTTATATGATGCCATCAAGGTAGCCAACATCCAGGATTACATTGCAAAGCTGCCGCTGGGTTTTACCACCAGGATCGGGAACACGGGATCGGGTTTAAGCGGCGGACAAAAGCAGCGCATATTTATTGCCCGGGCTGTTTATAAGGATGCAAAATACCTGTTTTTTGACGAAGCTACCAGTGCACTGGATTCTAATAATGAAAAGGTCATCATGGAAAATCTGGACCAGTTTTACCAGGGCAAGACTGTGCTGATCATTGCGCACCGCCTCAGTACCGTTAAGAACGCAGATCAGATCATTGTGATGAAAGATGGGGAGATCGTTGAGCAGGGAAATCATTATGAACTGGCCGCTCAGAAAGGATATTATTATGAATTGGTAAAAAACCAGCTCGAATTGGGGGCTGCTTAAAAATAAAAAGATATGCCACACAGTCAACAGCCGTTAGAAGTAAGAAGTAACGAAATGGAGGAGATCATCGGGCAGGTTCCTCACTGGATCATCCGCTGGGGCATATGTGTGCTGTTCAGCGTTGCCTTCATCGGTATGGTGATCATCCGTTATGTACGTTATCCTGATATTCTCTCCGCAAAGGTGCTGGTACAGGCAAAACAGCAGCCCGGAAAGGTCACCGTCAGGCGGGTAGATGCAAGTCAGGAATTCAAATTACTGGTCAGCGAGGGGCAAAGGGTGGTTAAAGGCGATACGCTGCTGGTACGAACTGATACAAAAACCGGCATAAAGTACCCCGTGATCACCCCGATGCAGGGAAAGATCTATATCTCAAACGGCATTGACGACAAGAACACGCTGGACTATGTGATCTGGGTGGTGCCCAAAACATCAGGTTTTGACATCAAGATCAATTATGGGAATAAAGGGGCCGGCAATGTGCGGGTGGGACAGATGGTAAAGATTGACCTCTATGACTATCCGAATAACCAGTATGGCTTTCTCGAGGGGCGGATCTCTTCCATTTTGCCGGTACAGCTAAATGATCTGCACCAGGGTTATGTAAAACTTGCCGGTGCCAGGCTCGTTACTTCCAACCGTACAGAACTGCCAATCCTGCCCACAATGCAGGGTGACGGCGAGATCCTGCTGAATGACAGGAGTATATTTGAGCGGATCTTTGGAAGTTTATTATAATTTGATGTATAAAGACCTTGGAAAAGTTATTGTAAGGACGCCGCTGCTGAGTTATGCAGACCTGATCAGAAAGGCAGACCAGCAAAGTTTTGATTTTGACCGGCTCATTGCTGCTAAATTGAACGATCCCAGTTTTATGGAGGCGATTTACTGGGCCTCCCCGGATCTTTACAAACTATCTTTACAGTGGAAAGCTGGGCTATTGAAAGGCGGGAAGAAAGAAAGCAGGTTCCTCCATTCCCTGAAAAAGTATATCATCAGGGCCGGTAGCAGGGCCACGCCCTATGGTTTGTTTGCGGGCTGTGCCACAGCAGCTATCACTGATGACAATCAGCCTTCCCCAAACGACAATTCCATCCCGCAATCTCCGCAAAGAAAAATAAGACTGGACATGAGAGTGCTGGGGCAGCTTGTGGACCATATCAAACATGACGAAACTGTTGTTCCCCATCTCCGTTACCGTGCCAATTCTTCGTTGTACCGGGTTCATGGCAGTTACCGCTATCTGGAATACCTGTTGAAAAACGGGCAAAGGGAGTACCAGTTGAGTTCAATTGAAAGATCAGAGGTGCTGGACAATATTTTGCAGGCCTGCCGGCAGCAGCTGCTGAGGAAGGACGATCTCTTTGCAGTGATTGGGGATGTTGCAAGCCTGCAGGAGAAAGAGGCTTTTGTGCAGGAGCTTATTCAAAGCCAGTTTTTGGTGGCTGAAATTGAATTGGGAGTAACAGAAAAAGACCAGCTGCTTAAACTGAAGGCTTTCTTTGAACCACTTGCTGCACAAGATCCAGGGCAGCGCAAATACCTGCAGCTCATTACAGAGATAGCAAACACGTTATCGGCATGTGAGAATGCTGAGGTGGGTGCATTGGACTTTGAAAAGATCCGCTGGCTGAGGGAGCAGCTGGAGGAACTGGGTATTGTGGCGGAGGGAGAGGTATTCCTGCAGGCAGATCTGTTCAGGCCTGCGGCGCCGGTTCCCCCTGTCACAGCTGAGGTTGTTGCAGCACTGCTGGAGGCAAGCAGCGTAGTCAGCCTGTTCAGCACAAAAACAAGCCTGCATGAGCAACGGCTGAAAGACTTCAAAAAGACTTTTACAGAGAAATACGAAACTCAGGAAATTCCTTTTGCTGAAGTAAGCGACCCGGAGATGGGAATTGGCTTCCCGGTTTCCCAGCCCATTGGCAACGTGGCCCACAATCCGTTTACGGAGGATATCAAACCCGTTACAGGCAGTCACAAGCCGGAACCTCACCAGAAATGGCATGAGTTTTTGCAGGCCAAAGCAGATCAGGCCAGTCGTTCAGACCGCAATGGGATTTTGCTTCAAAGCAATGAACTCTCTGCTTTCTCCGCTAAGATTCAGCAGCTATCCGGCACAATTGCCATCCTGTTCTCTGTTTTACCTGATGGGAAATTGTTATGGAACAGTGCCGGCGGTGCAACAGCAAATAGTTTAATTGGGCGTTTTGCCTATTTAAATGAAGACATTGAGCAACTGTGCAAAAGGATAACGGATGAAGACAGCAGTTTTTACGGCGATGCTGTCCTGGCAGAAATTGCACATTTACCTGAAGGAAAGGTAGGCAACGTAATACGCAGGTTAAACCTGAACTATTTTGAGATTCCCTTTCTGTCTGAACCCGGGCTTGATGCTGATCATGTCATTCCAATTGATGACCTTATGGTGTCGGTTCAGTATGATAAAGTGGTGCTGAGGTCAAAAAAGCTGAACAGGAAGGTCATCCCGCGCCTGTCATGCGCACATAATTACGCAGGCAGCGACCTGTCGGCTTACCAGCTGTTGTGTGCCTTACAGCATCAGGGCAAAACAGGTCTGAATATCAGCTTGGGCGAATGGGCCCGGACCAGGAAATTTTTCCCCAGGATATCTTACGGAAGGGTGGTCCTGTCTCTGGCCTCCTGGCATTTTAAGCCTGAAGATTTCGGGCAGGTACTTGTTCAGGCCAATCCTGCCGAATCCCTGAGGGCCTTTCTTCAAAGCTGGGACCTGCCGCGTTTCTTTGCTTTGAGTGAGGGGGACAACGAGCTTTTCTTTGACCTGGAGGAGGACAGTTACCTGGAAATACTTGCAGAGGAGCTGAAGAAAAAGAAACCTGTGAAATTGATTGAATGGCTGCACTTTGATGCCCGTGGCAACCAAAACCAATGTGTAAACCAGTATGTATTGCCCCTGTATAAAGCCGAAGACAATACTGAAGGCCAGGCTGATATGGAAGGCTTTGAAACAGACCTTTCCGTTAAACGTACCTTTGCGCCCGGGAGCGAGTGGATCTACTTTAAGTTTTACTGTGGCGCGCACCTGTCAGACGAGATCCTGGATGGGCTGATCAGGCCTGTTTCAGAACACCTGCTGGCACGGCAGCTGGCCGATCAGTTTTTTTTCATCCGCTATAACGATCCGAATTATCATATCCGGTACCGCGTACATCTGGCAAGCGGGCAAACAAACGGTTTTGGCGAGGTCATGGAATATGTAAACCAGGCGCTGGAACCCTATCTCGTCAACCGTACGGTCTGGAAGGTGCAGCTGGACACCTATCAGCGCGAATTGGAGCGCTACGGCCCGCGGAGTATCGGCGCAACTGAGCACCTGTTCTTCGAGGACAGCCACCTGTACCTCCATCTGCTGGCTACAGGATCATTCCTGCAAAATGAAAACATCCGCTTATATGCTGCACTGAAGAATATTGACAACTGGCTGGATCTGTTTGAGCTGGACCTCAGCGAGAAAATGCTTTTTACAGGGCAGATGGCAAATGCGCTGCTAAAGGAGTTTGGTGATGAATGCAAAATTAAAGCAGACCATAAGTACAGGGAATTGAGAACGGAAATCAGTGGATATATGCAGGGATCAGAAATTAATGACCTGTTTCTTGGCCGTGGTCATAAAAAAGCGGATCTTTCAAGAGAGAACCTGGCCAGTTATATTCATATGAGCATCAACCGCTGGTTCAAAACCGAACAACGTTTAATGGAATATTATGCCTATTCCTTTTGTACAAAATATTATAAGACAATGAATACTTACAGTTCAGTTTTAAAATGAGCAGGGGCGCCAAATGAACAGCAATAGTGCTAAATTTTCGATTTATCCCAGCTGGCAGTCCAGAATTGCCATGCACCTGCTTTTGTGGGCACTGGTGTTCTCCCTGCTTCTGGTGATCTGCAAAAGCTTGTTCGGGGCAGAATATATCTCACCGTTTATTCTGATCTATACCCTGGTGGTGGTATTGGTGATCATCTGCAACCATTATTTCCTTTCGTATTTTACGCTGCCCCTGCTGGAGAAAAAATTATGGGTGGTGCCGCTGCACCTGCTGCTGGTGTATATTTTCTCTTCTATTTTTACCATAGTGCCTCTTGAATTCCTGGCCAGGGCATATCCGGAGGTGAGGCTTTTAAAGAGACAAAGTGAAATGTACTACATTCACGACATCAGGGACGTATTTACTTACTCGTCTTTTTTGTGGTTTGTGTCATTAGTGTTATTCTATAATATTCTCGCTTTCTTTTTAAAATTTGCGAAAAACTATTATGAGACCAACCAGGACAGGTTGTCGCTGATCAGGGAAAAGAATATTATGGAGGTCAATTTTCTGCGTTCACAGATTCAGCCCCATTTCCTGTTCAATACCCTCAATAACATCTACGGGCTGGTCATAGAAAATGAAAAGGCGAGCCAGTCTATCATTAAACTCTCAGATCTGCTCCGGTTTTCCTTATATGAAAGCAGTAAAGGAAATGTTACGCTGGAAAGAGAAGTGGCATTTCTGACAGACTATATCAACCTGGAGCAGATGCGGCATAAGGATGAAAGGGTCAATATCAGCTATAATTTTGATGATATCGATGATAGACAGCAAAAAATCAAACCGCTCCTGATCGTAAATTTTATTGAAAATGCGTTTAAACACGGGATAAATGCAAGTGTAAATTATTCATGGGTTAAAATTATTTTGAAGTCCGAACAGAATGTCGTAACTTTTACAATAGAAAATAACAAACCAATAAATTCCTCTGTTAAGGCGAAGAAAGAAACGGGTGTGGGGCTGTCCAATGTACGCAGAAGACTTGACCTTGAATACCCGGAACGTTATGACCTGAGCATCAAGGACACGATGGAAATCTATGAAGTAAAATTAACACTGAGAATTGATGACTGAACAGATGAACGTTATTATAGTAGATGATGAGCCTATCGCACAGGACATCATCGCGAAATTCGTTGGAATGGTTCCCTATTTAAAGCTGGTAAAAAAATGTGATAATGCCATTGAAGCGCTGACCGATATCAAGATACTGAAGCCTGACCTTGTATTTTTAGATGTCCAGATGCCGGAGATGACCGGGCTGGAAATGCTTAGAATCCTGCGTAACCATCAGGCATGCATCGTGCTGACCACTGCATACCCTGATTTTGCAATAGAGGGTTTCAATATGGATGTGATGGATTACCTGTTAAAGCCCATCCCATTTGAGCGCTTTCTGAAAGCTGCCAATAAAAGCTACGATTATTTTAAGCTGATCAAAGGTCCTGCTGCCGTTGAAAATGAAATCATCACCAGGAGCCATCCGGCGGGAGATACCAGGAACCATATTTTCGTAAAAGAAGGAAAAAAGCTGGTACAGATCTGCGTGGAAGATATTGTCATGGTAAAGGCACTGAAAGATTATATGGAGATCTTTCTGAAAGACCGGAAAGTCATTGTACATATCACCATGTCCCGGCTGGAAGCCATTCTGGTCCCCCCTCAGTTTGTGAGGGTTAACCGTTCCTGTATCGTTAAAAGAACTGCTATCAGATCTATTCAGGACATGCATCTGGAAACTGAACTCAAACTGGATGAACGTATAGTCATCGGCAATACCTATTGGGAAATGTTGAAGTCCGAATTTAAAGAGCAATTTTAAACGGGCAGGGCCTGCTGGGCGGATGTCTGTAGAAATTTTTAATAATCCCGTCGAATATATTGCGTATTTTATCTAAATTTTAAGGTTGTTGTTCAAATAATTTCTAATTTAAATGAAAATTAATCGCAATCATATGGGAAATATTAAATTAATTATCAAAAAACAAGTTGTTTTCAAACCTGCCAGTCTAGCTGCCGGTGCAAAGTCCGATAAAAATCTTTCAACCGCTACTTTGGTGCCCACCACCGAGGTTATAGGTGTAAACCGTTAACCAGGAAGTTTTTTATAAAAAACATTCAGAATGCCCCTGTAAATTCGTTTGCAGGGGCATTTGTGTGGATACGGTTTGGTATTGAACCTCAATTATGGCCGGTTTGGGTATGAATATGCCCCCTTTGCCGAATTACCGTTGGGAGTGTTGCAGCTTTAGGTTAGTTTTATCACTTAGTCTTTTAAAACGTTTAGGAGTATTCCGATGTTAAAAGCTATTGAACGAATAAAAACAAATATTATGAACTGCTCAATTAGAATCAGATTAGCCGCTATTGCCCTTTTTACACTCGCAGGTTTGAATGTTAATGCCCAAACTGCAGCTGCCAAAAACATTGTACTGGTACATGGTGCATTTGTAGATGGCTCCGGATGGAAACCAGTATATGATATCCTGTCAAAGGCCGGGTACCATGTAAGTATTGTGCAACAGCCTCTAACTTCCTACGCGAATGATAGAGAGGCCGTAAAACGGATCATTGCAATGCAAAACGGGCCATGTATCCTTGTAGCCCACAGTTATGGAGGAGCACTGATCACTGAAGAGGGTAATGACCCCAAAGTAACCGGACTGGTATACATTGCCTCACACGCACCAGACAGCGGAGAATCTGAAGGAGGCAACGGAAAGCTGTACCCGCCAGCTTACAAGTCTATCCAGAAAGGCCAGGATGGATTTGATTATATCGAGCCTTCACAATTTGCGGCAGATTTTGCAGCCGATCTTCCAAAAGAAAAAGCAGAATTTATGGCCAACGCACAAATGCCTACGGCAGATGCCGTATTCCACGCCATCATTCAAAACCCTGCCTGGAAAGTAAAGCCCAGCTGGTATATGGTAGCCAAATCAGACCGTATCATCAACCCTGACCTGGAACGTTTCTATGCGAAAAGGGCGAATAGCCATACGGTAGAAATAGAAGGAGCCAGTCATTCGGTTTACCAGTCGCACCCGAAAGAGGTGGCTAAACTGATTATGGAAGCTGCTGCCGGTGGTAAGCCGTAGTAAAGCTTAATCAGATAAACCGGATATCCTCAACAGATCCTAATGCTGAAATGATCAGTTGCTGTCCCTTGATGGGGTCAACCGCAGACAGGTTCCCGAACTTGAGCCCGGTTCTTTCTTCGATGGTTTTGATGCTCACCTGGTAGGTCTTCAGCGGCCCGTAGATAAACTCCTGCGGGCTGAAATAGTCCTGCTGCGATATCGTGTACCCTGTGGCGGTCAGTAGCTCTGTTTCATCATGTATAAAAGCGATGATCTTGAAAAAGTCTACAGGGATCTTTACCCCGTATTTTTCAGGGTCTTCGCTGTTGAATATAGGGCCGGTGATCACTGATATCCTCATCTGGTCCTGACGGGCGTTTTCCAGGGCATAGTTTTCCAGTTCCAGCCATACCGGTGCGTTGAAGGGTTGCATTTGCGGAGTGGCATTGGTTACATGGAAGGTGTCTGCGCCGGCCTGCTGTGCAAGGGGCAGCGTACCCCAGATCGGATCTTCTTTCCTTGTCATATGTCCGCGGGAGAACTTCGGGGGATCGCCATAACATTCCTTGATGATCTGTAGTTTCTGGTCAATACGGGGATCTGTTTTCCAGCTGCTCCGTTGTACGCCCCTGATGCTGGTGAGTCCGTCAATGTTACATGCGCTGAAGAAACACATGCGCCTTTCGGCGTTCATGACCACGCTAAAGTGCCGGTACTTCAGTTCTGATATTTCTTTGCCATCAAGGTCAAACAGCAAAACCTGGTCTTTGTCTCTTTCAACCGTTGGCAGGGAGACTTTGAAATCTTTTCCAAGGAAGTCTGTGATAAAACCATCCCTGTCGTTGAAATCTTCGGGAAGCGCTTCCCTCAGTGCTGAATCAAAAATTTCCATAAGTATTAAGCGAAAACTGCATGTTAACAAATATAATATAAAGACTATACCTGACAGATTAAGCTTTATACGATTTTATATTAACCGGATGTTGTGACGGGCCTGGCATACCGTCGATCCGGGAAGACGAACTGCGGCTATCTGCAATGCCTCATATTATTCGCTGAAGCTGCCGAATTTTCCGTTACCAAAATCTTCCAGCGCCTGTACCAGTTCCCGGTTGGTATTCATGACATAAGGCCCGTAAGTTGCCAAAGGCTCTTCTATGGGCTCTCCCGAAAGGATCAGCAGCAGGCTATCCTCTTCGGCGCTGATTTTGATCAGTTCGTTATCCCAGCCGAAATTGACCAGCTGTTTTGTCAATGCTTTGCGGTTGTTAATCGTTACATCCCCGCGCACCACGTAGATGCCCAGGTTGTCATCTTTAGGAATAGTGAGTTGTTTTTCAGTGCCTTTAGCCAGTTCAATATCCCAGAGATTAATAGGCGAGTAGGTAAGGGCAGGGCCTTTCACATCGCCATATGCTCCTGCAATAATCCTGAGTTTTACCTTACCATTATCCTCGCTGATTACCGGAATGCTGTCTTTTTGAAGTTCCTGGTAACGGGGCTGCACCATTTTATCTTTTTTGGGTAGGTTTACCCATAGCTGAATCAGCTCAATTGTTCCGCCGTTCCTGGTAAACTCGCGTCCAAACTTTTCTTCATGCAGCAAGCCGGAGCCGGCTGTCATCCATTGCACATCAAATGGGGCCAGGGAACCGGCGTGACCGCCTGTGTCCCGATGATCCAGATAACCCTGATAAACCAGTGTTACTGTTTCAAAGCCTCTATGCGGATGTGCTTCTCCTCCTAATATCTGTTCTGTTGGCTCAATCACTGAAGGCCCGGAATGATCGATGAGCAAAAAAGGGCTCAACTGCCTAATACGGGACCCCGGCATTGGCGAAGAGATCTTAAAGACACCACCTACTGTTTTTTCAGCGCCATCAATCACCTGCGCAACCGTTCTTAGATTTTTCATACTCTTTTATTTATTGGGATCTGTGAAATTAACCAACCTCCGGTTTGCCGGAGCAGGATAAGAAGAACGCGGGGTAGCCATTGTTTATTGCGAAGCATATTTCCGGCTTTACCAAGGAAGCAATATACTGCGTTGCAAGTTTGAAAAGAAGTGGAGGAGACCTGGCGACAGTTAAGCAAATGCATTCTCCTGAAATCCTATGAGGTCGTTTTCTGTATCGTTTGATGACTTTAGATTGAGTGCACTGCTTTTTTTGACCAGGTCTTCCGTAGAACTGTTTTTATAGTGGCCGATCACCTGGTCGATTGTACTTTTTTCCTGCTCATTGAAGACTTTGTTTGAATCCATATCACGATGTGTCTTAATGATTTCTCTCGCTTTTCCATCAACCAAAATTTCCCAATCCTGGTAAATAATATCCTGCTGTTCAAAATAACTAAAAATAGTGTCAAAGCAATAGGCGACAGGGCCAAAATTCTTTTTTTGATAAGAAAGCCCGCTTACAGAATGTCCGAAATTTCTGTAATGGGAAAAGTCAGTAAAAAATAACAACTTAATGAGCTTGAGCTTGTCATTGTATTCGTTTTTACATTCGTGGATGAAATGTATCAGCAGGTGTTCTATCTTAGTGGTATTGAGAATGGAATATCCCGTGAAGTTGTTGGGAATACGTAAGTAGGTAGATTTTTCAAAATAGTCCGGTTTGCCATGATCATTCCTGATTATGGTCTCTACATGGGATATGGCTCTGCTTATGGCTTTATCTTCCTTTCTTAAATTATGGCTCTTAAGGAGGAAAAGGAAGTTCTCCGGCCGTGCGGCTGTTTTAATTAAAGTACCAATAGCAGGTGTGGGGATTTCCCCCTTTTCATAATTGCCATATCCGTTTTCACCCAATCCCAATATCTCGCTCATTTTTGAAGCTGACAGACCATATTTTCCCCTGATATCCCTGATTTCCTCCACAAAGGGAATTCCATTTCTTTCTCGATATTGATTGTGGGCCTGTACCAAAGTAATGTGGTCAGCCTCATTTGTAGTGAACTCCTCACCGCAATTTTTGCATTTGTAATAATGGGCTATCACTGTAAATTCATGTTTGCGATAGGAAAGTGATCTGGATTCTTTTTTCAGAACAGCTTCACCTTCTCCAAATGGACACTCTATTCTATCTTTCATTTCTTTTTTCTTTAAAAGGGTAATTGATTTCATATTCAGCAATATGGAATGACATACAGTCAATTGGTAGAAGTGCTATAGTATCCAGGTTTTTGTTCCTGGGCCTAAAGACTATTCCAATTGGATGGAATTGCAGTTTTTCCTTCAACGCACTTAAAAATAGATCAACTTCTTTAATGGATGTCATGAACTTCTATTTCCACAAAGTAATTGAATAAATTAATAAAAATCAAATTTAATCCACTTTAAAGTGTTTGTTGTTCAATTCGTCGTTAAAGAAAGCGGAAGGAGAAGACGAGCTGGAGATGACGAATTTATGGGTATAAATCGCAGTTTCCTGCTGTCCTTCTGTTATTTTAGAGGTACTCATTTACCAATCGAATGCTCGTTTCTGTTGCGTACATGATCAGCCAGCTGATAGCTGCTGTTTTTATTTTCATCTTTGTCCTTCAGGTATAACAGAACGAAAAGCGAGATAATCGGGATCAGGAAGGAAATGAAAAACCAGAACCAGAAATTACGCCCCCTGCTTTTTGCAAGTAGTCCCGCGGCAGTTTGCGGAAAGAAGAGTACGCCGAATAACAATACTTCAACCATAACATTATCTTGTGGTATACAAAGGTACTGCTTTGCAGCGTTATGATTTACGAAATAAATATGCCGGATTGTAAAAGTAATCTCAAAAAATATAAGAAGAGATGATCTCTTTATCTTAGATTTAGGTATAATTGATAGGTGTTAGGACGGTAGGGGATGTTGCTGTGAAATAATAAGTTAAAACCAAATGTAAACCCAAGTAAGTAAATCATCAATGAAACTAAAAAAGCTTACGCTGATACTGCTCACGTTTTCTGCAGTTGCTGTCCGTGCACAAACAGTAAACGGAGATTATGTTAAAAAGCTTTATCAAAAGTACCCCACGCAGAAAACTGATTTTTGTGCGTCCTGTAAGCTTTGGGTTAATCCTTATTATAAATCTATTGCAGATACAGCCAGGCATATGCCTCTGCTGACCTTTTATATCTATACCAAGGCGCACAGGCTGGAGCAGGAGGCGCTCAAGGTTCCCCGTTCCGGAATCACTGCTGCCTGGCATGCTGCTTTTGGTCAGAAGAGCGAAACCGCAGTTTACACCGAGGCTAACCGGATTGTTCAGCAGCGCAATCTGCCAGGCGAGATTCAGAAGGGGCATTGTCAGGCCTGGATACTACTTGCTTATACCGTTGACGGCGCAATCCTGTCAGACACTTATACTTTCAACAGCGCCATGGAATTCCGTGGGCAGAACCTTGGAACAGAGATCGAATCTGAAGAGCGGTGCCGTAAGCTCACTGGGATTGGTGATAACCCCGAAGTTACCGACAGTGTCCGTATCTGGTGCGGTACTTTCGGCAGTCAGCGCACCTTTACCAAGGGCAGCGTGACGAACACTGTTCCAGCATTTTATTACAAGATCATTCAGTATTTTGATCACATCCAGAACCGTCAGATCAGGGAGTGTTACTGGATGCCTAACCAACCGGAGGAGACAAGGGATAAGCTGGCATTGAGAAAGGTTGATTTTGAGGTTTTGACGGGGAATCTTGGGTTCAATCCTCAAGCTATTTTTAGTCAGTAACCGCATCAGAATCCATAAATATCAAGTTCAACAGTTACCCTGTTATTTTTATTGATCTCACAGGAAATCCCCGCTATTGCCGTTCCGTTTGTATCTGAAGCTGACCATACTATCTCCTCTTTATTGCGTTCAATTTCTTTCACAATTTTATTGCGGTTTTTGAAGTATTGGATTGTTTTTTCAATTATTTTAAATCCTTCCTCACTTTTACCGTTATATAGTGTTGCCTTGTATTTGTAGTCGTTATATGGAATATGTAATTCAATTTTCGTTTCAATTGAGGAGGGGTAATTCAGCTTGCTGTTATAATATATCAGATTGCTTTTGGGGCCATAAATCTTGCCGACGCCATCGATAAATCTGACCATAGACTTTCGTTGTGAAAGTATAATACCCAGGGCAGTCTCCTGCGACATTTCTTTTCTGATGGTTTCGGCTTTAGCAATGTTTGTTTTGGTCAGAGGTTTCTTTACTTCGGTAGACACGACGCTGTACATCGAGTTCGCATTTCCAAAAGGGATAAAAGAAGGCATTACCGCATTATTTTCCCTTTCCCAGCGAAGGCTGTCCTTAATCAATTTAGACTGGCCGGGTGGCAAGGTTACTGAATAAGATGCTGTTGCGGTATTTATCCAGTACATACTGTTGTCCGGATCATCCGTTTTCTTGATATATAACTGGTTTAAAAAATTCACTGTCAATCTCTTCTTTCCGGTATTTCTTATTGTCTGGTTATAAAATAAGAAGGGATGATCTGCTGAAGTATTCCATTTCCAGTCGTTATAAACCACTATGTCCCTGCAGTTTTCATTTTCTGTATGTATTATTTTTTGTGCATGCCGCAAAGACCAGGTTATTACATTGTCTTCCGGCAGGTAGTTAAGCAGGCTCTTATATCTTCTGACTGTTTGGCGGTGCTGTATCTTTGTCTCGAGTTTTGCAGTCATATCTTTTGCCAAATTATCAAATAACCACATTGATCCGTATAGATTTCCATCTCTCAGCGCAGTTCTCCTCTGAAGGCTTCTTGGATGGGAGTTTTCGTATCCATAGTCATCTCCCAAAGCAAATATTGAAGTAAATAAAGAAAACGTAATATTTTCCAGACGTTCTTTTTCTGTCTTAAAACGGGGGTCTTCAATGGAGGTGATTTTCAGGGTCTCTTTGTTTTGATAGAAATCTCTCATATTGATTTGAAACAAGAAGAAACCCGCCAGAATATCGGCCTGGCATTCACTCAGCAGTATTTCAAGCCCCATGGGATACATTTTATACTGAACCTGATGTGCAAGTTCATGGCTCAGTAACATGCGAATGACGGGTATATCGGACTTTTTTCCGGCGATATTAACCAGCCTGTTTACCTGGGAAAGGTTGATAGTTATGATTCCGGAATCCCTCACAGAAGAGGAAGAACTGTATGGGTCTGAATTAAATTTTAATACTGCTGATGCCGCTGTAGAGATATTTTTCAAGTCATGATATTCCTTAAGAATAAGCTGTTTTAACACGTTATCCTGCGCTAATAAATAACTGTTTGACAAGATGATCAGGGTGATAATCCCGAAGCTAATCCTGATGGTTTGATGGTGTATCTTCATAACAATGGATTGACTGCAGAATTGAAATTAAGAATAGAGACACCAGCAGTATTGTAATGATGTAATTAACGGACATGATGTAAAATCTTATTCTTAAGTCCTGAATGGGCCATATGTATTGTGTTTTACCGCCCCTTGCCTTTACAAATGTTTCATCATCAACCACCGGGAGCCCGAGTTTCGTGGCTGTTTGCTTCCTGGAAACCTCAGCCTCCTTTAACATTTGATTCCCAATCACCAGGTCATTTCCGTAGTAATCTACCGTCCAGTTCACCATTTGGTAGTTGTAATAGGCGATAGTCGAGATAGATAGAACCGAAGAAATGAACACCAGTCTTATCCAGAATTTATGGTGGGTCTTTGTTGACTTTCGAATGGTGATGAGGTATAGAACCGCTATCAGGGCCGCAACCAGAAATCTAACCAGATTGCCTGTAGTAGTTTTGTCGTCATCATTTAAAAGCGGGGGAGAGATCAGAAATGTAGACACGATGGACATGATCCAAACCGAGATCTGGCTGAAGATAAGCCATTTTGCGGGTGCATGGTTACTATCATGGAGTATCGACATAGAATATGATATTTGTTTTTTTAGCCGGATCTACTTCTACTTTTCTTTCGGAAAGGACAGTTGTGTTATTGGGTTTGGTTACCCACATGTGGTAAAGCCCGGGAACCAGATCTGCCACTGCAGGGCTGGTAAGATTTAAGAATGTATTCGAGGGATGATTGTAATCTACAGCATAACCCAGGAGTGAATAATGTACAGCAAGGTTTGAAATCTCAGAAGTGGCATTTTTCGTAAGTACTTTAACCTCAACCAATCTGAACAGGGACTGATTTTCCGCGTAATGCTTTTCATCCTTAAACTTTGCTTTCAGATCTTTTAATAGATCGCGCAGCATTTGCTTGCTTTCTTGTGCTGGCCTATTTTTAATGCCCTTTGCGAGCGCAGTTATACCATCGATTGAAGCCTTATATTTTTTCGAAATCTGGACAGGGTGCATACTGAGGTTAGCCAGTCCCTTGTTGATCAGAACTACCGAGCTGTCTATCTCTGCCTCACAATCACAATTCAGCTCAGCCAGTTCATCTCTTATGAATTCCAGTTTCGAAACAACGTTATCCGGTTGCTGGCAGTATGCGGGCGACAGTTTGGTGAATATCAGAATAAATAAGAGTATTCTTGCTGTGCCCATGTTAAGCCTTCAGATACAACCCGATCACTTTGTTATCTTCATTAAAAGTAACCTCTATAGTTGAATTATCATTTTCAAATTTACAGCGGATTTTAACCTGGTTATACTCCTGGAATTTAGCTGAGGTCATAGAAACTGTGGATTTATATTCACCGTAGGTTTCAAGTTGCTTTACCCAGGCTTCTGAAATACGTTCCGCAGGTAATGATTGTTTTAGGGTTGAATGAAAATCAGCCCTGACATCTTCGAACTTCTCCTGGACAAGGTTTTTTAGAATTTTTTCGGCTACGTTTTTTCTGATCACATCGTCTTGTCTGTGTGACGGGTTTACAGATGTTAAACCAGGGTCTTCAACAAAACCTGTATTCAAGACCAGTGCCAGATTTAGGATGATTAAGAATTGAATTTTCATGGATGTATGATTTTATGATATCCAATTTAGCTACTATATTGTGTAATGGAAATAGCAAGAAGTTGCTATTGTTTATCTGAAAACAGCAGTGTGCTTTCTGCATTCATGGCATGATGAATTGATATATTTAGTGATGATGAAAGTGGGAATAAATGGCTGATTAAGATAACTCTGATTGTTTTTTGTTTATTGGGATAAGAGGTATTTATAAGTTAATCTCCTGTGTGTGAAATTAGAAGTGCCGGGAGTTTTTATAAATAGCTATAATTGGTAATTTAGTGACTCACATGGAGGCTTTGCAACTGAAATGAAACGAAGAATTATCACAAATATCTTGTTAGCGTATATTTTGCTTCCTGTTATCATCTCTGTCAGGGATTATATCAAGATTGATATTCTGCATGATGAGAAAGTATTTCATGGGAGTTTTATCAGTTATGTTAGTGCGCAGCTGTCAATGTTATTCCTGCATATACCAACCATTTTCCTGGTATTTATCTTGTTGCCTTATAATGCCATTCTGATCAGAGCAAAGAAAGATTTTACTCTTTTGCAGAAGATAGTTATTTTTGAATTGGTGTGTATTGTTGTTTTTTCTTCTGCAGGTACCTTTACCAATGTATGGAGATACCCTTATTGGGAAAACGTCTATACTATCTTTTATTTTCTTCCCGTTAGTATATTATTTGCAGGGCTGATCCATTTGATAGCAGATGGAAAGGTTCAAAGAGATTCGTGATTTTCTTGCCCGATATGAATGTTCATGAATTTCAGCTAACGTAATTTTGAATTGTTCATGAATAAAATATAATATTAGAAATCATGTCAGAGAAAAAAATAACCAATCCAATCACTGCTCGCAAACCGAAATCAGCAGCAGGAATAATTCTAACCACCGTGGTAACAGATGCTTCACATGGAGATGTTAATACTCAGCCGAAGGCCGGCATATTAGGAGTAGATCATGTAGGTATTGTTGTACCGGACAGGCAGCAGGCGCTTGATTTTTTTATTAATGTACTTGGGTTTACACCGGTTACCACACTTGGTCCTGTTACATTGGATGCGGGCTGGAAAGATGAAAACGCTATTAATGCTGCAACGGGCGCTATAACTTATACAATGCTTAAATCAGGTACGGGAGCTAGTATTGAACTCCTTACATATCAAAACAGCCTGGGCAGCAAAGAACATCCCGCAGGTGATGATGTCGGAGCCAGTCATATTGCGTTTTACACAACGGATATCTACAGTGCTGTTTCTCATCTGGAGGCAGCTGGTGTAAAATTTATTGGAGAGCCATCTCTTATTCTTTCTGGTGATACGGCAGGAGAAATGTGGGTTTATTTCCTCACACCTTGGGGTTCAACCATTGAACTTGTATCTTATCCTGATGGGATGGGGTATGAAAAAAACAGTCCTAAAACCTTGCTTTGGTCTCCGAAAAACGCAGTCCGGAAAGTGGGAGCGAATGCAGCAGCAGCGATCAGTGGAGATGAAGGCAAATCAATTGCAGACCGTCATCTTATGCTTTGGAGCGAACGGGAGAGTAGCAAACGCCTGCAGATCATGGATAAGATTTATTCAGAAGATATCGTGATGGTTGATCCCCATCTTATCGCTACAGGACATGCGCAGGTTGACGACTTTATCCAGAACCTGCATCAGGCGAACCCAGACTTCCTGTTCTCTGCTGCGCAGCCTGTTGATGCGCATCATGATATCGTCCGGTTGTACTGGCAAGCGGGACCAGCAACCAAGCCTGACCTTGTTACTGGAATGGATTTATTGTTTATAGAGAAGGGCAAGGTGCAGAAGCTTTATGTATTTGTAGACGGAACGGAATAATCTACGGTATACCGGTATAAAATATGATGATTTGAAGGCTCCGCTTTCGTTGTTTCTTAAGTCTTCCTTCCTGATGAGTCCGAGGTAGGTGTCCTGAGGGAACAAGGCTAGACCGAGTTTAAGCCCTAATCTCGGTCTAGCCTTGTTCCCTCGTTTTACGATGGTCGGACTCAAAGAGAAGGAACAAGCAACAAACACCGAACAATACAGGGTACAGCGCAAAGCAAAATACCTGCTAATATATGTTTCGGTATAAATTTATCTAAATCAAACCCGACTCTAACAGACAGAACAGACATTAACGGACAAAACCGACATTTGATAGGCAGGCTTGTAAATGCATGATATAAATTTGTTTACACTTAAAACAAAAATATCATGGCAAGAAAAGAAGGAAATTTTTTAAGAGGCGCATTGGGCCCCTTTATTTTCAGGGTAGTACGGGGTAAGCAACTCGTTTCAACCAGACCGGCACGGGGCACAATAAAACAAACTAAAGCAACCAAAGTATCGAGTCAAACATTTGGAATGGCGTCGTCATTAGCTGCCCAGATCAGGAAAACTTTCGAGATCAATGTGGGAACGAGTTTTGATCCAACAGTTAATGAGCGGCTGACAGGAGTAATACGTAAAATTTTAGGGGTATGCCGTGATCCGGTTACTAAACATTACGAGTTTAGGAAAAACAGTTTCATTGACCTCAAAGGGTTTGATTTCAATATTAATTCAAAGATGGAAAGTCAAATGGCTCTCATGCCCTGTGTCACTGTCAAGGATGGACAGATGAAAGTTGTGACGGAAGAGTTGGCGATCCCCAGGCAGTTAAACTTCCCTTTAGACAGTTTCAGATGTCAGCTTATTGTGAGCATGTCATTACTCAGGTTGAGGGATGGTCTGGTATTAGGTAAATCGGAAAGTCAGAGTTTGGAGGTTACCAGGCACACGAAAACTTTAGCAGCGCATACATTTAGTTTTAACGTTCCCAAAGGCTGTCTTTGTATCACTACGTTGTCACTCAGATATTCAATTGCAGGGAAAAGCGGTTGGAGGGCGGTTACCAATACCGAGTTTAACCCATCATGTGTATGCGGAGCGTTGATCACTCCTGGAACTTACCAGCAGGATGAGCGTACACGCTGGGAGGATATGGTCAGGTTTGATTAATGAATCGGGGTATTTTCTCCTTAATCGTCTGCCTTGTACCATTGATTATCTTCGAAGAGAGTTGCGCCTGGTGCTGCCCTTCAGGCCGGTTTACGTCGAGGCTGATATCTACGACAATTTGTTGTTGAATTCTGGCCAGGTCTGACAGCACAATAAAAAAGGTGTTCAAGATGATTATTACATCCCGAACACCTCGTGTCTATGAAAAGATCTGAGATCTATAGGAGCAGATCAGGATCATACAATATATGATTGATTTCCTACCTATCTTCTTTGAAGACCTTGTCAGATTTTGGACTGTGTGTCCAGGTACTCATCAAGATTACTCAAGCCAGCAGTAAATCCTTCCTGGAAGCCCATTGTCATGATCATCGCCAGATCAGATTGTTTATCAAAAGTGATCTCAACGGTTACGGTAGTATTAGCATCAGTTCCATTATATAACTGTTTCCAGTGCATCACAGGAAAATCCAGATTTGGATTTCCTTCTTCATCGCAAAACATTACATCGGTGGTAATATATTTGTGAAAGTCAATTGTGTTCCAATTTACCCTGCACAAAGCGGTATCACCTTCTGGTCCTATCATCGCATATAGCCACATGCCGCCTTCTCTGAAGTCCATTGTTTTGGTTTTTGCTTTGTACGGCTTTGGTGCCCACCACAGATCCAGCAGTTCACTTTCTGTCCAGGCTTTCCATACCTGTTCTAATTGTGCATCAAATGCCCTTACAACTGTAAGCTTTTTGTTTTCAATGTCTTGTGAGAAGACTGTTTCATTTTTCATCATGGTTTTTAGTATTTGGTTTTTTTAATAATTCGTCCAGCTGGTTGAAGCGGTTCTCCCACATCGCCCGGAATTGTTCCATCCAGATATCTACCTCTTTCATTTTCTGTGGATTAAAATGATAATATATTTCACGGCCGGTTTGCTTCTGGTTTACCAGTTCGCATTCGGTAAGTATTTTGATGTGCTTGGATATAGCCTGCCTGCTGCTGTCGAAGTGTTCGGCAATAGCGTTGGGTGTCATGGCATGTAAAGCCAGTAAAGTTAGGATAGCCCTGCGCGTAGGGTCTGCAATAGCCTGGAATACATCTCTTCTCATAATTTGCAACTGATCAGTTGCAAATATATATACAACCGATCGGTTGCGCAAATTATTTTAGTAAAATTTATGTTTTCATAAAAATACGACGTCGAAAATTTTAAGATTTTTTTTGATCCAAAAATGGACGATTGTTCAATATTGCGTTTTCATATATAATTTTCAAACTCATGTTAAAATGTGACATTTTTTACGTCCAAATGAGTCAACATTTTGTACTAAATGGACACGCAATTTGCAACAAATGGACACAACTTATAGGAGTGCCGTGGTTAACTTAGTACTACACTAATCAACCAATGGAAACTACAATCAACAAACAATCAAACATTTATATCCGTGACGGATGGAAGAATATCATTTTTGATGTTCTGGCTGTATCGTTTGTTGTGTTGTTTTTATTGACGGCGATTAAACAATTAATGGCCTTCCAAACATTAAAGGAGGTGCTGGCTGCATCTCCTTTGATAGGAAGGCAAAGTAGTCTGTTTGCTTATGTTATCCCAGGATCTGAGACCGCAATTAGTTTACTGATTTTGGTTCCTAAAACAAGAGTTCTGGGGGTGTTTGCGTCTTTATCCCTGTTGATCCTGTTCACTGCATATCTGACTTATATGGTAACAGCAGGAGTGAAGCTTCCCTGTAATTGCGGAGGTATAATTCCACGATTGTCCTGGACACAGCATATAGGACTTAACCTGATTCTTATTGCAATAAACATTGCGTGTTTAAAACTTTCAAACTCAGTTAACCGGTATAATCTAAATCAGATCTCATGAAAATACTTGAAAACGAAACCAACAGGGCCCGCTTAGAGCGGATCATCAGAAGGGAAATTCTTCCGAAGCTGGAATTGCTTGCAGGAACTTTATCCAGTGCACTCGTTGAAGCACTGATCTACAATAGTAAACTGATGGTTGTTTTTAAAGGGCAATTCATTGAAGAAGCAGGATCTGCGGAAGATGGTAACTTGTTTTATCTAAATACCGGTATAGCGCATACATTTTACTATGACCCCGTAAGCCAGAAACCAATAATTACCAAGATCTGGAAAAAGCATGATATCATATTTGATTTGAACAGTTTCCTGAATGGTGGAAATAGGAGGGAATCAATTCAGATGTTAGAGGATGGTGAGTTACTGTCAATTAGCTACCACAATCTTAAAAGGCTAATGGATACTTTTCCGAATATGGTTTCATTTTTACTTTATCTCCAGGTGGAAAGGGAACGGCAGTACAAGTACTACCAGCATTTGCTGAGGTTGAATGTGGAGGAGAAGGTAAGGATGTACTTGAATGATAATCCTGCGATAATTAACAGGATAAACAATGAGTATATAGCGATGCATCTGGGTATTTCCAGGAGTAGGTTCAGTAAGGCTTATGCGGTTTATAAGCAGGGTGGGAGTGGGTTTTAGTATTTAACGTCTCTTTTTATCAATTTGTTTAAATATAAGTTCTATTATGGAAAATTTAAATAACATTATTGCAAAAGATTTCGAATCCAATGATCTGAGTGTTCAATATAATAATTACGAATTTATATTAGATGAATATGGATTGATTTATAGAAAGTCCGGGCATTATCTTGTAATTGGATCTGACATCTCGGATCGGGAAAAAATAATATACATCTCTGTTATTCAATCTGAAATTCAAGATTTATTCAAGATCTTGATCCCTTATCTCTCCACCGAAGGCCTGACTTTTAAAATAATTAAGGATAAAACATCTGCTAAATTACTTTTACATGGATTATTAGGGTACCACAATATTGGTAAATTAATTGTGATTGGCTTTTCTAAAGAGCTAGATTTTTCAAGTAAAGTTCAAAAATTGATGTTTATAACAAAAGGATTTAGAGGACCTGAGATCCCAGGTCTCCTAAACATAGGGGGAGTATTATATTGCGATTATGATCATGGTGAGGGATTTAGCACAAAAAAAACTCAAATTTTATTGAATAATTATTTAGTACTGTCAAGTTTGAAGCTTGATGCTAAGGGAAATGTTTTTAAGTGTTTTTATATTAAGGGCTTTAGTGATTTCGGACTTTGCGTAATTAAGGAGGGTAGGAAGTTAATGTGGTCGGATGATGAAGGAAGAGACATTAAGGATAGGTTGGAATGGCAACGAAAGATTCATAATGACCTAGCAGATTCGGTGTTTATACCAAAGATAATTGACATGTTTGAGGAACATGGAAATAGCTATCTGGTTATGGAATTTATTAAAGGTAAAACTTTGACGAATGTAATTGCTCAAATCTACCAAGGGAAAAGTTGGTTGCAACTGGCAGTTAATAATAGGTTGAATTTGTTGAAACTCTTACTAAATGTTGTTAATATTTTAAAAAATATCCACGATAAAAAATATATTCATCGCGACTTAACTCCAAATAACTTCATTTTGACAGCTAGCAACCGGCTATATGTCATTGATTTAGAATTAGCTTATCGAAAAGATATTAAATATCCTACACCACCATTTCAATTAGGTTCGACCGGATATATGTCGCCTGAGCAAATGAAAGCGGAAATGCCAACGGAAAAAGAAGACGTATATACTCTTGGTGCCTTAATGATAGTTTTTTTTACAAATATTCATCCGGTTAAATTTGATTTTGACAACCTTGACAATCTAAAGAAAAGTATACTTTTCTTTACTGGAGACAATAAACTCTCTGATATAATTATCAAATGTTTAAACCCGCAGCCATGTGGTCGGCCAGAATTAGAAGAGATTAAAAGCATAGTTAGTATAACAATAGATAATCAGTATAAAGTGCAACAGAAGCAGCTGTCTCATAGCGCATACTCATTAGACAACACTAAGGTTAATGCTATTTTACTTTCCTCCATTGAGGGGTTAACGATTTCCGCACTAGTTAATAATCGCATAAGGTTTAATAATATCGACGATTTTGATATTTGGTTTCAGACTATTTATTCTAATGAAATTGAACAGGGCATACTCTCGCCTCTTGCGGGGTTTATTTTTACAGTTTTTCTTGCTAAAAAAAATAGTAGCAGTGCAGAAGTAATTGATGTTTTTACAGAATATTTAAAAAAGACCTTAAAATCGTTTTTGATTAAAAAAGAAAATAACCTACCTGGTTTATTTGATGGCTTAGCTGGCAAAGCTATTTTATATCAATGCGCAATATTAACAGGATTAATGCCCGATAGTGTTGAAAGTATTAATGATATACATGATTGCTTTGGTGACATATCAGCTAATCTCGGAATTACCAATGGAGTTTCTGGGCAAGCATCGTCCGCTCTTGTTATTTATAATTATCATCCAACAAGTGTTCTTAAAGATAAACTGATAAAATATGTTGAGGTCCTGAATAAATCTCAGTTGGAAAATGGTTCATGGCCGGTTTATTATACCATAGGTGGGAAGCAGAACATCGCAACTGGATTGGATAATGGTGTATCTGGCATACTTATTTTTCTTTTAAAATACAATGAACTATTTCCTACCGATCGGGTGGGAGTTGTAATAGAGAAAGGACTAGCTTGGCTACAAGATAGTATCTCAAGGAAAAGCTTAAGACTATTTAAAAATCAAAAAAATGGAGAGGAAGATCATTCATTATCATCAGGATTAGCTGGAATTGCATTAGTCTTTTTATATGCATACGAATATAGAAAGGAGCGCAAATTTGAATCAATTGCAGAAAAGATTCTTAATCGTTTAATCAATTATCCCGTTAATGAGGATTTCAGTCTTTCAACTGGATTGTCGGGTATTGGAATAGTTTATATGGAAGCTAGCAGGATTTGTAAAAGTGAAATTTGGCGTCAGAGAGCAATATGGATTTATAATGTTCTAGAAAATTTACTTCAATTGAAAAATACAAATAAAGTTACATGGAATACGAATGGATTTAGCGAAAAGAGTCTAGGTTGGTTTAATGGCGTTACAGGAATTATTATTTTCATTTTGTGTATTCAAAAAAATATCTTATCGCATAATAAAGATATATGAAATCAAAATTATTACAATAATTATATCAATTTATGAAGACGTTAATATTTAAAGTACCATTTTTAAAATTATCAATTAAGTCCAAGGAGAAGATTGTAGACCTTATCTGCTATGCATTTATCTTATTATTTTTATATGCAGGATCAAGTAAATTATTTGACTATGCAAATTTTAAACTTCAGTTATCAAAATCTCCAATAACGACGCACTTTGCTTCAATGCTTTCTTGGCTAGTTCCAAGTATTGAGATTGTGATCTCAATACTTTTATTAATCCGTAGAACAATTAAGATTAGCTTATATGCGTCATTTGCTTTAATGATAGTATTTACCTCTTATGTTATTGTTATTCTAAATTTTAGTGATTTTATACCTTGCAGTTGTGGAGGGGTCTTACAAAATATGGATTGGGATCAACATCTTATCTTTAATGTTTTTTTTACGATAATGGCTGCAACGGGTATTCTTGTACAAAGCGGAATTCCTAGAATGCGCGGAGGTCAGAATTATAACAGACTGAACTCCTTGTTATAATTCTGATTGACCATATTAAAAGTAAATAGAAAATTATTTTGATTTTTCACAAAGGGAACTTATACGATAAGTTACAAATTGCCTTAATAAAATATTCTTGGCCAATGAATCAGGAGAAGCCGAAAACCTGAGATATAGTAGGCGTTTTTTAGATAAATCTTTTATATTATGAAAAAAATGATTTTTGCCGCAGTTTTAGCAATAGTTGCTATCGGCGGAGCAGCTTCTTCTGTAAGTGCAATTGATTTGTACAGTGCGGGAGCAACCCAACCTGTTGAATGTAATGGTCCTGGACTTTCATGTGCAAGTAATGTGTCAGGTAAACAATACCGTTTACCTGGTCCAGGTGATCAAGGAACTACCGTTCCTTCTGCTGAATATACTAGTTTAGCATTCATTCCAGAGTAGGTAATTAGGAGCTATCCCAACGGATAGCTCCTAATATTATCTTAGCCACAGTTTTATCTATGATTGCTAGCAGTGAAGCCGTATTTTTTGCTGCTGTACTAATTTGTACAATTTGGGGAAACTAACCTGTTAATCTGATGGATTTGGAACTTTCTTGGGTTACAGTGGTTTCCACCAAAATGTATCTGTTACGAGATTAACGTTATTAAGGTTCTGAAGTTCCCGCTGCTAAATATCAAATCCTGCATTTATTCTGGAGTAGATAAGAAGTATCTAACAGACAGTATAGCTTATTTAATTATGAAAAGAAATGTAATATATATTATTTTAATGGTTCTGTTCGGTGTCATTGTGACATTTGAATTCAAATCTATGGTTAAACCTAATAGCCACAACGCATTTGATAGAAGGTTCATTCATTCTAAAATGATTATTAAAGATGTAGTGGGATTTCCGGACAAACAAGTTAGTTTTGCAGGGAAATTAGACACAGATATTAAATTGAATATTCATGCAACCCAGTTTACTTTGTTTAAGTTGGACTATTCCCTAAATAATTTAGATACGTTAATAATAAAATTTCCTTCGTTATTTAATAAAAAAGTAACGATTTTTAAAGATCTCCTAGGCTCAAATATATATTATAGTAATAGTATAGGCGATTTTTTCATATTTGATGGTAACACTTCAGTCTCTTATAAAGTTAAAGGAGTAAGTATAGATAAATTCCAAGCGATATCACCAAATACCATTATTGCTAGGGCTCTTCATAATTTTGATAAACAAAGCAATCGGTCTTTGGTCAAACTAAAAATATCAAATAAAGTAGTCACAGAAAATGAATATATTTTACCGAAAAATATCAATGGATTTTTTACTAACGATGGATTTTTGAACTACGACAAACAAAATGCCTTAATTTTATATTTATACAGTTATCGCGGAGAATTTTTATGTTTAGATACTAATTTGCGTTTACTCTATAAGGCAAAAACAATAGATACAGTGCGAACCGCTCAAATAAAAACAGGCTTTCTTACTAGTAGGGGAAAAAATGGAGAATTACGTACGTTGATCACTCCAACTTCTCCCCCAAATTTAATTAATGTATGTATGACTACGAATCGCGATAAGATCTATATACGATCTAAATTAAAAGCGGATAATGAATCAGACACAAATTTTGAGCAAAATAATGTTGTGGATGTCTACGATATAAAACAAGGCGGCTATTTATATAGCTTTTATATACCCAAATATAAACATAATAGAATACGGGAATTCCAAATTAATGGAAAAAACTTGGTTGCAATCTACAAAGATTATTTGGTAACATACAGTTTCGTTGAGTGAGAGATCTTCTTTTGACTTGTAAGTTTCCATTGTCCGACACTCTAGAAATAATTTTAGGTATGAACTTGTAGGTAACTTTGTTGAAGCGAAGTCCCTAATAATCACTGTATCATAAAGGGCTTGAACTCTCCCTTCATCATACAGTGATTTGTCCGAATGCAATTATGCAAAAATCCATCTTGTATAAACAGCTATTCTGAATTTCATTAATAAACTACGCTTCGATTTCACCGACAACAGTTTGATCAGAATCTTAATAATTATTTATTTCATTAACCATACAAATAGCTATTTAGATGAATACTTACCATTTGAATCTAGAGCGTTGTTTATTTGCCTGATCCATTCCTTAATAGAAGAATATTCAGGTTGAAAACATATTTTTCCTTTGCCGTCAATTAAAATATTATGTGGCGAAGATTTTACACTGTAGTATTTCATAAATGGATGATCTAATCCTACGGAATCTCCAGTGCTGACATTGATATAATCCTCTGAAGAATATTTTTTGCTAATTATTCCCTTTCTCCAATTTTCATCTTTTTTGTCGATATTGATGCTTAAAACCACAAGATTCTTATTGTCTTTAAATTGCGGATATATATCTTTTTCAAAAATATTGTGAAAAGTCGCACATGCACCGCAACCAAAAAACCAAGTGTCAATTAGTACCACTTTCCCTCTGAGTGATTTTATAGACATTTTTTCTCCGTTCAATGTTGTAAATTCTCCGTCAAGAATTTGTGTACCAACGGATTTAGATATTTTCATGATTTCTAAGTCCACTACTTTTTTAATCACAGGGATTTTAGCAGTTTTAGATAAGTCTTTTAGCAGAGAATCTATAGTTTGAGGAGTATACGATTCAAAGTGATTCAAAACTAATTTATCTAAAATACATTGCGCTAAGAGTCGTTCTCCAACTAAACCGGAATATTTGTATTTAATAGCATTGTAGAATTGCTCCAATTCAACTGTTTTGAAATCGTTTTTTATTAATATTTCTAACCATTCATTAGTCAGGAGGTCGGTTAGATATCTATATGAATAGACGCTTAATTTACTAGGTTTTAGTGAAAAATCATTTCGATGTTCAAGATAGTTTGATGCAATTTTTTTTTTAAAGTTGGGGAATTTTGTCAATAGTCCTATAGTTCTCTCAGCCCATTCACTGCGATATCTTGAAAATTCATAGTTTAAAATTTCTTTCATATCCGAATTGATACCAGGACTGGAAGCGATCAATTTTTTATCTTTATTTTCAAAGTTCTTAAGCAACTCAGAGAGTTGCTCTTGTCTTGAACTTAAATCGCCTCCATCTCTTATCTCTTTAAATTTGATTGAAGTCAAGTCTAAGTCGAAATATTGATTCCAGAAATGATTTTGAAGTTTTAATGCCAACTTATACTTTTCTGACCCTGCTCCGTTGAAATTAATGGAGTCCTTTCCAAAGATTTCTAATTTAATCTTGTCGCCGGGTTCAGTAAAGAAATAAGTACTAATCAACCTTTTTGCATGAACAATGTTGGTACTTATATAAACTTTAGCTGGTTTATGCAAATTTGGTAAGCTAAACTGAAAATCTCCATTTTGACCGACCTTCGCACTTATGTGAATTGTGGACCCAATATCAAAGCCATCGTCTAATAAGTAAGAAACGGCAACTCTTGTAATGCCTGTTCGATATTTAGGTATAATGTTTCCAGAAAACTCGATTTGATCACCAGTATTTTGACGTGCAACCAACGGTGTGTTACTAATGATAATTAATAGTAAAATTATGTATGTTTTTTTTTTCATCTTATTTTTAGTAATGGCAAATGAAATTAATAGCCTGGATTTTGTGTGATGTTCTTGTTCAAATTTATTTCCCCGGATGGGATAGGATACAAAACATCAGTCGACTGCCATTTCGATTTTAGAGGCCCTAAAATTTCATCCGCTCTCCCCGTCCTTTTAAGATCAAACCACCGATGCCCCCATTCAGAAAAAAGCTCTATTTTTCTTTCCCGTTCGACAGCAAGTAATGCTTCAGTTTTAGAAAGTGTCGTTGATAATGGTGGTAATGGATTTGGAATATTCACTGTTGGTGCTGGCCTAGCTCTTGTTCTAATCAAATTTAAGTCTGTAATTCCTGCATCAATCTTACCTTGATTTATTCTAGCCTCTGCCCTAATTAAATATTGTTCAGCAAGACGTAGTATCATTGAGAATTCAGTTACTGTGGTCGAAGATCTAATTTTATACTTATTAGGATAATAATATGTTCCGGTACTATTCGTAAAGCTTTTGACCCAAGATGTTTGTCGTCTGTCGTTCGGTTCGAAACCGCCGGTCGCGAAATTGTTTCTTAAAGAAACGTATATTGGAGTGGTAGTTAAATTAAATAATAATCCATCTTGGGTGTTACTATTTGCCGTAGGCATTAATTGCCATATAGCCTCGTTACTATTGGCCAAAAATATTGCATCCAGATTTACCAAACTATAGACTGTTGTTTTCTGTATGACTAGTGTAGCATATTTTTCTGCATTTTCCCAATCTTGTAAATACAGATATGTTCTGGCCAACATGCATTGAGCCGCTGATCTATTTGGCCTCACCCTGCCAGCAGTGGGATAAGTATCAGAAAGAAGTATTTCAGAGGCCTTTAGATCTTTTATTATCTGTTGATACAATTCTGAAGTTGATGCTTTGTAGGCTGTTTGTGTAGTCCTGTAATCTGCTGTGAGATGCAAAGGAACTTGTCCGAAAAGATTAACTAAATAGAAATATGCAAAGGCTCGTATAAATAAAGCTTCACCCTCAAGTTGCGATTTAACCTGTGTCGTCACCCCACTTGCAGTGGAAAGTCCTTCTATTATAGAATTCGCTGTATAAATTGTTTTATATGGAGAAGAGTACAACGTTTGTAAACTGATGAATTCAGGGGTAAGTTGATTTTCATAAAAAGGTAAGTTTGTTAAGTTATATCCTATAAGTTCATCGGACGATAGGCCCGCAAAACAAGTTATACTTGAATTACTCCCAGAAGCGTAGCTAGAAGACGCAGACATGCTCGAATAAATCCCAGTCACGGCAGAAGTTGCTTGATCATTATTCTTAAAAACTGTTTCTTGTACCAAACTGCTTTTTGGGGGCGGGATTTCAAGAAATTTTTCGCATGAAATTTCTGAAAAAGCAATACCTGATAGAATAAATATGAGTTTGTAGTTTTTCATTTGTTTGATTTTAGAAAGTGAGATTTAAACCAAGAGTAAGCGTTTGCAATGGAGGATAATTGAAACCGGACGTTTCAGCATCGATGCCAACATAGTTGGTTAAGGTAAAAATGTTTTGCCCCTGTAAACTTATGATTGCATTACTTAATTTTAATTTGGAAAGCATATTTTTAGGCAGTGAATAACCAAAGGAAATATTTCGTAGCCGTATAAATGATGCATCAACGATAAATATATTACCGTAATTTTTAGCAGAACCGTAGAGTGTATTGTTTACTGATGTTGTACTAAATTTTTGAATATTGCTATCGTCTCCAGGCTTTTGCCACCTTTTTAGAACTTCAGTTGTCTGATTACTTGCTGTACTTAATAGAGTCGCGCCAGGGGCTACTGGAGTAGCTACCCTATAGTCTTGGGCATTTTGTTTAGTAAAAGAAAAATGGAAGTCAAGACTGAATTGTTTATAACTAATAGAGTTTTGAAGTCCGCCATAATAATATTGTCCAATGAATTTGGTCAGATACCTATCTCCATTATCAATTGTGCCATTGCCATTTTTGTCTTCTATATCGTATAGTCCGGTTTGTTTATCTATAGTGATACTATAAGCTTTGAGTATGGACAGAGGTTCACCAATCTTATAATTGATGGCATCATTGGAATTCTCTAATCCTGGATATGATAGCAATTTATTTTGGGGAATCGTCAAGTTTATGCTAGTAGTCCATTGCCAATATTTATTATCTAATATTTTTAAAGTTGTATCAAATTCCCACCCTCTATTCTGTACTGTTGCGGGCAAGTTAAATATTAAGCTTCCCAACCCAGTACTCAATGGCAGGGTCCTTGCAAGTAGCTGATTTGATGATCTGTTTCTATAAAAAGATATTTCAAGATTAAGCCTTTCTTTTAGAAAACCTAACTGTAATGCTGCTTCAAGTTTCCGATTTGTTTCCCAGGCGAAGTCATAGTTAGGGCCAGTATTACTTGGAGTAATTGTGGGGCCACCCTGATAAGTACCATTGTTATTCCATAATTGTAAATAACTATAATTTGCAATCTGATCGTTACCTGTGATACCATAACTAGCCCTCAATTTTCCAAAACTTAGAAATGTTAAGTTTTCTTTGAAAAAATTTTCGTTATTAAAAATCCAAGCTGCACCTATAGCTCCGAAATTTGCAAATTTATTCCCTGGGCCAAATCGACTTGATCCATCTCTTCTGGCAGTAAGATTTAAAAAATATTTGCTATTTAAGTTATAATTCAATCTGGCAAAAATGGCAAGGTATCTATATTGCGAAAATTGGCTTTGCTGACTAGTTATCGTGCCAGCTGATCCAATATTTTCCATTAAATCGTCGCTTGTATAATTTGAACCTCTAACTACATTTAACTGAGATTTGTTATCTTGGAGACTTAGACCTATTAATGCATCGAAATTTCCCATACGTGTATCGTTGCTGTACATAATCATAGGCTCTAGTTGAAAATTATTATTGTAGTTATTTCCAAATGAACTTGTTCTACTTGAGGATGTATAGCTGGAAGATGATGGATCAATTGCGGCTAATGGAAATTTCAAAAATTCCTGTCTACCAATCCGAGAATATCCTATGGAAGATTTCAAAATTAGATTGTTTAAAATTTTGTAATTTAATATCAGATTTCCGATTAGATTGTCTGTTGACGCATCACTTGTCTGTAGTAAATACGCCATCGGATTTATAATTACTGTGTTATTTGCCCAATTTAGATTTCCGTATTGATCATAAGGAGCTGGTTGGTTTGGAGCTAAAGTAATATAGCTTGATAAGTTAGATGATATAAGATCACTTTGTGTATGACTGAAATTTGTATTGAGGTTAGCACTAAAACGATCTTGGTCAGAACCTAAAGTTATATTAGAATGGAAACCATAACGCTTAAATCCAAAATTTCCTGGGTAAACCGTTCCTTCTCTATAATAATTGCCAGCTATTAAGTAGTTACTTTTATGAGTACCGCCACTAATGTCTAAAGAAGCATTTGTTATTTTCGCCGTGCCACCATATAATTCTTTTTGCCAATCTATATAATGATTTTGATCCCAGGTACCATTTAAATCATAATCGGCTGTAGTAAATTGTAATCCATCATTTACTAACGCTTCCCTTCGCATTGCTATATATTCCTGGGTATTGAGCATATCTACAAAATGTCCTATTTTACTGAAGCCTTGCGACATGTTTGCATTGATTTTGGTATTTCCTATTGTGCCCTTTTTTGTGGTAATCAGTATAACACCGTTAGCTCCTCGCGAACCATAAATGGCAGTTGCATCTGCGTCCTTTAATATTTCAATGCTTTCAATATCTCCAGGATTAATCATACTCAAAGGGCTAACTCCATTTATCCCCAGAGCTGTACTTGTGGTTGTTCCTGAAATTCTTGTTGATGGATAGTTTACACCATCAATGATATATAGCGGTTCATTTCCACTTTTGATACTATTTATACCTCGAATTTGTACAGTAAATCCACTGCCCGGAAGTCCGGTCTGTTGAGTGACTTGTAAACCAGCTACCCTTCCTTGTAGTGCCATCAGAGGATTATTTACCGGTTGCTTACCGATGGTTTCTGCAGTAACTTTCGAAATATTTCCCGTCCTTTCCCTATCACTCACCTTGTAATACCCCGCGTTAATCTCCACCTCCTCTAACTTCCCATTGCTCATGCTCAGGCCTATCGTACCCAACTTCTCCGCCGCGCCAACTTCCTTACTCTCATACCCTAAATAAGAAATAACCAGCACCGCCTTATCGTCCACATTCGCAATAAAAAACTCACCCTCGCTATTCGATAAAACCGATTTAGTGCTTCCCTTAACTTTAATCGTCGCACCTGCCAGTCCCTGACCGTTCTCGTCCACTACCTTACCGCGTACATCGATATTCGTGAAAATATCGATGATCTTGTCTACTAAAGAATGTTCCTTTTCTTTAATCACAACATTGGTTTTATTGATAGTGTAGGTGAGGGGCATGCCTGAAAGAATGTGATTCATTACTTCTTCCAGTGGTGCATTATTGAAATTTGCATCGATAATACTGCCCGTATTTACTTTTTTATCGTAATAAATCACACTGAATCCAGTTTGAATTTCAATCGCCTTAAAGACTTTCAAAAGCGTGGTTCCCTTCTGCTTAAAGGTCACTTTTTGCCCGAAAGATGAGGCGCTGACCTGCAGCATAGTTGCTAATAAGATGACGGTGGTTAGTCGCATAATATGCAGGATTTTAGAGATATACATAAATCGTATACCTTTATATTCGGTAAAAATTTTATACATTTGGTTTGGTTTTGTGTTTGAGGTGATTGAACTGCTAAGTTTTTTCTCGTAATACAGACCTTTGGTCAGAAGTGCTTCGAACACTTCTGGCCTTTTTTGTGCCGTATTACCAGTAATTCATGTTTAATTCATTACGGTAATCTCCTTTCCTTTGATCTTAAATTTAACTTCTCCTGTTAATTCCAGCATGCACAGCACATCAGATATGTTTGAGTACCTGGATGTTGATCCGCCGAAGGTTTTGTGTCGAACACCTTCGTTCTGATAGGTTACTTTTACATCATACCATCTGGAAAGCCTTCTCATGATTACTTCCAGTGGTTCGTTGTTAAAAGTAAACCTGCCGCTTTTCCATGCGACAGAGTTTGATGGATCAACTGCCACTACGTTGATGCCTGAGCCTGAGTTTACAGCTTGCTGATTTGGCTTCAGCAGAACTGCAAATTCTTTTTCAGCTTTTCCGGCAGGCGTTACGCGAACGCTGCCTTCCAATAACGTAGTGTTTACTGATGGTTCATTGATATAGCTATTGACGTTGAAATGCGTACCTAACACTTGTACTTGCTGGGTCCTACTTTCAACAACAAAAGGGTGTTTTTTATCTTTTTTCACTTCAAAGTAGGCTTCGCCGTTCAGTGCAACTTTTCGAGTGACATCAAAAGTTGTTGGAAATGAAAGTTTTGAAGCGGCGTTAAGCCATACTTTTGAGCCATCCGGCAAAGACACCATATATTGCCCTCCGTTAGGAGTTTCAATCGTATTGAAGGCTGTTTTTCCGGCACCTGAGGCAGAAGAAGAACCGGTTACCTTGAAGATCAGCTGGCCATCTTTAGCTTTAGTAACCTGCATACCAGGCAGCGCAGCGATTTCTCCGTTTTTGGCGTCAGTTAAACTGATTTTCTTTCCGTCTGCCAGTGTTAAAATGGCTTTGTTTTTTCCGGGCTCAACATCATTATCGTATGGGATATTTGTCCGGCCGGTAAACAGCAGCATGTAAACACCAATACCGGAACAGATCAGGATGGAGGCGGCAACGCGGTAGTCGAACAATTTTTTAATAAACGGTTTTCTGTCAGGAACTGCTTTTTCCAGTCTCCTCTGAACCTTATCCAGTTCAAAACCAATTTCAATGTTTGAAAGCGTGTTTGGGCTAATGTTTTCAAAAATGATAAAATACTCAATGAGATCCTGCTCTTCCGGGGTACATGTTCCGGAACGGTATTTATTCAGCAGGTCGTCGAAGTCTATATTCTGCATAGGTGATGCTTATTTATATATTAGACGACTGGCTATTGCGTTCCGGTCAGGAAATTAAAAATAAATTTCCTGGCTGGTATTGTCCCTTTTGGTTTGTCTTATTTTGGAGGTAAATGATCTGATGGTCTTAGTTTCATCAGAATGTGAGCTACCTCACCCAGTTCATGCTCAGCTTCGGTTTTTGAAATGCAGTTTGGGGTAATGTGCTCCAGGAGGATATGGTATTCTATCAATTGCCGCTCCTCTAATGTGCAGGTACATGACTGGTATTTTTTTAGCAAAGTGTTGAAGTCTATATTTTCCATAAGTTTTGCTTATTTTAAATACAAGACGACCAGCAGATTACAATCCGGTCAGAAAAACAGAAATAAATTTAATTTTTGAAAATGGTGTAATGGATCACCAGGAGCATGCTTAAACCCAGCCTGCCTTTCAGGAGATCAGCTGCCCTGCGCAGACGGCTTCGTAAAGCTTCTTCTGATATGTGGAGTTCTTCAGCGATTTGTTTTGATGTGAGCGTGTTCTTACGGCTCAGTTCAAATGCAGTACGGTAAATTTCAGGAAGGGCGGCCACTTCCTTATCGATCAACGCTGATAAATTATTGTATCGTGCCCGGTAATCTGCAGGCTCTGATCTGGTGTTGTTCACCACTGTACGCAAACTATCAATATAGCGGTCAGAAACTTTATCATGTTTCACCTGGTCAAGAATCTTGTTTTTGATGACAGTAAACAGGTAGGCCTGCAAACTGTTTACATCCAGAGACGACCGTTTTGTCCACAGGTCTGCAAATGTATCATGTATCAGATCCTGAGTACGTTCCTTATCATTGAGCCTTCTGTTGGCAAATATGAACAGTATATACTTGTAGCGCTTAAAAATTTCATTGAATGCAGCATGGTCTCCAGACTTCAGATCGTCTATCAATTCTAAGTCGGAAAGCGCGCTATACTTAGTCATCTTATCAGTGGCTAATTTGGTGTGAGGATATAAACGATGGAAAATAAAATGTGGATTTTGGCTTGCTAAAACGGGGTTTTCCGTTAGCAAAAGATAGTGATACGATATTTCGTTTTGTTAGAAATATTTATCATTTAAAATAGGCACTGTAAAACTAGTTATTCAAATATAGAATATTACACCTGTGAGTGTAATTATTTAAGAACCGCGATTTAAGACTGCAAATAGGAAAAGTATTCCTGAAAGGAGTTAAATTCTCCGTTAGTCATCAGAATATTCCCTATACAAACAGACTTTACCAGACAAAACCGACATTATCGGTCACAACCGTCATATTATTAGGTGCTTACAAAATACCATTCTACATTTGTTCAACAAGTTTAAAACTACCGGTAGCAGAGAGCTTGAAATAACAGATCATTTACAATTTAAATTTTAATCCAATGGGAAAAGTAGAAAATGGACTCATGTTAGGAGTCAGAGGAAAAGTAGGACCAATAGTAATGTCCAAAGGTAAAAACGGTATATCAATCATGGGTATCAAAAAGGTGAAAACCAGTAAACCTCCAAAACAGTTGCAGATCAGCCAGCGCACAAAATTTGCTGTAGTTGCAGCATTTGTGGGAGATCTTAAACGTGTAATTGACATCGGGTTCCAGGGAAATACCGATGGTCTTGAACCTTTTGCAGCAGCCCTGCAGTACAACCTGCTGAATGCGGTAACCGGGGTTTATCCTGACTTTAAGATTGACTACCCGAATGTAAAGTTAAGTAAAGGAAACCTGCCAGGTTCCAATACTTTGATCCTCAAAAACGGAACCGATGGTGAACTCACCATCACCTGGGGCGAAGATGACGGGTTTGGTGAGGAAGAAGCTGCATTGCGCAGTGAGGACACCACCATGCTGGTAGTGTATGATCCTTTACATGACCGGTTTTACTTAAATAACGCAGGTTCAACAAGAGGGAAAAACCTCCTGGTTGGAACAGTGCCAAGGGTATTTGCCGGAGGCCTGTTACATGCCTGGTTCTTCTTTGTGTCGCCCGATAAACTGCGGGTGTCTAAAACTGAATACCTGGGTAGTTTTGCCATAACTGTCTAGCGTGCCAGAAGATAGCCCGGCAGTTGTGCCATTCTGCCGGGCATCTTAAAAAAACGAAATCTAATTCACCAAATATTTATCTAAATCAAAACGTTATGAACACCAAAGTTCTAAAGGTACCATCGTACCTTAAAATGGGACATCTGCCAACTGGCAGCAACATCAAATTTAACCCAAGGCACCTGTTTTCACTGTTATGCCTGGTGTGGTTCATCTTTCCGGTCTGGCTGCACAGTAATGATCCCACGGCGGGTTATGTAGAACAAAACACCCTGTTGCTGCTCGTACTGAGCATCATCACTTTCCTGCTGATCGTAGGATTATGCTGGTGGCTGCTCGGCCATTTCTGGACGCTGGCAGGACTACCTGAATTTAACAAACTGATTATCAAATTCTATCACCTCACCTCATGGCAACAATTAAGCTTTTTCTGGGCATCCTTTGCCTTGTTTTTATTAGCAGTAATAGCTTGTATAGACGCGATCTGCTGATCAGGGTATTAAAACATACCAAACAAAAACCTTCGAGATTTACGATCACGGAGATCGCCATGGGGGAACTGGGAATCAGGGAGCTGACCGGTCACAATGACGGCCCAAAGGTAGAAGCCTATCTCTCCACGGTAAAGTTGAAAGCAGGCCAGCCCTGGTGCGCCGCTTTTGTTTCCTGGGTATATGCAAAAGCAGGATTTCCAAAGCCCAGAACGGGATGGTCACCGGATCTTTTTCCACCCTTAAGGCTGGCAAGATCTGCCTTACCCGGTAATGTGATCGGGATCTATTTTCCCGAATACAAACGGATAGCGCATGTGGGCCTGGTAAGCACTCAAAAGGGTAGCTATATCTTCTCTATTGAAGGCAATACAAACGTTTCGGGAAGCAGGGAAGGGGATGGTGTGTACCGAAGGGTGAGACATATCCGCACTATCCATAGCATTGCAGATTGGATAACTGAAAGGGGGAAACCCAAATGAAGATCATCATTTTCCTTCTGCTGTTATCCATGATCATGGGCGGGTGTTCACTTTTTAAAAATACCAGCAAAACCACTGAAGAAAAGTCGCAGAAAGTAAAATCAGAGCGTGAAGGAAATACTGCTTCAGCAACCAGCAGCATAAGAAACGGGAAGAGAATTGTATTCCGGAAAGATTCGGCACAGACAGGGTATACTATTCGGTTCTGGCCAAAAGGAGAATTGAAGTTTCTGCCGGATGAAGGGTTTGCCGGAGAATTTGACAGCATTTGGATGCAGGGAAACCAAAAGCGGGTGACTGGATTAGCTGAAACTCTGAACACAATGGAACAGGAATCAGGAAAGACTACTGCAGATTTTAAAGAAGCGATCAATGCTAAATCTTCCCAGGGAAGTATGTATAAAAAAAGCAGTCCGGATATAAAGTCGATAATAATTATCGTTTGTATGCTTTCCGTGCTTTTTTTATGGTTGTTAAGGCGCAAAATATTTCAGTAAAATATCGATATTTTTCCGATCAAACTCCGGATATTTTGAGGGGTTTGATCGGACAATGAACGCGTTAAAAAAGCCGATTTTTACACAGCTAAACTGATTTATTTATTTTAACAGCCCTGGATTTTAGACATGCTGAATTTATGCATAGGGTAATTATTTTCTTTTGTTTTTAAATAATTCAGAATTGTAACATAGATTTACATTACGATTGGTTATTAATTGTTGCCTAAATGAATATTACTCCTGCGTTAAAGAAAATCCTGGACGAAGAATTTTGTCCGGGTGATTTGATAGCTAAGGTTCTTGCGTACAGGATCTATAAAGCTATTGCAATAGATAAGGTCTTACCTCTTGGGTCAAGATTCCCCACCTACAGGCAATTGGCCGCCTATATGAAACTAGCGAACACCACCATGGCCGGGATGTGTGATGAGTTGAAGAATGTATATGGGGTGATAGAAACTTTTGGCAGCAATGGAACCTGGATAGTTAAAGAACTTCCGAAAAAGAAAAAGACAGGCAGCAAACTAAACCCGGCAGCGGAGGTTGCATCCTTCCAGATTTTGCTTGACCAGCATGTTTTAAATGAATATACCGCTGCCATTTCTGATTATAGGAAGATGCTTGAGAAGGAAAAAAGCCGGTTTTATAAATTACCCGAACGCTTTAGCCGTGGAAGACATATTCCAGGTTTGGCGGAAGGATTGGCTAAACTGATCAGTCAAAGCACGGGTACACTGTTCTATGAAAACGAAGTCAGTTATATTTCGGACCGCCAAAGATTATTTTATACGCTTATTGAGGCTGCTCTTTCTCCGAAGCAGGTGTTTGTGATGACCAGGGGCTGTGAAGTACTGATCAGGGAAACAGTGGAAATGGCCCATAGAAGGGTTGAATTCGTGGCATCCGATGGGTCGGGAATATTAATGGATGATCTGGAAAGGTTGTGTACCAATTATCAGGTAGGCATAGTTTATTTCAGTTCAGGATTTCCTTTTCCGCTCAATTACTTTACTGCCGCTGAACGGATAAAAGAACTGCTGGTGTTACGGGAAAAGTATAATTTCAAGATCATTGTAGAAGACTGTTATCCTGAAGGAACCGGTTCGGCTGATTTATTGAAAAACTACTTTCCCTGCAGTAAGGAGTTTTTATTCTTTATCAGAACCTTAAGTGTAAACGATCCGGAGTTGAACCGTGTTTACCTGATTGCTTCTTCAAGAAGATCAATTGCGGTGCTGAACAGGCGGCTCATCATGTGCAGGCCGGTAAATCCGGAATTGGGTTATGCCATTAGCAACCTGATGGCCAGTGGTGCATTTGCCAAAGCGGAGCTGAAAGCCAGTAACCTCAAAGAAAAGATGGTAGATGAGGCGATGAATAAATTTATCAGGTCAGGGTTGTGGAAAAGCCATTATATCAGCTACAATTCTGGCTGTTACTTTTACCTGGAACCCATAAATGGAGTGCTGCGAACTGATGCATATCAAGAGTTGCTTCAGAAAGATATACACATCGTTGACCCGCAACTGTATGACATGATACCGAAATACAAAAATGGGATTCTGATCGGAATTGGCCGATATTCTGAAAGTAATTCGCTGATCAGAGTGCTGGATAGATTTAATAAATATGCTAAGCCTATGATTATGATTATCTGATTTGAAAGGTTGAGAAGCGCGCTCTTTATCATTCAGATTCTTTAATAAATCGTTTAATTTTCAACTATCAATTTTTACAATTATGAATGACGAGCATTTAGCCAGATTAAGAAGAATACAGGAAAGTCTTCTCAAATTAAGGGCAGCATCCAAGTCAATAAATCAGTTAAAGGAAGCGTGTGAGAAGGTGTTACTGGATACAGCCGATATCCTTGTGATCTTTCAGATATCCGATAAAACCGCCGAAAGGTGGAGAAAAAAAAGGATACTGAAGCATGACAAGATCTCAGGTAAAAATATCTATTCCTGGGCCTCTATCCTGGACCTGATTGATCACAGGTTCTTCGGATTTTAATTTTCAATACACACACCAATAATAATGGGTCTGGAGCAAAAACGCCAGGCCCTTTTTACTGTCCACCCCATTCTTTCCCACCCAAAAAACATCCACCTCCGCAAATACTTCGCAAATATTACCCTGAATGAATTCCGTGCCTATAAATATTTCGTATATGAAACCGGAATAGGAACAGGTCATATTTCCTGTAACTAATGCCTGTTTAAACACTATATTTATACAACGCTATCATTTACCCTAACCAAATGGAATTATTCAGTGACCCGCTCTTCAGAGCATTATTTGATACTGCAGTGCCCCGCGTTGTCTTAAAGGCCAATATTCCCGATTTTACCATCATCGCTTATAACCGTGCCTATGAAATAGCTACGCATAATACAGGCAGGGATATTACAGGTATGTCTTTATGGGAGGCTTATAACCCCGAGAATGCGGATGGTGAAGGAGCCAAAATCCTTCCCGAAGCGCTTAACCGTGCGGTCATCAGCCAGGAAAGTATTTCGCTGCCACCCTTTCAGTACAATATCCCTTCGGCCGTGCCTGGTCAGATGGAACTGAGCTGGTGGGAAGTTGAAATCACTTATGTATCTGCTACCGAGACCCGGCCTGCATTTTTGCTCACCACTACCCATAACATTACAGAAACGGTTTTGAACAGAGAACGTATTGATGAAGGGCTGAAAAGGGAGCAGCAGATGGACGAAGAGCTGAGGTCTATCAATGAAGAACTGTCTGCTGCAAATGAAGAGTTTTCTGCCGCCAATGATGAGCTGTCAACCACGGTTCAGGAATTGAACATCCTGAATGAACAGATGGGGATGATGAACGAGCAGCTGATGCATTCGCAGCTCGAACTGCAGTCCCTCTCTATAGAACTGGAAAAACGCGTGGAAAGGCGCACCTTTTCACTGGCAGAAAGTGAGCAGCAGTTCAGGCAGCTGGCAGATTCCATCATCCAGATGATCTGGATCACCGATGAGGTGGGAAATCCTGAATACTTTAACCAGCGCTGGATAGATTTTGTGGGTGACCTGCTCGGAACAACCATTGAAGGTTACTGGGAGGGGGTGTTCCATCCGGAAGATATGGAAAGGGTGAGGGAGATCTGGACCCATTGCCTGGCAACGGGTGATGACTATGAATTAGAGTACCGGCTGAAGAACAGCAATGGCGAATATGTATGGGTACTTGGGCGGGCTTCGCCATTTTTAAACGCCGAGGGGAAGATCACCAAGTGGTTTGGAACCTGTACGGATATCAATGAGCTGAAACAGCTGGAAGAGAAAAAGGATGATTTCATCAGCATTGCAAGCCATGAATTGAAAACTCCTGTCACTAGCCTGAAGGCTTCGCTGCAGCTGTTGAACAAGCTGAAGGACAATGATTCTGCAAAAAATGTGATTCCTCCGCTGATTGAACAGGCCTGCAGAAGTTCGGAAAGGGTAAGTATACTGATTGAAGACCTGCTGAATATGAGCAGGCTGAACAAAGATCAGCTGCATTTAAGCAAGATCAGATTTGTGCTCGCCAAACTTACTGAAGAATGCTGCAGCCATGTGCGCCTGGCAGGGATCTATTCGATCACTACATCTGGCGATATGGACCTGGAAGTAAATGCCGATGCTGCCCGTATAGACCAGGTGGTGGTGAACTTTGTGAACAATGCCGTGAAGTATGCATCATCATCCAAAGAGATCCGGGTGCTGATTGAAAAACAGGGGGATATGGCAAAGGTGTCAGTCATTGACCAGGGACCGGGAATTCCCCGGGAGAAGCTGCCCCACCTGTTTGAACGGTATTACCGCGCGGGAGGTGTTGGGGTGCAGTATTCCGGTTTGGGATTGGGTCTGTACATCAGCGCGGAGATCATCAGAAAACACGGCGGACAAATAGGGGCGAACAGCGAAGCCGGAAAAGGCAGCACATTCTGGTTTACCTTACCTCTTCAAAATTCTGTTGAATAAGGAATAAATATTATTTCACAATCAAAATGTTACAATGATTTGTAATCAAATTGTCATCTACTTCTTAAATTGCTCATGCGGACTAATTTGTGGTTAGACAAAAAAATTAAATATGAATCGGATAGAAAATTATTTAAAATTGTTTGAGAATGCCCCGATTGCCGCTGCAATCCTGGAGGAAGATACATTAAAGGTTGGCCTGGCGAATGAAGCCATGCTGAAGTTATGGGGCCGTGAGCCTGAAGTAATAGGAAAAAAGCTGCTGGATTTTATGCCCGAACTGCACAACCAGCCCTTCCCTGAACTCATCAACAATGTTTTCAAAACCGGAAAGTATTACCATGATTCTGGAACTAAGGTGATGATCAATAAGGCAGGGCGGCTGGAAACGGTCTACATAGATTACAGCTATACGCCCATCCCGGGAGAAAAAGAGAACACAACAGCTTTACTCGTCCTGGCAACAGATGTATCAGAGCGGGAACTGGCTAAAAACGCTGTGGAAGAGGCCGACCGTAACCTGCGATCACTGGTGATGTCTGCCCCGGTACCCATGTGTGTGTTTAAAGGGGACGACCTGAAAGCAGAAATCGTAAACCATGCGATGTTAGAACTCTGGTGCGACAAACAGAAACTCCGCATAGATGCGTTGAAACATGTTTTTCACAACGGAACTACCTATACCGAAAAAATAGATGAAACACTCTATAGTTATACGCCGCTGCGCGATGGCCTCGGCAGAACCTGTGGCGTAGTCCTTATCGGCAACAAAATGCTGAACTAAGTTCAGCTCCCTTCACCATTTCCGTTTAGTATCATTACAGGCTGTTGATCTCCATCTTCAGCCTTTGGCATGCCCTATGCCTGTTTTAACGCGCGTCCAAACGCCAACGATAGTATCGCGCAATTCAACTTTCAATTTTCATATTTCAACGAATAAAAAAATATTACTCCGGTATACTGCCTAGGTTTATACTATCATCGTAAAGAAATTTCCGCCTCGTTAATAAATCGGTTTATTCATTATAAATTTTTAAGCATGAAAACTAAACTACAAGAGATTCCAAAAAAAGAAAAGATCGAAGCAAAATACTACGCAACTGACCCGCACCTGACACCGCAGGTGCGTGAATTTCTGAAAGGCCTCAACTCCGGCGGCCCGGCGGTTGAATCACTGCCGCCTCTGGAAGCACGTAAGGTGCTGGAAGACGCACAGGCAAGCGTGGAATTTGATTATTCTGAAGTTGTAGAATCTGAAAAAATGATTGTGGCAGATAGCTTTGAGATTATACTGAACATCATGCGTCCAAAAGGTGTGGAAGGATTACTGCCGGCATTTATCTTTATCCACGGTGGTGGATGGGTACTTGGTGATTACCCTACACATAAAAGAATGGTGCGTGACCTGGTGCTGAACTCAGGCCTCTGCGGCGTGTTTGTCAATTATACCCGTACACCTGATGCGGCTTACCCCGTGGCCATAAACGAGATCTATGCGGCCGCGAAATGGATAGCTGAAAATGGTGCCGAGATTGACGTAGACGGTTCACGGCTGGGGCTGATAGGCAACAGTGTAGGAGGAAACATGACGGCAGTAACGTCTCTGCTGGCTAAAGAACGCAAAGGGCCTGAGATTAAAGTGGCCGTGATGATGTGGCCCATTGTAGATGCCGATTTTACCACGAAATCTTACCGGAAATTTGGTGCAGACCGCTTCCTGACCACCCCACTAATGAAGTGGATGTACGACATGTATATCCCTGACCCCTTAAACCGTACGGATATCTATGCTTCGCCACTGCAGGCTACCGTCAACCAGCTGCGCGGACTTCCGCCAACGCTGATCCAGGTAGCAGAAAACGACGTCCTGCGTGATGAAGGCGAAGCCTACGGACGTAAACTGCTGAAAGCAGGTGTAGACGCCACTACCGTACGGTACAACGGGGTGATCCATGATTTCGGACTGCTGAACGGCCTGGCACACATTCCGCAGACCAGGGACCTGTTCATCCAGGCAGCGGCGCAGCTCAAAAAATTTATCTAAGCCTTTGAATTACCTGTTAATACGATTGGTCACGGCATTGCATAACGTTATGCCGTGATTTTTTAGCCCTTACCGCAGGTTCTGTACACGGGGGGAAAAAGATCCTGTTTATAGAGAATTTCATCCATTATTCGGGGCCACCTTTTGTTGCAACTTTGACTTGTCAATAAGAGATAAACATCAATACATATAACAAATACATACAACAATGAAAACTATTAAACACAATGCACTCGGCAAAGCAAAAGTGATTTTTGCTGCAATGTTACTTACTGCTGCTGGTACTGCCAGCGTAAATGCACAAACCCAGGACTGGGCAACTGACCAACATTTATCGCCTGATGTCCGCACGTTTCTGAAAGGTTTGAATACAGGTGGCCCCGGACTGGAAACATTGCCTCCACTGGAAGCCCGCAAGGTACTGGAAGGTGCACAGGCCAGCGTAAAACTTGATTATTCTGCTGTGACAGAATCTGAAAAAACAATTACTGCCGATGGCCATAACATTGTGCTCAATATTATGCGCCCAAAAGGAGTGAAAGGGGTATTGCCCGTGTTCATCTTTATCCATGGCGGCGGATGGGTACTGGGTGACTATCCAACGCATAAACGTATGGTAAGAGACCTGGTAACAGGAACCGGTTTTGTAGGGGTGTTCGTCAATTATACACGTACTCCTGATGCAGCTTATCCGGTAGCAATCAATGAGATCTATGCGGCAACAAAATGGGTGGCAGACCATGGTGCCGAGATTGGTGTGAACGGTAAAAAACTGGGTGTAATTGGAAATAGTGTAGGTGGAAATATGACTGCCGTGGTCTCGCTGATGGCGAAAGAACGTAAAGGCCCTGAAATCAAAGTCGCTGTAATGATGTGGCCTATTGTGGATGCCGACTTTACCACAGAATCATACCAGAAATATGGTGCAGACCGCTTCCTGACCACTCCGCTGATGAAATGGATGTATGACATGTATATTGCTGACCCTGAGAAACGTAAAGAGATCTATGCTTCGCCATTGCAGGCTACAGTTGAACAGCTGAGAGGTTTGCCTCCAACATTGATACAGGTTGCTGAAAATGATGTACTGCGTGACGAAGGGGAAGCATACGGACGCAAATTACTGGATGCAGGTGTGTCTGCTACTACAGTAAGGTATAATGGAGTGATACATGACTTCGGATTGCTGAACGGACTGGCTGAAATCCCTCAGACAAAAGACCTCTTCCTGCAGGCTTCAGCTGAATTGAAAAGGTACCTGAAATAGGTTTTAAGAAACGGGCGGTGATTGAACAGTCCGCAGAAATACTTCCGGCGCAGCAGGCCGGGAACAGAAAAAGCACCGGTCATCAGGCCGGTGCTTTTTCATGTTGAGTTAAAAATGCGACCGCTGCCCCTGATCCAGGTTTTTGACCGGCGGCGGAACTGTTACAACATAAAACCGCCGGTTATTCGGAATATAAATCCTGTTCTACATGGCTTTTTAAGAACAAAATTCGCGGCATCAGCTTGTAAGGTCAGGTGCGGCAGGGTTTGCATTTTCATTTGATTATCTCTGGTACAAATCTATACACCATCTGCTGAATTCCAAATCCCCATTAACGGGGAAACGAATAACCGTTAACGGGGGCCGGAAAGGAAGATTGTTTATAGCAGAGGTAATGGTTACCGGGAGGCCGGAAAGAATGTGCACCCCGCTTACAGCAGAAATTACCGTAAACGGGACTGATGCAAAGCCTGTTAAAACAATTTCCTGAAATAGGTATTGATCAGGTTGCTGCCAAAGAATGTGCTGAAGGTTTTGATGGCTTGCAGCGCTTCTAAGGTATTTGAGCTGTGCAGCGTTTTTACCGTGGCCATCTGCGTGGCAAAATCCATAGGAATGATCTTCAGGATTCCCTTGCCAACTACCTCGCCGCTGGCATTGTTGCCTTCGTAGACAGTGATATACAGTACTGTAGTGTCTTTCCAGAGATCAAACCCGGCATCATCCTGTACAGATTTGTAACCGTAAAAGAAATAGCCTTTGCCATCATAAGTGTGCAGCTGCATCTGGTACTTCATCTTTTTGCAGGCCGGGTCAGCATCGTCTACCACAAACAGGTTGAACAAGCCATTACTGATGGTCAGTGGCTGCGCAGATAGGGCAGGGGCAATGACCGTTCCGGCCATGTATCCCTTGTGGGCAGGATCACTGCTGAACTTGGTAATATCGTCCGTCTGGATAGTAAGGGTAAACATAAACGGCGAACATTGTTTTTGCCCCGTTTCATATGCCTTGCTGAAGTCTTCTTTTTCGGTTTTACTGAAAAAGCCCCTCATGGTCTCGGTAAACTGTACGGAAACCGCAGGGGGTTGGCCTTTTGAAATGACCGCCGGAAAATCATAGGAGACCGTTTTGCCCATCTGCCGGATGATCTGTTTACAGGCACGTTCAGCCAGTGCAGAGATGGTGAGCAGTGGATTGGTGCCCAAAGGCCGGGGAATGATGGAGCCGTCAAGCACATACAGACCGGGATGTGTCTCGCTGCCTGAGTTTCCGAGAAATACATTGCCGATAGCGTTGGTGACGCCATGAGCGGCATCATCAGCCATACAACAGCCGCCCAGAGGATGTACAGTGACCAGACCATGTTTCATGAGCTTGTTCCAGGTAAAGTTTTTTATGCTGGTTCCTCCCAATGCGGCCGTAGCCTGGTACATGGCATTGTTGGCGGCGGTGAAGATGGGCTGTTCGCCCACGCCCGGCCAGTCAATGTTAAGGCGGTTGTTTTTCAGGCGCAGGTGTCCGCGGCCATCATCATGTGACATGATCAGGAAGGTCTGCATTTTATTGGTGGCACCGCAGTAGGGTCCGTTGATGAGGCTGCTGGCTTCTTCCTTACATTCGTTGAGCCAGTCAGAAAATCCGCCGTCGGTATCTACACCCACGGTTCCCGCGAGGCTGAGCATGCTCATATTGATCACGTTTGCCATAGGCCCCGGGATGCTGCCTTCTTCAAAGGTCATCCCGTCTTCGAGTTTAGGCTGGTTACGCATGTCGATGATCCCCGTTATGCATGGGCCCACAGGTGCTAATGGCTGATAACGAGCTTCGTTACAGAGCGTACCTAAACCAATTCCATCGATATCTTCATCGCAGTTGTAGGCAAAGCCGAGTGCATCGCCATTGCCGGTAAAGCGGCTTCCAAGGGTGTCTGAAACTTCGAGCCCTTTTTCGCGGGAGCGCATCAGAATTTCGGTACTGCCAAGTGCACCACCGGCAATGACCACGGTGGCGGCCCTGACGATCATTAAAGGAGCCTTGAATTTGTCGCGCTCGGAATTGAAGACATCATAATAGACCACCCATTTGCCTGCCGAGTGTGCCACATGTTCTACGTCGATATCACAGAATATTTCTGCTCCGTGGTTTACCGCATCAGGCAGGTAGTTCATGATAAGGGTATTTTTTGCGGAATGGTTGCATCCGGTAACGCAGTCCCCGCAATTGATGCACTGATGCTGTTCCACACCGACGTGGTTGATGCCGTTTTCAAAGCTGACGTTGATCTCAGCGAGTTGAAAAGGCTGACCCATTTTCCGGGCGGCAGTTCTCATGGCCTCGGTTTTAGCGAGTACGGGATATCCCTGCTGGTTCTCGGGATAGGCCGATGGGCGGAGCATTTCACGGGCACGGTCATACCCCTCGTTGAGGCTCTGCCGGTCGTTACGGATGGCGGAGGGCCAGGCGTGGTCTTGGAACACACGTTCTTCAGGCTGGATGGACACATTGGCATTCACGAGGGAGGTGCCGCCCAGTCCGCAACCTTTGAATACGGAGATATTTTCGCTGAAATGGAAGTCGTACAGCCCGTTTTTTCTTGCCGAATGCTGGTCTGCATTGATCTGCATTTCTTTTTCTGCTTCGGCCAGCGTATCGGGATAATCGCCGGGCTGGAACTCTTTGCCGCGTTCAAGCAGCGCAACTTTCAATCCGGCACGTGAAAACCGGCTTGCAGCAATGCTGCCCCCATAACCGCTGCCGATCACAATGACGTCGTACTCCGGCTGTATAGCGGTAAAGGATTTAGATAATCTGTTCATATTTGGTTTGGTTTTAGTTCATTGGTTTGCTGAAGGAGGATCAGGGCAGCCTGATCACAATGGGGTCTTCAATCAGGTGATAGTCGGGTACTTCGCCCTGTACGCTATAATGATGCGGCTTAACTGGTTTGATGGTCCATTTCCGGGTCACCTTTTTGATGCCTATCGGGTAGATGGTAAGTGCATCTTTCGAGATGTGCATCCGCAGGAAGTTCTTGTAGTCCTGGCAGATCAGCGAGGATGAAGACTCGTCAATATGGATGCGGAAGATCAGGTCTGAAAGGATGAGGTAGGCACCGAACAGTGAACCGCCAATGAGGGTTCCGGCAAGGAAATGCGAAACCGCAATAAAAGGGTCAAACCAGTATCCTTTGAGCGGCAGCGGATTGACCTTGGCAAGGATATAAAGCGTGATAAATATGGACAGGAACTGTACACTGCCATGTATAAACCCCCAGAGGCCAATCAGTTTTAAGCCGGTCTTTCTGTCTGTGAATGCGGTGAAGCCGTAAACGATGAGGATGGACAGGAGTAAAACCAGGGGGGCTTTGAGGAGTTCAAGTGCCATGAAACTGGTGTATTCGCCGAAGGTCATGCTGCGGATATAACTGCTGAGGCTCAGATGTAACATAGTACTCTCCTGTGTGAGGAGCTGTGTGGCTGTAGAGCCGGTATAACTTAAAGGATCTGTATTGAAGTTACTGGATAACAGCCAGAAGAACAGGAAGTAAACTGCGCCGAGCAGCATTGAGAAACGGGTGTTGTGCTTAACAAAACCGAGGTTGCCCGCCAGCAGGCTTTTTGACTGGCTGTCATTGGGAAAGGAGGTTTTCATTTCAACAGGCTGGCCATCCAGCCTGGTCAGTTTTTTTGGCAGGTTATGGGTAAGGTGCATAAAGGCGCCGCCACCTCCGGCACCGACATAGTGATAGCTGAACCGCTCTTCGTTCTCCGCTTTCGGCTGGCTGTCATCGCTTTGCGGAAGGCTGTAGTGCGTGTAATGGTGCAGGTCGCCAGTGAGTACTGTGGCCAGCCTGAATGTTTTGCCTATGGCTTTGGTTTTGTCGCGCGTGATATAGGTGTCAATGAAAAACTGCAGGCGTTCGTATGAGCTGTCGCCCGGGTACATCTCCTTATATACCCACGAAGGCTCAGCGGTACAGAGGATCACTTTATCGTCCTGCTTCATTTTCTTTTTGGCGATATCCCTGAAATAGTCCTGCTGCGGTTTGTCTATATCTTCGTTGAGCTGGATGTCTGTAGCCCAGAGCCAGTAATTGTTGGACAGTGGAATGGCGAAATAACTCCGGAGCTGGTTGGTTTTCCAGTTCCCTATCCAGCGCTGCTGGCAGAAGACCTTCATGAAGTTACCCAGGCCATCGTACCAGTCGTGGTTACCCGGAATGGCATACAGATGCGGATAATCGGGGTCATCTTCCCGTGCCGGGAGGGCAGACTCATAGGGAATCCTGAAGTTATTCTGGTAAAGTTCGCTGGTGGGGGTGGGATAGATCTGGTCGCCGCCCAGCACAAGGATCCTGGCTCTTGGGAGGGAAAAGGTTTCTCCTTTGGAGGATTGAACACTGAGCACATCCCGCGCGGCAGTGGAGGCCACGGAGTAGGTGGAATTGAAGCCATCTCCGGTATCACTGATAAAGTCTACCCATATTTCCGGGTTGTCCAGGTATTTGCTGGTTTGCTTTTCATAGTTGGCCTCTGCTTCGGGATCATCAAGGGCGGCCTGGGTTTCGCGCCGGTCGGCATAGTTGCCGAACATTTTGGACACTACTGATTTTAAACCGGACTGGGCCAGTACAGTAGGGTGAAACCAGTTCACCATTTTTGAAGGTTTAAAGTCTTTTTTCATCTGGCATTGATTTTTTCATCTGTTAGATTGAGCCTTTGATAAAATAATTATTGCTCCGTGTGCTCAATCAATATTTTAACCATGTAGGGTTTTATAGCTGTTTTTAAAACGCGGCCTGTTTGCCCCGTATTGCTCACCTATAAGGGTGACACCGGGAGACAGGTCAGCCATTAAGTTCTCTGATCATTGCAGGAAAAACATCGCGGTGGGCATTCTTGCCAAAGAATATATCCAGGTGGCTGTAACCGGGGTACACATGTAACTTGTGGTAATGCGGGCGCAGCCTGTTGAAGTGACGGTATGACATTTTCTGACTTTCGGCCTTGAAACACTTGTTGAGCTCGCCGGCAAAAAAAGCGATCCTGGCATTGGTTTGAGGGAGGCCAATAGCATAGTTCTGCTTACCATCGGCCGATACCAGTGTGCCTGCGCCGATACATTTCTTGATATGGTCAAAGAAGCTGAAGGGCACAAAGCCGAATTCGCCCCTGATCCAGTTCCTGGTTTCGTCGCTAAGGTTATCCAGCTCCCAGAGTGCAGGGAAGCCGGTTCCATAGGTAAAGCTTACAAACTTGCCCACATCGGTATCTTTCTCCCAATGGCTCAGCTTTACCAGCCTGCTGAACAGCCGTGCCGCAAAATCAGGCGCATGGTCTGCCCATTGCGGGTTGAGATGGCTGCTGAGCTGGGCGGCGATGGGCAGGATAATATCCAGCTTGAAGGCGGAGAAGTTGGAGACGATGGGATGGAGGGATACGGCATTGGAAATGATGGTGGTTACCTGCGGCACCAGTCCTCTGATGGCAGAGATCATGAAACTGGTGGAGCCCTGGCAATGGATGATGGCCTTGATGGTGCGGGCACCTGTGAGGCGGCATACTTCCGCCACTGCAGCAGGATGGTCATTGATGGCGGCCAAATCGAGGTCCCAGTTATTGGTACGGCATTCCGTGCTGCCGCGCCAGTTTTCCAGCCAGACATCATACCCTGCTTCACTGAGTGCATGCAGCAGGTTTTCCCGGTTTGGGGGATTGAAAATATTGCTCCTTACACCGGCTCCGTGCACCAGTAATACCGGGCCGCGGGGGCGGGGCGTGAAGGATTTTAAATGCCACAGGTTGCAGCTGAACCCGTCACGTGAGAGAAACGGGTAAATATCAAAAGAGTGATCGGTCATATAAGGTTAGTCGGGCTTTTCTGCTAAAAGGAAACAGCAAACGAAATTTTTTTTTATTCGTGTTTTGTTAAAAATAAATAAGAAATTCGGAACAGTATATAGTAGTTTTTTGTCATTTTTATGACCGGTAACCATGCTGAAATCGCTCTCAAAACGAAAGATCACATGGCTGGATTATCTGGATAGGGTGAAGGATAATCCCAGCGGACAGGAACTCCTGCAGCTGAGCTGTTTCAAGGAGTTTTTCAGGGCTGACCGGTTCGCTAATTCGTTTTTCAGGCACTGTATACCGTCCATTTATTTGCTGGATTACCGTAAGTGCGCCTACACCAGGATGTCAGGGAATTTCGCAGGTTACCACCCCACCTCTTTTCTTGAAGGCGGCATCAGCCATACGCTGGATATTTATCATCCGGACCATCTGCGTTTATTTGATGAGGAGGTTTTCCCGGAACGGCTGGAGTTACTGCATGGGGTGAAACCGCAGGAGCAGAACAGCTACCTGTTTAGCTATAACCTGTGCCTGAGGAACAGTGCAGGCAGGTATGAGAACTTCCTGCAGCGCAATTGTTTCGTCCCTGACGCACAGGGCAACCCGGTTTTCAGCATGGGGATGCTGACACCCCTGAACGACCACCATAGCGGCAACAGGATCATACAGAGCATAGATAAGATCTGCATGAACGGACTGGTGGAACAGCGGCTGGTAGACCGAAAGGTGTATTACCTGAATGAGGAAGATAAACTGTTCTCCAAACGTGAAAAGGAGGTATTGTTATGGATGGCGGACGGTTTTAGCAGTAAGATGATCGCCGGTAAGCTGCACATCAGTGAGCATACCGTCAATAACCACCGCCGGAGCATGCAGGACAAAAGCAATATGCCAAACGCCATTGCCCTGGTGAGTTTTGCGATCCGGAAGGAAATCATCTAAAAAAAACAAAAAATCAATAGCAAGTTCTTGTCATTTATTTAATGAAAATTTTAGCTATATTTATTCTTAAATAACTGAATATCATGCATGAAACGCTCTCAAACAATGCAATGACGTGGTTGGATGTTCTGGAGATCTATTACCGCGAGCACCTTCGCCTGGAAACGGAGGAAAAGGGGGAAACCGAGGTGCCATGCACTGAGGTTTGTTTGCTGAACCCGGAATGTAAAACCTTCTCGAAGCGTGAGAAGGAGGTGCTGCAGTGGATGGCCGAAGGCCTCAGCAGTAAGATGATTGCCGGCAAGCTGAACATCAGCGAGCATACGGTGATCAACCACCGCCGGAGCATGCAGGAAAAAAGCAATAAACCCAATGCCACGGCACTGGTGAGCTTTGCGATCCGGAACGGGATCATCTGATTTTTGAGGCTGAGAGACTGCAGTAAAGTAAGATGAAATAGGTACTCCTGAAAAGAAATGAAGTAAATTTCTATTTTTTAGGAATATACATATTTCTTGATTACTTTAGTTCCTGTTGTCAACCTAACAAATTTGTTGTATTGCGTGCTCTTCTATCCCTAGTTTACAAACATCTGAATTTCTTCGAAAAGGTACTTACTTCCATCTCTGCGGCGTTATTGCTGCTCATTGCGATGTATTGCTGGATGAACATGCCCATGAATTTTATTGGTGAAGAAACCTTTGCAAAGGCCTCGGTAAAACTCGCCAATGTTTTTTCACCCAAGGAAAACCTGCCATATGACCTCAATGATGTGTTGTTCATAGACGTATCACGCAGCAGCGCGATAGTGGAAGACGAGTATGGAGGTACACATGTGATTGCCGACCGTGCCAAGCTGGACACGCTGTTCCGGCTGCTGCACCGGAACATCAACCCTGAGCAGATCATAGTATGTGACCTGTATTTTGATGTCCCCTCTGACAGGGACTGGTCGCTGCAATCCTCAATGGCCGGATTTCCAAACCTGCTGTCCACAGTGAAAACAAACTGGCACGGCGATATCACACCAAATGTGCTGAGGGCCGGAACAAGTGCTACAACTGGCTTCCAGCGGATAAGAGAACCTTTCCTGATCTTCTCAAATTCCCTGTACAAATTTCACCTGACGGATGAAAGCAATATCAAAACGCTGCCGCTGCTAATGTACGAAAGGGTAAACACCACATCGGCTTTCTGCTGGGGAGATGCCCTTAAAATTGGCAACGACTGGTATTTCAATACCATCCCGATCACCGAAGAACTCGGCCGAACGGTACCCAAAGCAGTTTACGAAGACCAGGTGATCCCCATACAAAGGGTAATCAGCTCGGCAAAGAAAAACCTGAACGGGATGATGGACCAGCTGCATTACAAGAAGTTTATAGTGATCGGTAATTTTGAACAGGACGCCCATCAGACAACCTTTGGCGAGAAACCCGGCCCAATGATCATCTTTGATATCTATTTATTCCTTCAGCAAAAAGAAAATATGATCAGCACAGGCTGGCTATTGCTGACAATATTCTTTCTGACCCTGCTGTTCTTCAGAAAGTTCTACCATCCTGATCTCTTCAAAACATATATCCAGCCGCTGAATGACAGGATCAAATTTTTTGGCCTCCAACTGCCCACTGAATTTGACTGGCTGTTCTTTTACCTGTATATTCTGTTTTCGGCAGTGGTTTTTCATATCTACCTGGAAACCGTAGCGGCAATCCTGTTCCTGAGCATTTTTACCTGGACCCGCCTGTATCTTAAAAGCCGCTATGTGCTGCTGCAGAACTTTGTACAAAGTGGCAGGATTTTGAGTGCAAGGGTGCTGATCTCATTTTTATTCAGGAACCCGGGGCTGAAGAGCTGAGTTATCAGCATCAGGGGCTGAATGTTCACTATCCGAAACTGGTTGTTTACATGACCTGAGAATGAGCTGTTTGCAGTAGCTGTTAACAGAAAATTCACTCTGGCTTTAAATGGGTATATTCGTACACATTTAACAATCAATAAGATGATAACAATAGGGTATGTTGAACCGGGTCATGAAGAGAACTTCAGTGGGTTTTATGACGAATATGTTTTGCTGCCTTTTGGTAAGCAGCAGACGATTAGTTCATTGGACGAGGCGAAAAGTTTTATTAAACTGGAGAACGCGAAGGATAAACCATTATGGCCGTTTAATTCAAGGACGATATATATTTTTGAAGATGAAGTAGTAATTGGGAATGTGAGGCCGAAGAAGGGGTAATTGAGCGTCTTGCTTAGAGATTTTCTTGCTTCGCTGAAAAACATGGGTCTCTCTTTCAATGCTGCCGGCTGCTGAAGCGCAGCCGGAAAGGCATTGAAAGAGAGACCCATGTTTTTCAAGATCTTCTGTAGCATGGCGGCCTTACAGGCGCCTTAGCAAATCGCTTACCCCTTCATCTGCCTGTTTGGGGGGATCCGGGGGCAGGGCGGCTTTGCAAGTGCGTTAGGAGATCTTGTTTTTCTTTTTTCATTTTCTCTTCCTGTCTGATTGCTACACAATTCTTGTTGCGTTTAGCAATTCCATTGCCTTAGCCTGAAAGCTTCGTTTCTCTTGACTGAGGCTTTAGAGCATCCGGTGCAGGGCCGCTTTCGATGTCTGGGGATTACTTCAGGATGGTGACTTCTCCTCTTGCGAAGATTGCCTGACCGACATCTGTAGCGATTTGCGAATAGTCAAACACCAGTTCATCGTTCAGTACTTCTACGAATACTTTTGTTTCTGGTTTATTGTCAAATACCAGAACCTGCATGTCTACGTGGGTTTTCGGTGTTTTTTCTATGGATAATTTATAGGTTCCGGTTGCGCTGACACCATCCTTTGTGTACCTCCGGTAGGTTAAATCTTTTAATTCAAGCACTTCGGCGGGATGAATAAGAAGGGTATCCCCACTGTAGGCGCCCTGCCGGATTTTTAACATCCAGCTTCCGTCAACTTTTGCGCTGGTGTCAGGATGGTGTACGTCAGGCTGGTCTTTTGTGCAGCCCAGGAACAACACTGAACCTAGAAATAGGAGTAATGCGATTTTTTTCATGTGATTTTATTATTAGTGATGTTTTGTAGGTTAAACGCAACAATATTTGGTAATGCTACAAGTATTTTCGTGTTGTTGGTCATTGTTGTATTTTAAAGAATCGTTGTAACTTTTAATGGATTGGGTTAATTCTTTTTTTGAGTGCTAAACTTTTCCCGGCAGGCTGAAAAATTGGGAGATAATAATTACCTTGGAGCCTGTTAATACTAAATTTATGTGTGCAAAAATTGAACATCACAGCGAGCAGATTACTTATGAAGGCCTTTTAAAAGGCAATAAGGATTGGGTAGCAGAAACTTTGGCTGAAGACCCTACGTATTTTGACAGACTATCAGCGGGGCAGAAACCTCCGATATTGTGGATCGGCTGTTCAGACAGCAGGGTGCCCGCAAACCAGATCACCAATACGCTTCCGGGTGATATCTTTGTTCACCGTAACATCGCCAATGTGGTGGTACACACGGATATGAATATGCTGAGCGTACTGGATTATGCAGTGAATGTACTGGAAGTTGAACATGTAATCGTTGTTGGGCATTACGGCTGCGGCGGTGTGCAAGCAGCACTGGGAAATAAGCAGTTCGGAATTATTGACAACTGGCTGAGGAATATCAAAGATATTTACCGTATGTATGCGACAACGCTGGATGCGATAGCGGATGAGAAAGAACGTTTTGACAAGCTGGTTGAACTGAACGTGATAGAGGGGGTTTTCAACCTGACAAAAACTTCTATCGTACAGAACCGCTGGGCAAACGGAAAGAAACTGAGCGTGAATGGCTGGGTATACAGCCTGCAAACAGGGCTGATCAACGACCTCAAGGTGACAAGCACTTCAAATGACAATATCACATCTGTTTTCAAAATGGATAAACTGTAGCAATACATTTGGGCAGGGCTGAAACAAATTGAGAAAGACGCTGTTATCCAACAATAAATACTGATATGCCCGTTAAAGAATATCCTTTTTACCTGAAAAGTACGGTAGTGCTTTTCGGCCTGATACTGCTGACTTATACTTTGAGTAATCTCAGGGATATTCTTACGCCACTGGCCTTTGCGCTGATCATCGCCATTTTGCTGAACCCGCTGGTAAACAGGTTCCAGAAAAGGAAAATGCCAAAAATGCTGGCGATCATACTGTCAATGTTTATTGCACTGGTGCTGATAGTGGCAGTGGTGTATTTTCTCTCCACCCAGATTGCCCAGTTTGGCCAGAGTTTCCCGATGCTGTCACAAAAGTTCAATCACCTGCTGGTCATGTTCCAGAACTGGCTGCAGAAGGATTTTGGCGTCAGCATCCAGAAACAGGTGCAGCTGATCAATGAGGCAGTCAATAACAGTAAAGCCCTGGTAGGGCAGACGCTGGGTACTGCCATAGGCATACTGGGAGTGGTATTCCTGATCCCGGTATATGTATTCCTGTATTTGTGGTACAAAACCAAGATGCTGAATTTTCTCTATGAGGTGTTTGCAGAGGAGAACTCTGAGAAGGTGGCCGATGTACTCAGCGAAACCAAACTTGCCATCCAGAGTTATATGGTGGGGCTGCTGATCGAAGCTGGCATCGTAGCGGTAATGAACTCCACAGCGTTGCTGCTGCTGGGGGTTAAATATGCCATCCTCTTTGGGGTGATAGGTGCCATCTTAAATATGATCCCTTACATCGGCGGAATTATTGCAATACTGCTGCCGGTACTGATGGCTACGGTGACAAAAGACGGCTATACTACACAGCTGGGGATAGTTGGCGCGTATGCCGTCATCCAGTTTATCGATAATAATTTCCTGGTACCCAATATCGTGTCTTCAAAGGTGCAGATCAACGCCCTGGTGTCCATCCTGATCGTATTGCTGGGAGGGGCCCTCTGGGGTGTTTCCGGCATGTTCCTTTCCATCCCCTTTGTGGCTATCCTGAAGATCATCTTTGACAGGATCAATGAACTGAAGCCCTGGGGCAAATTACTGGGTGATGAGCCTTCGGAGGATGAGCGGCGCAAGCGTCCGTTCTGGAAGAAGAATAAGAACTCTGTGGCCGAAAAGATCGTCTCGAAGGTCTGAAATCATCTGGCTGTAGGGCATTGTAAACGGTGCACTACGTAAATTTTAACAATCTGGTTTAGAAAAAACAAACAAACTGGGAATATTCATTGTTGTTGTTTTTTTTCGAAATCTTTTGAGTAACGCGCCGGTCTTTTTAACTAGCAGTCAGCTGGTTTACTTCTGATATCTATCGTTTTTCTTACATTGCAGGAACGTCTTCTTAATTGATGGATTGCTTATATTTGATGGGAACTGGTTTGGGAATGAACCGCATTTTTAAAGTGTTGGCATTTTCCTTGCAAACTCCTGTTAACTGAAATTTTTATACACGCCTCTTCTCCTTCAGTTTTATATAAATATGCTGCTCATATGATCTCAACGGTTAGAAAGATTCCGATATTACGTTATGCTTTAATTGTTTGTCTTATTGTTGTATTATTTATCAGTTCGTTTTACCTGTACCTGTATTATCGCAGGGCAGAAAGCGTACGTTATAATATACACCAAATGATCCTGGCAAGAGAAAGCGCAGCGATGATTGACAATTGTTTGATCAGTTTATACAGTGCTGATAATAACAGCAGACTGTATGCTTTGACCTCTGATAATAAGTATTTTAACAGGTTCTCTGCCGAGATCAAATTCGTGAACCAGGTGATCGGCCAGCTGAATGTGAATGACCGCTCGGCCATCCCCGCCAGGAACTTCAAACACCTGATGATGGAGAAGACGGCGAAAACGGAGAACTATACCAAACTGAAGTTTTTGTCTGACTCCCTGATGCGCTCCGCAGGCAGGATCAATGTGATTATAGAACAGGCCGCGGCGATGCCAATGAAGGTGCCGGTGGTGAGCAAGTATATCAGCGAGGTAAAAATTGATACGATCAAAACCGTACCTAAAGAGAATTTACCTAAAAAGAGGTTTTTTGCACGTGTTTTTGAAGCCTTCTCAGCAAAGAAATCAGACGAGTCATTCAGGGATGCCCTGGAAGAAAAGAAATCACCAACGGTGGTGGAGAAAAAGATCGCCACAAAGGTGGTGCGCACCACCATTATCCCCAACGGGACAATGGTTTCGCGGAAGCATTTCAATAAGATCTACAGGACTGACAACCAGCTGAGGGCATCGGAACAGGAGATCATCAAGATCAATACCGGGCTGATTGATCAGATCATCACGAGCCTGAAAAAATACAAACAGGCAGAGCAGCATTATATTACAAACGGAAAGAACGACCTGAACGACAGCCTCCAGGATATCGTCTTTAAATTCAAAAGGTTATCATGGGTGATATTTCTGTTTTTAACATCGCTGGTCGTTATCATTTTATATAATATCTGGAAAATCTTCAGAAACGAGGAGGACATCATCAGCTACAGTCAGAATGCTGAAGAATACGCCCGCTCAAAGAGTGCGTTCCTGGCCAGTATGAGCCATGAGATCCGTACGCCGCTCAATTCGGTGATCGGATTTTCGGAACAGCTGAGCCAGAGCAGGCTGGATGAAGTCCAGAAAGAACAGCTCGGCGCGATCAGCAGCTCCTCAAAGCTCTTGCTGGAAGTGGTGAACGAGATCCTTGATTTTTCGAAGTTTGAAACCGGGAATATGAGTTTTGAACATGCGCCCTTCAATCCCTATGCAACCCTGGAAGAAGTTTTTATGGGACTGAGCATCCAGGCAGACCACAAGGGGATAGGAATGGAAAAGGAGTTTGACCTGCGGGAGGATGTGTGTTTAAAAGGGGATGTGTTCAGGCTGAAACAGGTGATCATTAACCTGGTGAGCAACGCCATTAAATTTACTACAGCGGGTAAGGTGGTGCTGAAGGCCTTTGTTACTGAGGGTGAAAAAGGTTTCAGGATCTTACATGTTGTTGTTCAGGATACCGGGGTAGGTATCAGCAGGGAGAATCTTCCGCTGATCTTCGGCGAGTTTGCACAGGTGGTTTCTGCACAGGAAAAGGCTTCGCAGAAAGGTACCGGCCTGGGGCTGGCGATCTCCAAAAAGATAGTGGAGATGCAGGGCGGAAAGATCATGGTGGCAAGTGAGCCCGGTAAAGGTTCCGTATTTGAGTTCCACCTGCCTTTTGAGGTGGTTGATATGGCGGACTGCCTCGTAAAGGAATCTATTGATGACCCGGTAAGGCATGCTTCATTGAACGGGAAATATGTTCTGATTGCGGAAGACAACAAACTGAACGTCTTGCTGCTCACTACCATTCTGAAAAAGTGGGGCGTTGCTTATGACATTGCAGAAAATGGCACGGAAGCCTTTTCGCTTTTTGAAACCAACCGGTACGATATTGTACTTACCGATATTGAAATGCCCGAAATGGGCGGGGTAGAGTTTTCCGGACTGATCCGTGAATACCATGAAAGCGGAAAGGCCTCGGTTCCTATACTGGCGTTGACAGCCAATGTGTTAAAGGAAGACCGCGATAAATACCTGCTGGCAGGG
>Ga0247730_1000124_pt1 | contig 76487 bp, 54 predicted proteins | sample UWRJL073202C2_FD_180959 | JGI IMG/M metagenome (GOLD analysis project Ga0247730, IMG submission 180959) | Plant litter microbial communities from Arlington Agricultural Research Station in Wisconsin, United States - UWRJ-L073-202C-2 | ecosystem: Environmental > Terrestrial > Plant litter >...
TCTGAAGTGATGGGCAAAGAATTGGAACTTGAAATCAAGAAATTCCAAGACGAAGCAGATAATTTCCGTAGAAATGCACAAGCAAATGGTCAACAATGGGCACAGCAAAAAGGAGCAGAACTTCAGAAAAAAGAACAACAATTGCAATATGCTCAACAAGCAATGGGACAACAATTGCAACAAGAAAGTGGAGTAGAAAGAGATTCACTAGTGCAAAAAGTAAGAAAATACATAAAAGATTACGGTAAGAAAAATGGTTATTCTTATATCTATGGAACTGGCGATGCGGCTAGCGTTCTTTATGCAAAAGACGAATTCGACATTACTTCGAAAGTAGTTAAAGAATTGAATGATAACTATAAAGCTCCAGCAAAAACAGAAGAAAAAGTCGAAGCTAAACCAGAAGCAGAAGCTAAAAAATAATTACAAATCAAATGCCTTCATTAAGTGAGGGCATTTTTTTTACAATAAATTTAAATCTTCTTAAACTTTCGAATATCTTAATGTTCGTTGCGTTAAAATAAAAACTTTTATAACTTGCAAAAAAATAAAAGCCAAATGCAAGAAATATCACAAGCAGCATCTTACACGTTAAAGTTCATCAACCAAACGCAGCGCTCCATTTTCTTAACTGGAAAAGCAGGAACAGGAAAGACGACTTTGCTTCGTGAAATCATCCAATCCACACACAAAAACACAGTCGTTGTCGCACCAACCGGAATTGCCGCTTTAAACGCTGGCGGTGTCACAATTCACTCCATGTTCCAGCTTCCTTTTGCCGGATTTATCCCTGATTTCAATACTCCAGAACAATTTTCAGGAGGTGTAAATTTCGAAACCAAAAGCACTTTAGTCCGCCATTTTAGAATGAACGGAATCAAAAAAGCAGTAATCCAAAACATGGAATTGTTGATCATTGATGAAGTCAGCATGCTCCGAGCCGATCTTTTAGATGCTATCGATTTCACAATGAGAAGCATACGGAAGAAAAATGACCAGCCTTTTGGGGGGGTTCAAGTTTTGTTCATTGGAGATTTATTGCAATTGCCACCTGTAATCCGCAACGAAGAGTGGGAAACACTTAGAAAATATTATAAAGGAAAATTTTTTTTCCATTCGCATGTGATGCAGCAATATCCGCCGCTTTACATCGAACTTTCCAAGATTTTTCGCCAGTCAGATGACAAATTTATCAATATCTTGAACAATCTCCGCAACAATAGAATCGATGCGGAAGATATCAAAAGCCTGAATGAATTTGTAAAACCCGATTTTGATCTCAAGAAAAACAAAGGTTATATTACGCTGACGACACACAATCACAAAGCTGATTCGATGAACGCTCAGTCGTTGCAAGATTTGGAAGGAAAATTAGTCACGTTTCAACCCGAAATTGTAGGCGATTTTTCCGAGAAAATTTTCCCCGTGGAACAATCATTGCAATTGAAAATAGGAGCGCAAGTGATGTTTGTAAAAAATGATCTTTCCCAAGAAAAGAATTATTTCAATGGAAAGATGGGAATTATAAAATCACTTTCCGAGCGCGAAATCTTGGTATATTTTCCGGAAGAAAGAAAAACTATCGAGGTAGAACGCTATGAATGGAAGAACATAAGGTATTTCATTGACCCAAATACCAAGGAAGTGGACGAGGAAGTTTTGGGCACTTTTACGCATTATCCGCTGAAATTAGCTTGGGCAATTACCGTTCACAAAAGCCAGGGTTTGACTTTCGATAAAGCAGCGATCGATGTTTCGCAAGTTTTTATGCCCGGACAAGCATATGTTGCGCTTTCGCGACTTCGTTCGTTAGAAGGGCTTATTTTGCTTTCTCCGTTGCAAATGAATGGCATTTCAAACGATCAAGATGTAATGTCGTATTCAAACAATAAAGCTTCGGAAGACTTGCTCTCGCAGTCTTTGCAGAAAGAAACGATGCGTTTTGTACATAACTATTTGAGAAACAGTTTTGATTGGGCAGCTTTGTCGCAAGAATGGCGCAACCATCAATACAGTTACAACGGCGATGCTGAAAAGTCTGAGAAATCAAAACACATGAACTGGGCGAAACGCCAGGCACAAATTATTGATGAAATCGTAGAACCGGCTTCAAAGTTCATGCGCCAGATTGATAAATTATTCCACGAGGAAACTGTTGACGTTCAATTTATTTTGGAACGAATCAACGCGGCTTACGACTATTTTTTTAAGACAATGGACTCCTTGGAATTTGAAATCCTTTGGAAATTGGAAGAGGTAAAACGCGTCAAAAAAGCAAAGCAGTTTTTCCAAGAATTATATGCTTTGGAAGAAATGCAAACGAAAGCAATCTTGCGTTTGATGAAAGCCAAACAGCTGATCGAAATCGTGGCAACAGATAAAGAAATCTGCAAGGAAAATCTAGATTCACAAGAAATCAAGCTGTACAAATTCAAGAAATTAGAATTTATCAAAGAAGAATTTAAGCGCACGCATGCGACTTTGGTAGAAGAAAATTACGAGACTGAACGCTATCTTCCGAAGAAAAAAGAAAAGAAAGAACCAAAGAAATCAACGGTGGAAGAAACCTATGAACTTTGGACCCAGAAGAATACGATAAAAGAAATCGCCGGAATTCGAAAATTGACCCCAACAACAATTGCAGGACATATCGCCAAACTTATCGAGGCGGAAAAAATCAATATCACAGACATTCTGCCAGACGAAAGAATTCGGGAAATTGCCGTGATTTTCAAAGGCTACAACGAAGAATCGCTGACGCCGTTGAAAGAAAAATACGGCGAAAAATTTACTTGGGACGAATTGAAATTTTACAAGGCCAGCTTGGCTTTATTGCAATAGATAAACGCCCAAAACAGCCGGAACAAAATAAATCGCAATGGTTCTCGCACCGTCATAATCTTTGGCAATTCTTTGTCCGAAGAGTAAGAAAATCAGAGTGATACAGGAGAAAACTGCTCCATAAAATCCATACATTCTTGTATCGTTTAGCAATAATTGGAAGATTCCAGCTACGCATAAAATTCCTGCGATTATTTCTAAAACTAAAATTACCATTAAAGAATGCGGTACGTGATTTTTGATGAACGTTTTCTCAAAATGACCTTTCAGCCAGCCGACATTTCCCTGCCAGTCGGTTACTTTGTCATATCCTGATTGTAAAAAAGTTACGGCCAAAAAAAGGAGAATTAAAATAGAAGCTGCGTTGTTCATTTTATTATTTTTTATGGATTAATCTTGTCAATTTTATAGATAAATCTGTAAGGATGATTTTTGCGTTTCCGTTTCTTTCAATGTGGTAAACGGCGTCTGAAAGTTCCTTGAAAATGTCGTTGATATTGTTTCCGTTTACGAAAGGGGCGAAATTTTCTAGCTTGAATTTTTCGACTTTCGGTTCCATGTAAACCAGGCTAGACGACTGATAATTAAGCAATAACGCCTGACGGAACATTTCGATACAAAAATGCAAAAATTTCTTTTGCGCTTCACGACCTAGGCCGGCAATCTGCTCGCTCCAGGCAATCAGATCGTTTATGGCCGAAGCATTTCCTTTGGCACGAAAAGCGGCGCGGACCCACAAGACAAACCATTGCTCAAAAGGCTGTTCTTCACTGTCTTCATGCAATAGATGCAGGGCTTTGCTGAAATTTCCCTGAGCTTGGTGCGCAATTTTCTTTGCTTCACGAGGATCAATATTTTCACGGATAACCAAAGTTTCAGCGATTATATTTTCTGGAACTCCGTTGAAGTGCAAGACTTGGCAGCGGGAACGGATGGTTTGGATAATTGATTCTTCGTCGTCAGAAATCAAGATGAAAAGCGTTCTTTCTGGCGGTTCTTCTAAGATTTTCAAGAGCTTGTTCGAAGCTTCGATATTCATCTTGTCGGCCATCCAGACGATCATGATTTTGTAGCCGCCTTCGTAAGATTTTAAGGCAAGCGATTTCAGGACTTCCTGGGCATCTTCGACTCTGATTAATCCTTGCTTGTTTTGAACTCCTAAGTATTTATACCAATCGAACAAACCTCCGTAGGGATTTTCTAGCAAAAATGTCCTCCAATCAGCTAAGAAATCAAGGCTTTTTGGTTTTGATTTTACGCCTTCTGTGGAAACTGTAGGGTAAATAAAGTGCAAATCTGGGTGTGAAATATTGTTGAATTTCACATTGCAGGCTTCATTTTCACCATTGTTCTCGCCGTTAAAATTTTTACACAAAACATATTGGGCATAGGCCAAAGCCATGGGTAAAGTTCCCGAACCTTCGGGGCCGACAAACAATTGTGCATGCGGAATTCTTCCCGCGTCAGCGCTTTTAGTGAGGTGGCTTTTAATGTGGTCTTGTCCGAGTATTTCTGAAAATTGCATGAGGCAAATATAAAATGAAAATTTGAAGTTAGGCGGTTTTTTACATTTCGTGGCTGATAATTCTTCTTTGCGAAAAATTTGATCGGATAAATTGCCGGAGGAAATACTTTGGCGAAGCCCTATTTCCGAGCATCTGTCGACTTGAAACGAATTACTATAGGCTTGAAACGAATAGCTGGAAGCTTGAAATTAGCAACTGGAAGTACGAAAGCGATAACTTTACTATTGAAACTAATAGCTGTAAGCCAGAAAGGAGCAACTATGGTAAAGAAACGACCAACTATAACTGCGAAAGCATTTTCTAGCGACAAGAATCTTATTGCTGTAAGCAAGAAAATGTCAACTATTGCGCAGAGGGATTCAACTGTCAGTAAGAAATGATTTTTGATAAGCGCGAAAACAACTGCGGTTTATAAGAATGGAATTTTTATAGGAGCAAAGCAAATTTCCTTTTTTAAAAATTACACATCCCATAATTTTTAAGGCATTTTGTAATGATTATTGCATTAAACTTATATTAAATTTGCATTACTCAAACGTTTTCGTAGTTTAGAAAGGAGCGATTTGGTGGTTTCGAGGGATTTAATTTAAACTAAAAAAACTATATTTGTCATCCTTACAAATTAATTTATTAAAAAATTATCACAAATGAAAACTTTGAACGACTTCAATTTCAATAACAAAAAAGCACTGATTAGAGTAGATTTTAATGTTCCGTTGGACGAGAATTTTAAGGTAACAGATGCGACTCGAATTGAAGCGGCAAAGCCTACGATTGATAAAATTCTTGCTGACGGCGGAAGCGTGATTTTGATGTCACACCTTGGAAGACCAAAAGGCAAGGAAGAAAAATATTCACTGAAACATATTCTTGACAAGACTTCTGAGGTTCTTGGAAAGGAAGTAAAATTTGCCGAAGACTGCGTTGGCGAAGTTGCTGAGGCTGCGGCAAAAGATTTGAAACCGGGAGAAATCTTGCTTTTGGAAAACCTTCGTTTTTATGCTGAAGAAGAAGCTGGCGATGTTGATTTTGCTAAAAAGTTGGCTTCACTTGGCGATATTTATGTGAACGATGCCTTTGGAACGGCTCACAGAGCTCATGCATCGACTACGATTATTGCTCGGTTTTTTCCGAATGACAAATGCTTTGGTACGCTTTTAGCTAAGGAGATCGAAAGTTTGAATAAAGTGTTGAAAGATTCTGAAAAACCGGTGACGGCAGTTTTGGGAGGTTCGAAAGTTTCTTCAAAAATTACGGTTATTGAAAATATTTTAGACAAAGTGGATCACTTGATTATCGGCGGTGGGATGACTTTTACGTTCATCAAAGCACAGGGCGGTAAAATTGGAGATTCAATTTGTGAGGATGATAAAATGGATCTGGCATTAGAAATTCTAGAAAAAGCGAAAGCTAAAAATGTTCAAATTCATATTCCGGTTGACGTTATAGCGGCGAATGATTTTTCAAACAATGCTGACACGCAAGTGGTTAACGTAAATGAAATTCCTGATGGATGGCAAGGTCTTGACGCTGGACCAGAATCATTGGAACGTTTCAAGAAAGTAATTTTAGAATCAAAAACAATTTTGTGGAATGGTCCGCTTGGTGTTTTTGAGATGGAAAAATTTGCCAAAGGAACGATTGCTTTGGGCGAATTTATTGCAGAAGCTACAGAAAAGGGTGCTTTTTCACTTGTTGGAGGAGGCGATTCTGTTGCGGCTGTAAAACAGTTCGGATTAGAAGATAAAATGAGCTATGTTTCTACTGGTGGCGGGGCAATGCTTGAAATGCTAGAAGGGAAATCTTTGCCAGGAATTGACGCTATATTAAGTTAAAATAAACAATTTTTATACTAAACCTTTTTTAAATCAGTTATAAAAAGTTAAGTTTGCAATACGCATAATTATTTGAAATATAATAAGTTATTAATTTTCAGTTATGAATAAAACAAAAATTACCTTTCTTTTAGCACCATTTTTTACCTTAAATATGCTTGCTCAAGACTCACTTACGCAAGCAGTCGCAACACAAGAAGTTACTCCAAAAATGTCGGTTTTAGATTCTATCAAAAGCACTTTCGTGGATCACGATATTGCTTCTTGTTTAGATCAAGAATGGATGAAGGAACTTTCAAACCAAGACTTATATAAGGAAATGGAATTTGACATCGCTAATGTCAATCCTGATGAAAAAGTGGACTATGATTTATCTACAGATTTATTGAAAGCAAGGTTGAAAGAAATGGATGCAAAATCACCTTTCAACATCGAATATAACGAGGGACTTGAAAACATCATAAAATCGTACTTGAAAAACAGAAAACGATCTTATGAAAGATTGATGGCGATTTCAGAGTATTATTTTCCAATGTTTGAAGCAGCACTTGCAAAATATGACGTTCCTTTGGAGATTAAATATTTGGCTGTCGTGGAATCAGCTTTGAATCCGCATGCGAAGTCAAGAGTAGGGGCGACAGGACTTTGGCAGTTTATGTTTGCTACTGGAAAACAATATAAATTAGACGTTTCTTCTTATGTTGATGAAAGAAGCGATCCTTTGAAAGCCACAGAAGCGGCTTGCCAATATCTGTCAAATATGTACAAGATTTTTGGCGACTGGGATTTAGTTCTGGCTTCGTATAATTCAGGACCAGGGAATGTTTCAAAAGCAATCAGACGTTCTGGAGGACAGCAAAATTATTGGAATATCAGAAAACATCTTCCGAAAGAAACTGCAGGATATGTACCAGCTTTCTTGGCAACAATGTACATTTATGAATACCACAAAGAACACGGAATCGAGCCAAAAAGAGCAGCGATCAGTTATGTAGCAACTGATACTGTGATGGTGAAAAGAGAAATGACTTTCAAACAAATTTCTGATTTATTAGATATTCCTGAGTCTCAAATAAAGCTTTTAAATCCAGGTTATAAATTAGATGTAGTTCCAAATATTAAAGGTGAAAATCATTACCTGAGATTGCCGATGAATAAAGTGGCGGTTTACACTTCAAATGAAGACAAAATTTATGCTTATGCACAAATTGAAGATGATAAAAGAGAAAGACCTTATTTTTCTAGAAAATCAAAACCAGTAACTACGCCAGTAGAAACGGCAGTTGCTTCTTCCGAAAGAAGTCCGTATGTTGATTATTCAGAAGAGCCTCAAGTTTCAGGTTCGAAAATGATAACAAAAACAAAATTCCACAAAGTCAAGCGTGGCGATAATATTGGAGAAATTTCCCAAAAATATGGTGTTTCTGTAGCCAATATTAAAAAATGGAATCGCCTAAAAGGGAACAACGTAATGCTTGGAAGCAACTTAAAAATCATGACTACTGAAAGAGTAGCAATTGCTCCTAAGAAAGTTGCAAAACCAGCTGTTAAAGCTAAGGATACTACAAATACTGCAATTGCAGCTGTTGAGAAAAAAGCAACTAAAGAAATTGTACTTGAAGATTCTAAAAAAGAAATTGTTGATGAATCAGAATTTTATACGGTTCAAAAAGGAGACAATTTAAATACTATCGCTAAGAAATATGGCGTGACCACAGCTCAAATAAGAGAGTGGAATAACATGGAAGATACCAATGTTCTTTTGGGAAGCAAGCTAAAATTGATTAAAGCTGAAAATGCTGTAATCGCTGAAACTAAAGCTGAAAAAACAGAACACCAAATTGCAACTTCAGTTAAAGAACAACAACAATATCTTGTAAAAAAGGGAGATTCTCTTTTCAGCATTGCTAAAAAATCTGGAGTTACTGTTGAAAATATCAAAGAATGGAATGGTATTGGCAACGAAACTATCAAACCAGGCATGAGGCTTAAAATCCAAGGATAATTTTCTTGGATTTTGGCTTTTTCAATGTAGCAAAAAGCAACAAAATGAAAAAGATATTGCTCTTATTATTAGCAATTGCCCTATTTTCTTGCAAAGAAAAAGAAGAAAAAATTTCGCAACAAAAGTCTATCGGAAAGATAAATTCACTTTCAGTTTTTATTGATGATAAACTTTGGATTGGTGAAATTGGAGATTCTATTCGAAAAAAATTCGCAGCACCAGTTGATGGATTACCACAAGAAGAGCCACTTTTTACTATAAATCAATATCCTGTTCGTGCTTTTGACGGTTATCTCTTAAAAAACCGCAATATAATTCTTGTCAAAAAAGAGGCTAAAAATGGCTTTAAAATAACTGAAAACGAATTTTCATTTCCTCAAAATGTGATTCATATTTCAGGAAATTCTACTGCAATGATTCTAGGTCATATTGAAAGAAATGCGCCTACAATAATTTCGCTGTTTCAGCAAACCGAAATTTCAGAAAGTCAGAAATCAATGGAGAAAAATCTTCGTGATGGCAAAAAGCTAGAAAATAATTTTAGGGTTTCAATGCAGATTCCAAAAGATTTTAAATGTGTTTTGAGAAAAGACAAATTTGTTTGGCTGAAAAAAGAAATTTTGAGTGGTAATTCAAGTATCCTAGTCTATGAAGTTCCGATTACCGCCATTCAAAACAAGAATGATATTGTGAGCAATATTGTGAAAATGCGCGATTCTGTTGGAGGACTTTATATTCATGGAACAATGGAAAACTCAAAAATGATTACTGAAGAATCATACGCGCCTTATTTGATCAACAGTATTTTAGACGGAAAAAAAGTCTTTGAAACGAAAGGTACTTGGGAAATGAAGAATGATTTCATGGCCGGACCTTTCACCAATTATGCTATTTTAGACAAAGAAAACAATAGAATTCTTGTCATCGAAGGTTTTTGTTATGCACCTTCCACGCCAAAGAGAGATTTGGTTCACGAACTTGAATCGATTATCAGAACTGCAAAACTTACTAATTAAAATTACATGTCATTACTTTTTAAAATAAAGCGATTTAACGAGCTTTCTGCCGTTGAACTATATCAAATATTGCAATTGCGAAGCGAAGTCTTTGTAGTGGAGCAAAATTGCGTTTATCAAGATATTGATGGCAAAGATTCAAAAGCTATTCACATAATCGGAGAATTTAAAGGACAAACGGTTGCTTATTGCAGGATTTTTGATAAAGGAAATTATTTTGAACAAACTTCAATTGGAAGAGTCATTGTAAAGGAAAATTTTCGCGACAGAAAATGGGGAAACGACCTCATCAAGGAAGCAATTGATGCTATACAAAATCATTACGGACAAAGCCAAATCACGATTTCTGCACAATTATACTTGAAAAAATTCTATGAAAATCATGGTTTTTTCCAAACTTCTGAAGAATATTTAGAAGATGGAATCCCGCATATTGAGATGAAAAAAGCTTAGATTTTTGTAATTACAAGCTCAACTCTTCGGTCTAAATCAGCACCTTTTCCTAGTGGTTGCGTATTTCCATATCCTTTGAAAGTCATTCTAGTCTTTGGAACTTTCTTAAAAACAAGGTATTTGTAAACCGCTTCTGCACGATTAGACGAAAGCTTTCTCTTCTTGGTTTCTTTGTCAATAGCTTCTTTGTAGAATGGTGGCGTACAACACACATGCCCTTGAATTTCAATCTGCAAGTTGGTGTATTTTAAAAGCCTTCTAACAATTACATCGAGTTCGCTTTTTGATTTTGCCGTAAGCTTGCTGCTTCCTTTTTGGAATAATAGTTTATCAAGATAAATTCTGTCGCCAACAACATGCGTCTTGTGAATTTCACTGAAAACACCAGGAATATTGAGCTTTTCAATCGGAATTTCCTTAAAGTTCATAACCACATCGACACGACGATTTTTAGAACGGACTTCAGAAATGTTGTCGATATCGTCTTCAATCAAAACGCGGCCACGACCTTCAATCGTTACGATAATTTTGTTTTTTACGCCAGTTTCAACCAGTTTATCACGAATCGCATTGGCGCGATTATTTGATAATTTAAAATTGTATTCCTCCTTGCCTCGATCATCACAATAACCATAAATACTAATAGATTCTACTCGCGATGAATCAGATTCTTGAATGAATTTCACAAGATTTTCAACACGGCTGTCATCCAAATTGTATTTGTTTACATCAAAATAAACCGAATGAACAATTTCCTCTTGAGCATTCGCAAAGCCAAAAAGAAATAAGGGCAATAATTTTAAAATGCGCAACATTATTTAAGTAAAATTTTATTGTATTCTGTTGAATTAGCAAGCAATGATGTTGCTTTTTTAATTTCAGAATTATTTTTAGTGTAATATTGATACAAGCCTTCTTTGTACTGATATCTTCGGATGATTTCGTCTAAAATCAGCTCTTTAATTTCAGTTTGATTTTTGTTCAACTGCGTATCGTCACTTTTTTGTAAAGCGGTCAATAATTGTTGAAACTCACCTTTGATATCTTCATCAATTTTTTCTTTTTTGGCAGCTTCCAAAGTTTTTTTCAAGGCCAATTCTGTTTCTGTATCAAAAACAAATTTTTCGTTTTTCAAGTATTTTTTGAAATCAGCAAAATCAGCATCTGAAAATGTTGGAATCTTGTCGCCCAAGTTTGGATTTTTATAGTAATAGTTTGTTACATAATTAAAAATCCCATCATTTTTAACTAGAGATTCTGTAATGGCGCTCATTTTTGCTTCCGCCAATTCTATGTCTGGCTGAATTCCTCCTCCGTCATAAACTGTTCTTCCTTTTCTGGTTTTGAAGGCATTGTAATTTTTAGCATCCGTTCTGACTGCTTTTCCGTCTTTGTCTTTATGCCAATAATCTAAAGCTTGAATACATCTTCCAGACGGCGTGTAATATCTTGAAATAGTAACTTTTACTTGTGTTCCATAAGTCAGATCGATTGGTCGCTGCACCAAACCTTTTCCAAAACTCCTCGCACCAACAACGACAGCTCTGTCTAAGTCTTGCAAAGCTCCGGCAACAATTTCTGATGCAGAAGCACTTCTTCCGTCAACTAAAACTACCAATGGAATTTCTGTATCAACCGGCGCTTTCGAAGTTTTATAAGTATTGTTGTGTTTTTCAATGTGTGATTTTGTAGTAACAATTGTTTCTCCACTTTGCACGAAAAGATTGCAGATATTTACGGCTTCGCCCAAAAGTCCACCCGGATTTCCTCTTAAATCTAAAATAATTCTTTCAGCACCGTCTTTTTTAAGTTTTTCTAACGCCTCTTTTGTTTCTGCAGAAGCTTTTGCGTTGAATTGCGAGAGAACAATATAACCAGTTTTCTCATCAATTTTTGAAAAGAAAGGAACGGCTTTTACATCAACTTCCTCTAAAATCAAATTTGTGGTATTTTGCTTTCCTTGACGGAGATATTTGATTTCAATCTTTGCATTTTTGCTTCCTTTTAAGAGCTGAGATGCATCATCTTTGAAATCAGAAAGACTTACGTCGCCAATCTGAATTATTTCGTCTCCGGCTTTTAAACCAGCTTTGTCAGCTGGATAATTTTTATACGGTTCTTTTATGATCAATTTTCCTTCTTTTCGGGTAATCATTGCGCCGATTCCAGTGTATTCGCCGGTATTGTTGATTTTGAATTTTACGACATCTTGCTCATTGAAATAAACCGTGTAAGGATCTAATTCTTGAAGCATATTTTTAATCGCTTTGTCCATCAAATCACCAGGATTGGTTTCATCGACATAGTTCATGTTCACGGTTTTAAACATCATCGTGAAGATTTCTATTTGTTTTGCAATTTCAAAAAAATCGTTTCTGAAACTGGCCCCAACATATAATAAACCTCCAGCTACAACCGGAATAATATATCTCTTTTTTAAAAATGCATACATATTTTTAAAGTTTTATTTCTGCTAATGTAACAATAAACATAATGCCAACCTGTTAACTGTCTGGATTGATTTGGACTAAAAATTTTTCAAAAAGCTGTATCGTTTTCATATTTATTTCTTCATAAGTCAATTTGTCTTTTGATTGATATAAAAGCATGAAGGCATAAGGTTCTTGCAAGTTATCAGTCAAAAGATGTTTGTTTAAGCGATAGGTTTCACGTAAAACTCTTTTGAAATAATTTCGATCAACGGCTTTTTTAAAATATTTCTTAGAAACAGAAACGCCCATTTTTAATATTTGTCCTTCATCAACATTTCCTTTTACAAAAACTAGTCGTAATGGATATTTTGCAACCGATTTTCCAGACTTAAACATCAGGTCAATCGTGTTTCGGCTTTTTAGTTTCTCAGATTTTGGATAAGTCGGCATTTATGGATAAATATTATAAACAATCTTCAAATCAGGATAATTGATGTAAAATTGAATACGATTTCCTTGGGTTTTTCTTGTGATTACCTCAATTACACAACGGTTTCCACTATTGTCAATACAATTAAAAGTCATGGTTTTGTCAGTTTCATTTTCAATCGTTTTTCCATAAACTTCGATGTTGTAAAGTTGTGTTTGTTGTGAATTGACAACGATTCTGTTTTTATCACCGTCAAGCGTAATAATAATGTTAGTGTCTTTAAAATCTGACCATTTTCCCCATTTTCCTTTAGCGTCTTGTTCCATAACACTGAAGCTAGAGGTTTTGAATCGGTATTTTTGGGCGATAGCTTGCTGTGTTCCCAAAATCATAAAAGCGAGCAATACTAAGTTTTTTAATACTTTCATTTGAAATTTTATAAAGGGGTAAAGTTACAAATATATTCACCAGAATTTATTGCTGATTGAGTTTCATGTGTTTCTACATAATTTTTAGAGTTATTCCCCAATAAAATCTACACTTTCTACACTTTCAGTTTTTGTTTTCTGCTTTTGTCTTTTCTTATAAATTTTTCTTTCTAATACTTTAAAAAGTTTCTAAAGTATTGATTTATATACACAAAACTCAAAAAAAACCTTTTTATTACAGTTGTAATTGTAGAAAATAAATTCTTATGGCATTGAAGTTGCCTTATGAAAGAAAACCATATCAAAATAAAAAAATATATAATATGAAAAATTTACTTTTAGGCGCAATGATGTTAACAGGAGTTGTAACATTCGCACAAGAAACACCGAAAAAACCAGTTCCAGTTAAAGATGCAACACAAACTACTACAACAACTACGGTAGACGCAAACAAATCATCTGAAGTGTCTAAAACTACAGCAGTAAAACAAGATGCCAACGGAGACAAACAAGTAGAAACAGCTACTACAACAAAAACTGCGACGCCAGCACAACCTACAACTGTAGCGCCAGCTAAGCAAAAGCCTACAAAAAAGCAATAAGTTTTTTTGGCCTTAACCAACCAAACCATTATAAAAAACCTCTAAATCACTTAGAGGTTTTTTTGCATTAAGAATGCTTAATCAATTTTTTGGCGATTTCATTTAATATTTCGCGATTTTGGTCAATATAGGCCAAGCCCGCTTGAATTAATTCATAAATATTTTTTTCAGAAACATCATCCATTTCAGAAGAAGCATTTTTTAAGGAAGGCATTAATCTATAATAGTTCTTGGCATTTCGAGAGCCTAAAGTTTCATACATTTTTCTGACATGATAATCAGTAGTTTCCACGTTTGCAGACAATAAAATATCAATCAATGGCTGAATCCATTTTACTTTGCCGGCGTTTTCAAATTGCCTGAAAGTATAAGGCTTCAAGACTTCTCCGGTTCCAACAGATACAATTATCATATCGCTTATTGTTGGAAAATCTGGTTTCGACGGATTATTCAATAATTTCGAAAACTCAATTTTCCTTGCTTCCGCGTAAGCGCATAATGCTGGATTATTGGCATAAACGCCTCCATCAATTAATGTGAATTCTTGTCCATAAAGCGATTTTATTTTTGCGGGTTCAAAGTAGGTCGGTGCAGCAGAAGTAGCCCTGCAGACATCTTTTACCAAGAAATTCTCCAAATTTGAATCAGCTTCGTGACTTGTAAAAAACTTGGCTTTTCGATGAAAAATATCATATGATGTAATCAAGCTAGGTTTGATAAAACTCTTGATTTCTAAATTTCCGAAAACTTCTTCAAGTTGTTTTTCTAAAGCGCGCTGTGAAATTTTTTCACTGAAAAGTCCAAACGGATTGATAATGTGTTGCCAAAAGGAAACATTGAAAATCGTCTCGCCGCGTTTTGCATATAAATCCAAGGCAGTTTCTACTGAATATTTTGCTTTTTTGTCATTGTCTGGAAAAAGCAGGATGGAAGCAAGAATGCCACCAGTGCTAGTTCCGGCAATGAGATCAAAATAATCTCCAATTTTTGCAGTGGGATTATCGAGTTTTTGCAATTGCTCCTCGATATATTTTAGGATTACGCAGGTAATAATCCCTCGGATGCCACCTCCATCCAAACTTAAAATTCTAATTTTTTTTGACATGGCTATTAAGATTTATGATCTAAAGTTTAAGATTTGGGATCTTTATTACTTTATTTACTTTCAGATTTATAATTTAAATGCTTAAAATTACGGTTTGAACCACCGTTTTAAAGATACTGTTTTTGATATTGTTCAGTTTTATTTTTGATAAGCCTGCACCTTGCAAGGCTTTTAAGGTCACTAAATCTTGCTGACTTTTCAAGAGCCAAGCAAATTCGTCTTCTGTAATAGATTTTTCAACCAATAGAAGTGACCATCTGAGTAATTTTTCCTTAGAATTTTCTAAAAAATGATTCACGTCTTTCTGTACTTCTGGCTTGAATTCCTTGTATTTGTCGCCTAAAACCGTGATGATATTTTTGCGCAATTCTTCTAATAATTTCTCAATATCCATAATTTAGTTTTTAGAGATTAAATTTAAAAGGCTGTCTTTGGATTGCTTGTCTTTTTTGATTTCATATTGAATCAATAAATCCATTGCTTCAAGCACTTGTTTTTTAGATTCTTCTAAAAATACAGGAGTCAGCGTTTCTTTTTCTTTCCAATGTTTGAAGAAACCACCTAGAAGATTTTTTTCTTGGTCGGTTAAAACATTCCACATGGCGAAAGTGATTTGATTGTCGGGTTTGTTTTTTTCATACTCGGCTAATTTTTCAATATTCAGAAATAAGACTTCAACTTCTGCTTTATTTTTAGAATATGGAGTTGTTGCTTTGTCCATTAGTTTTGAAGTTTCGACTTTCAATTCTGTTGTTCTTTGATAAGAATATTGATCAAAGATGGCGGTTTTAGTTGATTCACAAGAAATTGTTGCGAAGGCAAATAGCATTACTAAGAATACTTTACTTTTTAATTTTTTCATTTTCAGTAGGTTTTAAAATTACATAGCCTTGTTGGTCTTTCTTTAGTTTGGAAAGCTTTTGCCAAGTTAGGTTTCTCTTTTCAAAATGAGGCATATCTTTGAAAGTTTTCCAGTTTCCTCCCCATTCGTAGCCGTGCTTTGCGAAAATTTTCACACATTCATACCAGTCAGCAATTTGATCGTTGTCCCAGTCTTTTTTGGTGTCCCAGGAAGCTTCTTTTTCATCGATTATTAAGCAGATATCGACAGCAAAACCATAGTTGTGGATGGATTTTCCACCGATTGCATTGGTGACTTTTTTTCCAGGTTTTGTGCGACCTTTTGCATAGAGAAGATCTTGTTCTTCTAGGGTTCTGAATCCTTCAGTGATTCTGATCTTTGCTTTTCCGGTTAAGGCTTCGTCGCATTCTTCGATGATTTTGGTGACTTCGACCCTTATAGAAGGGTGGAGGCCTGCAATTCTTTGTTTTGTAGGTTTGTCCATAGCAATTGGATTAAATTTCCATACAAATATAATAGAAAATAATCTTCATTGCAAATTATATTAAGATTATTTTCGTGTAATTATCGTTTTCTTATTTGGGAAATTAGAAAACGTGTTGATGTCTTAAATGTACTACTTTTTGTGTTTGATGCGCTTTTTATTTTTATTGAGATAAAAATTTTGAGTTAGCGTTACATCGCCCTATTTCCGAGCGTCTGTCGACTGTAAATGTATAACTGTCATCTGTCAACGAACTGCTTTAGGCTGTAAAAGAGCTTCTGTGGGCGCGAAACTTTTTACTGTAAAGTGTTTATGAACTGCTTTGACTGCCAAACGAATTGCTATGGATCCTAAAGCTTTAACTGTGAAGCAAAAATGAAATACTGGAGGACCGGAATGAGTGGCTGTAAGTGCGGCTTCTCTTACTTTGCGGTTAAAATGACTTGCTTTAGGGCGATAATGAATTTCTGGAAGAACAGGCTTCTTTGGATTTTACAAAAAAGAAAAGTCCCAGTGGTGGTGGGACTTTTTATTGTGTTTAGATCTTGTTATTTCATATCAATTTTAATTGCCGTTGATGGCTTTTGTTATTTTGCTGAAGCTGAAGAGGTCTTGGTGGACGGGGTTTCCTTTATAGAACTTGCGGGCGAGCTTGCAGAAACTGATGATTTCGTCATAGATTTCATTAAAGGCATCGACGGCTTCCTGGGTTAGTAATTTTTTTGATCCTTTGTGGAATTCCTGTACTGTATCAGATTCTTTGAGTGTGTCAGCGCTGGTTTCAATTTCGATCAAGGTGGATTGTAATGTGCCTTTTTCAATGATTTCGGCTTTGATTTCAGGCGTTATGTTTGTTTTGTATTCGAATAAAAGATCGATTAGGGCTTCTTGGTCGCGGTGAGAATTTGCGGCGATGAAATAAGTTGTGAATCCGAGAAGGGCTAAGAGTTCTGCTCTTCTGACGGGCACTTTTCTGAAGTCTTCGCTGATTTGAAGTTTTAATTGGGAGAGGTTTGTCAGTGCGCTTTCTTGAATAGAATTGACGATTCTGGTGGCTTGACGAAGTTCTTTTGCACTATCTAGGCCAAGGTAAGTTTGGGTCGTGGTATTGATTTTTGCTTCTAATTGCTGGAAGAAATCGTCTGTCCAGTTGGTGCGTTTTGTTTGAAGGAAATCCTTTTTGAGGATTGCATTTTTAAGGATTACGCTTGCTGCGATAATCATTTCGATGTCTTTAACGGTGTAACGACGGTTGTTCATGTTGCTTATATTTAAATTTAACTTCTGCTTTTCGATACAATTAAAGTGGTGCCGATTGTATTTTATAAATGTAATTAATTTTTAGAGAGATTGCTTTTTTGAGGCGAAAAAGTGCACCTGTGAATTGTATTTCCCGCGTTTGATTTTTTTTGCCAAATGGCAAATTCTTTGCAACTAAGATTTGCTAACTTTCGGGCATGGAAGAATTTATAAAATTTGTATTGCAGTTTGGTAATCTAAATCAGCAGCAGCTGGATTTGATCATGAGCAAGGCGGTGGACACGACCCTAGAGAAAGAGGCCTATTTTTCTGAGGCTGGAAAGGTCTCGCATCAGGTGGGCTTTGTGGTGGATGGCATCGTGCGGGTCTGCTATTACAACAACAAGGGCGAGGAGATCACGAAATATTTTATCGAAGAGGGGAATCTGGTGGTGGATATGGAGAGTTTTGACAATGAGATTCCGTCGACGGCTTACGTTCAGGCGGTGACTGACTGCAGGCTCTTGATTTTTTCTAGAAGGGACTGGCAGGAACTTTTGGATACTATAATTCCGTGGGAGGCGATCGTGCACAAGATTATTTCAAGGGCACTGCGCCAGAAAGTGGAGCGGAGGAGTCCGCTGGTTTCTGAGGATGCGACAACGCGCTACTTGATGTTTTTGGAGATTTATAAGCATGTGGTGAACCGGGTGCCACTGTCTTATGTGGCGTCTTATCTTGGGATTACGCAATCCTCGCTGAGCAGGATCAGAAAGAATATCCGCTGAGGTGCTTTTTGCCAAATGGCAAATGTTTTTGTTTTTAAAGGGCGGAACTTTGCCTTATAAAATTTAAAAAATAAAATTATGAAATCAGTTTTAATTACGGGGGCGAACCGAAGCATTGGGCTTGAAATCACGAAACAGCTTTCAAAACAGGGATTGTTTGTGTATTTAGGCACGCGTGATCTGGCGAAGGGCGAGGCGGTGGTCAAGGAATTGAATGAAAATGGTTTTGAGAATATCAAGGCGGTTGCGATTGACGTGACTAAACCAGATTCGATTTTGGAGGCGAAAAACTTGGTAGAAAAAGAGCAGGGAAAGCTGGATATTCTGATCAATAATGCGGGAATCAGCGGCGAACTTCCACAGCCGGCTTCGGGTACTTCGATAGCGGCAGTTCAGGAGGTTTTTGACACTAACTTTTTTGGAGTTATCAGCGTTACGCAGGCCTTTTTAGATTTGCTGAAGAAGTCGGATAGTCCGCGAATCAGCAATATTACTTCGGGACTTGGCTCACTGACTTTGCACAGCGATCCGAGCTGGAAATATTATGATTTTAAAGCGACAAGCTATGTGACTTCAAAAGCGGCGCTGAACGCATACACTATTGTGCTGGCACATGAATTGAGGGAACTGCACTTTAAGGTGAATGCGATTGATCCGGGTTATACGGCGACGGATTTTAACCACCACAGCGGTCCGGGAACGGTGGAAAGTGCGGCGAGTTTTATTATCAAGCATACGGTAACTGATGAAAATGGACCGAGCGGGAAGTTTTTTAGCAATGATATTGAGGATGGCAGCGAGGTTAGTGCTTGGTAATTTTTGCTGCTTCTGATAAAAAAACCACTTTCAAAAGGCGGTTTTTTTACTCACTGCAATTCCTAATAACGGAACAAATTTTTCTACTAAACTAAGCGAAATTTTCTGCTCCTTTTTTTGATAAAGCCTTTGATGACTGCAGTGCTTTTGGCAAATAGCCTTTCAATGCAGACGGAGCTTCCGGTGAAGATAATTTCTAGAACGATCTGAACGATGCCCAAAAGAATCTAGCTTGAAAAGTAGTAAATTTTGCTTAAGTTTACTGAAGGCAAAGCTAAATTAGACAAAAAAACCATGAATTTGCTAAAATTTCAATAGCCAAATTCATTACTCTTTTAGCATCAATCAATTCTAATTCATTAAACAAATGTTGCAGTTTTTGGATTTGATAAGCACAAAAAAACCGCTCATTTCTGAACGGTTTTTGCTTTTTATTTAAACAATGGGATTTTCTTGTTTGTCTAGTTTGTCTAAAATCTCATCCATTACTTCTTGAGTAGTAAAGCATAAGAAACTATGTTTCTCTTTGTCATACTTTTCATCATCATCTTGAACTAATAATTCTGTCATATCAGGCACTTTATCTTTAAATTTTAAACGAATTATTCCGCCATATCCTCTTGGTAGTATACCAATATTATCATTTTTTTTTAGAGAAACCAAGTCAATTTCTGAATCAATTTTTTGATAATTTTTAGGATTTTTTCTATCAAATATCACATCGTATTTTGTACCTAATATAATATCACTATCATTATGAACATTATATATATACACACACGTATCTCTATTTATAGGATCTAATAATTTTTCTGTAATATTTTTATTAGACAACATTTCTAATGATGATAAATATGGTTTGTTATCAAAAAAATTACTCTCATATAATTCCTCATAGAACTCTTTTAACTTTGTATCCATAATTTCTATTTTTTTAATTTAATTACTTTTCTATAAAATTCTAATGATTCTTTTGGTGTTAATTTTTTTGTCTCTTTCAGAAGTTCTAGTGCTCTGCCACTTTTTGGATCTATCCTTGTATCTAAAATTATTGTATACACTTCTTCAATCAACTTTCTTGCATCTTCTATAGGTATTTCTTTTATAACAAATTTAGATAAATTTTCTGGAGAAGTATTTATAATTATCTCCAGTTCTTTACTTACTCTGTGATTAGGTACTTGTAAATTTAAACCTTTCAAATCTTTCGGCGCATATACCTGTAAAACTCCTTTTGTACCTGGTTTAGATGAAGATTCAATTCCAAAAATCACCGCTCTAATTGGGTCAGTGGAGGTTGAAGCTCCGTTGGCAATGGAGTTTGCATTGCCAGAAAACAAGACGTCTTCACTGTTTCTTGTTGTTCCCCTGAAAAGTGCTTCAATCCCAACTTTGTCTAAATCGGTTGCCAAAATGCTTTCGTCAACTTTATCAAGAAATTCTATCAATTCCTCAACGGTCGTGATTTTTTTTCCTTTAAATAAATTAGATAATTGAAGCAACGTGCTTCCTCTCAACGCTGTTAGTTCAGGCAATAGTCCCGCAACAGCGTTATTAAGTATGTTGCTTTTTTCATTGTCAATTTTTTCATTAGTAAAATATTCAGCAGCAAAAACAGGAATATAGGCAACGGTTTCTCCAACCACAATTTTCATCGGCACATAAGCATCGACTAATTCCTCTGGCCCAAATTCTCTAGTTTTTTCAGGTGATATTGACATTCTATCTTTATATCCAAAAATTTTCGTGCCAATTTTATATTTCTTCTTATTGTCGTTGTAATAGGCAAATCCTGTATATGTGGTGTAAGGATCTCTAGGTTTTGCATCGCTGTTTTTTGAAAATTCGATAAATTCAATTTCAAAATTCCATGCTTTTTCAAGTTGTTCTCTTTTCCAGTTTTTTAATCCAATGCTTCCTAATGAAACTATCAGTTGGTCAACATAACTTGAACTAAAATTTCTAAACAAATTTCTGACCAGTTCAGGGTTTTTGTTTGTTTCTTCATAAAACCATTTTATGTTTTTTATGTTGTTGATTATATTTAGGATAGCAATGTTTTCATTGATTCCCCATTTGTCAATAATTTTTTCAGAAAGGAGTTTTAAATCATTGTAAAGAAGTGCGTCAGGTCTTTGCTTTAAAACAAAGTCTGGCACGTTTTCATATATAAAATCTAAAATTTCAGTATTTGTGCCAGCAGCCTTAAAGGCATTATTATAGGCGTCTAAAATTTCTTTTTGTGAAACTTCTTTTAGGCTTTTACCTAAAAAAGAGAGGACTGCATTGAAATCATTTCCATTGGAAATATTCAAGATTATAGCCATCTTGTTTTCGTCTTTTGAATCGCTATAGGCTCTGAAAGGATAACATAGCGAATAGCTTGTTGTCTGTTCTTTTATATTAATAGCGAATCTGAAGTAAGGGTCGCATGCAAAATCAATTTCACCGTCTAGAGTGTTAATCTTCGCATCGATTGTTATCGTCTTATTTTGGAATATAAATTCTCGGGTGCTGTTCGGATAAACCCTTTGGTAATCTCGGCTGATATATTTCAGAATGTTTTTTTTTTCTGTTAGCCTTTTAATGATTTCCATTAACTGTTGCATTTCTATTTCTGAATTTATCAATTGCCCATTTTTTGCATAAAAAAGGCTTTCTGTACCAAATGGCGAATTCAAGGTATGATGATTTGAGATTTCGTTTGATAAGCCATTGACTGTAGTGTCTTGAAAATTCATTGTATTAATAGCACTAGTCATTTCGCGTGGAAACAAACTCCCCAATAACCCATCATCAGCTTCGCTATCCCAAATCATTGGGAAACTATTTGTGCTCATAATTTTAATTTTTTAAAAACCTTGCTCTGCTTTGTTTGGCATGAGCAAGGTTTAGGTTAATGATTAGTTTTTAATTTCTTCGGTATTTCCTTTTAAAGTCAAACCTTCAATTATCTTAAAAGGATTTGTATTAATCTGATTTCCTTCTGCATCGAGTTTTGGATTGCCGTCAGAATCAAATAGCTTGTAATCTTTGCAGTCTTCATCACAAGGCAAAGCTGTTGGTACAACCATGCCAATGCTACCAGCTTGAATTATAGTTAGTGAAGTTGGTACCCTTGTTTCCCAGGTTTCTTCTACTTCACCTTCAGTTACTCTTAATTCTTCAACGATTGAAATAAACAATTCGTCGTCAATGGTTGGTACTTGGCCTCCGTTCCAAACTTGCCCGGTGGCCATATACCAATTGACAGCTTCTTCAAAACCTGGTCTGATCGTCAAGATTATTCTTGCCATACCGCTTTGAAGGAAGGCTTTAAAAATAGCATCTTCAGATTCGTCAACATTATACAATTGCAACCAGTTTTCTTTATGAGCCCAATAAAAAGGATAAAAATTATAACTCATAAGTTCCCATTCAAAGGCTTGCTCAAAGAATTTTACTTTAGTGGCATAAGCTTCTAATTTTGGATCAGCATAACTAACCTGAATGTCTTTTGTTTTAGTGCCAGTAATAAGGCTGTTTTCGCCTAGACTTTTATGGCTAACCAAATATTCGATGCAGTTTTTTCGCAAAATCATGCTTTCAATTTGGCGATAAAATAATGGATTTGTTCTAACTTTTTCAGTCTGTATTGCTTTTGACTCTCTTACTTTTGCATTATATTCTTGTAGTTTAGTTTCATAAGCTTTTATGATAGCATTGAAAGTTTCTATTTGCCATTGTTGATATAGCGCATCAGTTCTTCCTAATTTTATAATTACGTTAGCGGCACCTACGTGATGCTGAATAAAATAAACTGAAATAGGAATATTTTCTTCAAAACTATTTAAAATTTCTGAATTTTCAGGAGATAATAATCTGTTTGTATTTGTTTGTAAAGCAGAGGAATATCTTAGGTTTCCGACACTTACACTGATAAGATTTCCAGATGGATTTGCCATTCTTGCACTAGAAACAGTTACTGAAGCTTCTATTGTTTTATATCCTTCCGGTAGTGTCAAATTCTTTTTTTCTGACCAAGATTTAGATGTATTTGAGTCAAGTCCGCTAAATGCAAATTCTGTCCCAATTGATATGTTTTTTGTCGGAAGAGGGTCAATGGCGACATTGTATACTTCTGCCCAATATTGATAAGTGTCTTCTAGTGATTTTAAGCTTAATTTAAGTGTTCCTTTGTCAATTCTAGGATCGATTGGTTTTTCAATAATTTCTCCTTCCGAAATATCATTTTCATTAATAGTCATTTTGTGAAATGAAGCTGGCTCAGGAATCATAAATTCATACATCAAACGCTTGCCATAATTGACAACTTTGTTTTTGTAAATTTTATCTACCCAGCGATAAACGCCTGATACATGCTGATCGTTATTTCTGTTATCAAAACCGTGCTTGTTGTTCTCTTCAAACTCTTCCACGATTTTTGAGACACGTTCTTCTTTTATTTTTTGGACCACTCTGTCAAGCACTCTTTCTGTAACTTCTTTTGCGTGAGTAACGGCTTGGCTATTTGACTCTTCAGATGAAGTGTTATTGGCAAAATCGGCACCAGATTGCAAAGAATAAGAATTTCCGAATTTAGCGTCTAGCGACACGAAACCTCCAGCACGTGTATCTTCCGCTAAAACTGAAGCCACTTCTGAGTTCATTTCAAAACGATCTGTAGAAGTGGAGTCGGTCAATTTTTCAGATTCTTTTTCTTTAGATGTTGTTGTCGTATCTTCTGTTCTTCGGAGTCTTCTAGTAGCTCTTTCTTTGTATTCGCTGGCCATCACATTTTCAATATGTGAGACTTCTCCAGGGACATAGCAACATACTTCTTGTTCTACTTTTCTATAATCAGCAATTCCTAATCGTTTGATCCCAAATCCAGAAGGAATATATTCTATGACTCCGTCAGATGGATTTGTCACAACTTCATCTGCCGGATTTCCTGTCTCGGGATCAATGATTATGATTTCTTCATTTCTCTTAAATGAATACAATCCTTTTGCAACAAAAGTGTAGATAATGGTTTGCGATACATCACCTAAGTAGGGAGAGAAATTATTGAAATCTGATATTAAGGTATCTGAAATCGGATCAAAACTATTATTATTGCTAACTCCAATTGGTGCTGAGAGAGTGTGACCTTCTCCAGAAAATGTAATTTGATCCCCAGTTTGTGTTGTCAATGTTCCTGAAATTCTGAAATCTGAAGTGTTATTGGCCAAATATTGCTGCCCAAAAAGAGTTACCTGAAATTTATTGGCTACCCATTCTGATTTTGCAAAACTTCCATTTATCGGATTTGCGCTGTTGCTAAAATGAATATTATATGCAGCACTCGTTTGAATTGAAGTTCCTGACGGAATATTGTCAAATTCTACAACTAGTTTTTTACCTGTTCCAACAGCAATTGATTGTAATGCAAAAGTGCTGTTCACACTTTCACTTCCTGCCTGAACTATCGGAAATAACATGCCGCCGCTATTTTTATATTTTTGAGTTAAAGATGTTCTTTCAAATTGCATTTCCATCAGTTTTGATTCCTTATCTTTTGCAAAGCCAATAATTTCGCTAAATGTGTCATATCCCAAGACATTTTTGCAATTGTCAATCAGCCAGAAATAATCTGTTCCATCTAAATATTGAACCAGATAATCCATTTCATTTTCTGGAATAAAATCAAATTTTGGAAGAATCAGGTTTTCATATTCAATAATCGTTATTTCTTCTTTTGTTACAGGATCAATAATGACTTTTTCGATTTTTGTAGCTTTTTCATAAGCTTCTTCAACAGCCAGATCATAGGAGCTTTTATAAACTTGCAGTTTTCTTTCATTTTCTTTTCTGTATCTTTTCTCAACGCTAGAAACACCATTCGCCATGTTCTTGAGTTGCAGCATGTGATGGTTTATAAGAGTGATTTCCATCGACCGACTAGGCTTGTCGTAAACGATGCTATTTGTTTCTAGCTTTTCTTTTAAGCTTAAAGCTGGCGCGCTTTTTTCAGGAGAAAATATTTCTTTAGGCATCAAGACTCTGGCTTGTGCTAATTTTCGCAATGCTTTAATATCCTTTCCTAATTCTGCTCTGTTTTCTAAAAATAAACTTGCAACCAGAACTGACAAAATACCTTCTCTGATATAATTAGACTTTGAAGTGATAATTTGATAGATAAGATTGTCCCAAAGAATTATTTTTCTTTCAAAGTCAATGCTTTTTAGCAAATTTGTTCCAAGAATATTGTTGTCTAATTTTTCTTCAATTTCTTTTAATGTAAATTTTCTTCGGTTTGCAGTTAGCCATGATGCGAAAGCAAAGAAGCCGTTTTTGGAATTTTGATCCGCATAAATTTTTAATTCTTCCCTGCTTTTAAACGTGGTTTCTAAAGTAGCGAGTTCAAGTATGGCATTTTTTAAGCTTTCTTTTTTAGAAGTTCCTGAGGAAAGATAAGCGTTAAAAAAACTGCTGTTTAAATCAGGATGTTCTGCAAATGTTTTTTGCACTTTTTCTTTTTCAAGTAATTCTGGCGCTCTCATTGTAACAAATCTAAAAAGCGTATTTTTAATTTCTGTACTCATAAATAAATTTTTATATGTTTGAATAAATTGTTTGAAATAAATCTTATATTTCTAAGCAGAATAAGTTTTTTAGGAGTTCCGGAATACCTTAAAAAGATTTATAAGCTAATTCAGATTTAATTTCAGTGCAAATATATTAGATAATATTCTTATAAAGCTAATTAAATACTGTATTATTTTCTTTTATTTTTCAATTGCTTTATAATTAGCTATTAAAGGCTGTAAACTTAAATTTTTATTCCTAATTCAATCCTTAAAGTGATAATTATCAATGAATTTAATGATTATTAAATCACCTATTTAAATGCTTATTTTCTTCGTATTGCTAGCTTGTACTAAGATTTTAATTTTTATAAAGATTTTTTTCCTATTTTTGTAAAAATTTTATAAGACAATCTTATGGTTTCAGAAAGAGTAGGCGAGTATATTGCCAAGAAAGGTGTCAGCTATTATGCATTTGAAAATAGCATTGGCGCCAGCAGAGGAAGTATTTCAAAAGCTGTAAAAGAAGGAAAAAGTATCGGTTCTCAAGCTTTAGAAAATATTCTTTCGATTTACACAGATCTAAATCCGACTTGGCTCATGACCGGACAGGAAAATATGTTTGTTGGAAATGAATCAATCCCAAGAAATAACAAGATTGAAACTTTTAGATTAAAAACTGATTCTTCGTTAGAAAGTCAGCAGATTCCGTTATATGACATTGAAGCAGTTGCGGGATTAGTACCGCTTTTTCAAGACAGCAAATCTCAGGAACCAATTGATCATATTTCAATTCCGCACTTACCAAAATGTGATGGCGCCGTTTATGTGACAGGTGATAGCATGTATCCATTGTTGAAAAGTGGCGACATAGTTTTATACAAAGAAATCAATGACATCAGAAACGAGATTTTCTGGGGAGAAATGTATCTTTTGAGCATTGACATGAGTGGCGAAGAATATATCACGGTGAAATACATCCAGAAATCTGAAAAAGGAGGGTTTGTAAAGCTTGTAAGCCAAAATAAACACCATCAAGACAAAGACGTCGAAATGTCAAAAATAAAAGCGTTAGCGCTCGTTAAGGCGAGCATTAGAATTAACGCAATGCATTAAATAAAAAAAGCGGACAATTGTCCGCCTTAAATTTTATGTTTTACCGTAGGTTTTCAGATTTTTAATCTGTGAATCTTCGGTAATTTTTTATTTTTTTACTACTGCAGGATAAATGTTGTTTTCTTTGTTAATGTCTGCCATCTGATTTTCTGGATCAATTTCGATTTTTGAAATCTGACTCAATCCCTTGTTGATTGTAAATTTATAATTTGGGTAAGCCCAGTCAAAGCCAGTCAAAACCGTTCTTTTTACATTTCTAAAAGGATTGGGCTTTTCGCCGTGCATCATCTGAAGCGGTGCATAAAAATATTCTGTTGTTCCGTCAGTATATGTTACCAAAATATCTAGAGGCATTGGCATTTTGCCGATTCTTTGCAAAGAAACTTCCGTTTTGCCAGAAACTTCTTTTACTTCTTTTATTGCAAAATCAATCGTGTTTGTGGTTTGAGTCCAATCGATCAAATACCAATCCAAGTTCATTCCTGAGACTTTTTCTGCGGTTCTTTTAATGTCGTTTGGTGTCGGATGCTTGAATTTAAAATCAGCATAAAATTTCTTCAAAGTTTTGTCTAAGTTCTCTTGTCCAATAATATAAGCCAATTGTGTCAAGAATAATTCGCCTTTGCTGTAAGAAGAAATGCTGTAAATCATATTTTCTTCAAAGCGGTCGCCATGCGTAGTTTGAGGCTGTTCTCTCCCAGTTTCCACCATGTAAAAATAATTGGAATAAGCACCTTCAAAAGGTTTAACAGCATGTTTTCCGGGAACTAATTTTGCCATTGCCAAGTCAGAAATATACGAAGTAAATCCTTCGTCCATCCAGCCGTGTTTTGATTCATTCGTAGCCAAAATGTGCTGAAACCAAGAATGTGCCATCTCGTGTGCCGTCACGCCAATCAAACTGTTTAGCGTTCGGTCTCCTGTAATTAACGTACACATTGCATATTCCATACCGCCGTCGCCACCTTGAAGCACAGAGTATTGTTTGTAAGGATATTGGCCTACGTTTTTATTGTAGAAATCCATCAGTTCAGCAGTTTTTGGCTGTAATTTTTTCCAGTTTTCAATGATTTTTGAATCATTTTTATATAAGAAATGCAATTCTACGCCATTCGGACCAGGATAAACATCGTGGATAAAATCTTTATCTGCAGCCCAAGCAAAATCGTGAACCATTGGTGCTTTAAAATGCCAAGTCAATGTTTTTGCTTTCTTCGGAATTACGACCTGCGTTCCTTTGTCTTCATAACCAAAACCGATTTCGTTTTTATTCTGAAGATATCCTGTTCCGCCTAAAACGTAATTTCTATCGATTGTAATTTTTACATCAAAATCACCCCAAACTCCATGAAATTCTCTTCCGATGTAAGGATCTGCGTGCCATCCTTCAAAATCATATTCTGCCATTTTTGGATACCACTGCGTCATGGAAAGTGCCACGCCTTCTGAACTATTTCTTCCTGAACGACGAATTTGTTCTGGAACTTGTCCGTTGAAATCTAACGTGAAAGTCGTTTTTCCGCCAGGTAAAATTGGTTTTGCTAATTCAACTTCCAAAATCGTTCCGACAGAAATTGCCTTTGCAGAAACTCCGTCTTGCTTGAAATTATTAATTTTCAGATAACCAATCTGGTCTGGTTTCAAAGTGCTGATTCTGCTTTCTTTTTTCTCCATAGCACCAGATTTGAACGTTTTTACCATTCTTTTATCCGGATCGTTTATTGACTGCAATCTCGCATCCATTTCGCTTCCTGGTTGAAATGCATTGTTATAGAGATGGAAAAATACTTTTTTTAAGGTGTCAGGAGAATTATTAGTGTATATAAGTTCTTGATTTCCTTTGTATTGGTATGTTTTTACGTCAAGATTCACATCCATTTTGTAATCAACGTATTGTTGCCAGTAGGTTTTTTGTGCGAAGGCATTTCCAATAAAAAGCAAGAATAAAAGCGATAGAAATTGATTTTTCATATTGTATAAAATAAAAAATGGAAGGATTTCTCCTTCCATTCAAATAAAATTATAGGATTATTTTTTTGCCATTTTCTCTGCCATAAGCAAAGCGTTGTAAGCATTTACCATTTTTCCGGATTTTGAAACTTTTGAGAATGAGCGTTTGTTTGCTTTTTCTCCAGCCAAGACTACTTCAATATTCGTAGGAATTCCAGAATCCATCAAGATTTGTTTCACTTGAGGCGCTGTCAAAGTTGGATAATAAGAACGAATCAAAGCGGCAACTCCGGCAACGTTTGGTGAAGCCATTGAAGTTCCTGCCAAATATTTATATTGATTGTCAGGAATCGTAGCATAAATTTGGACTCCAGGGGCAAAAACATCTACGTCTTGAGTTCCGTAGTTAGAGAAATTTGCAACTAAATCAGAACCATATTTTGCATCTAAGGCACCAATTTTGATGACATTATCTGAAACTTCTCCTGACGCATTTCTGTCATTTGGATAACGATCTTCAGTGTCTAAGTCAGCTCCTTCATTTCCTGCTGCAAGAACTACCAAAACGTCTTTGCTTGCGGCATATTTTAAAGCATCATAAACCCATTCTTTGTGAGGAGAATAGCTTTTTCCAAAACTTCCGTTGATTACTTTTGCACCATTGTCAACTGCATAACGAATTCCAAGAGCAATATCTTTATCATATTCATCTCCATCAGGAACAGCTCTAACAGCCATGATTTCTACATTATTTGCAACACCGTCTCCACCTAAGCCATTGTTTCTCACTTGAGCGATGATTCCGGCAACGTGAGTTCCATGAAGGGCACCTTTTTTTTCTGGTCCGATTACATTGTTGTTGCCATATTTTGTGTCTTTTAAGTCATCAATATTATCACCTAAAACTTTTCTTCCATTGAATTCTAAGTTTAGATTGTATTCTAGTTGATTGTCAAAATGTTCTTTGGCTTCTTTTATTTGTTCATCAAATTCTGATTTTGGAACATTTGTCAAAATTTGAATAAATCTTGGCTTCACTTGATTTATTAATGCATTTGAAGAATTTAAAGATTTTAATTCGTCAAGCGAATAATTCTCTTTTTTTAATTCTGTTCTGATTGCTTTATCAGCATTGTATATGAAATCAAATTGTTGCTTTTGAGCGGTTGCTTCTTTTATTTCTTTGTCAAATTCAGCTTTTGCTTTTTTGTAAGTAGCAGAACCATCATCACCTTTTTTAACGATTCTTGTCATTTCAAGATTTTCGCCACCAATGTCGCCAAGAAAGTTCCAACCATGAACATCATCGATATAACCATTGTTATCATCGTCAATTGCGTTTCCAGCAATTTCTTTGTTATTTGTCCAAATAACACCTTGTAAATCGGGGTGTTCAATGTCAACTCCAGAGTCAACTACTCCTACGATAACTTTGGTTCCTTTTTTGTTTTTAAGTAATTCGCTGTATGCTTTATCAACGCTCATTCCAGGAATTGTGTCTTTCAATATGTCTAAATGACTCCATCTTTTTAAATCGTTTTCTTTGATTGGAGCATTTTTTAGAGCAAGATTTTCAATGCTAATTACTGGAGCAACAGCATTTTTTGTAGCGCCACAACCTGCAAGAACCAACATTGATAAAAGTGAAAGGGAGGATAATTTAAGTATTTTCATCTTCAATTTTTAATTTTATATGTCAAAAATAGTATCTCTTTGTTACAATCAAGGCAATAATTAACTTTATTTTTAAGTAATTACGTATTATGAAAGAATTTCCTCGCAGGTAAAAACATCTTTTAATCGAACTCCTTTTTCTGTGTTTTCAACGGTGATGATTTGATTATGAGCATCATGTTCTAAAAATAAGTAATAATTATTTTCGGCAGCTTCTGTTAAAAATTTAGCCTTTTCTGGCAAAGTCAAAAGTGGTCGAGTGTCATATCCCATAACATAGGGCAAAGGCAAATGTCCGGCAGTTGGCAATAAATCTGCCATAAAACAAATGGTTTTGTCTTTATATTGAATCTTTGGAATCATCATTTTTTCAGTATGTCCATCAGCGAAGAAAATATCAAAACCCAATTCAGAATTTTTAAGCAAATCATTTTCAGGTCTTTTTATAAATTCCAATTGACCACTTTCTTGCATCGGAATTATGTTTTCAGTCAAAAAGGAAGCTTTTTCCCTCGGATTTGGTTTTGTGGCCCAATTCCAATGATTATCGTTTGTCCAGAATTTCGCATTTTTAAAAGCAACTTCATATCCAGTTTGATCTTTATTCCATTGAACACTTCCGCCACAATGGTCAAAATGCAAATGCGTCATAAAAACATCGGTAATTTGATCTCTGTGAAAACCATATTTTGCTAGAGATTTATCAATGGAATGATTTCCCCAAAGCGAATAATAGCCAAAAAATTTCTCTGATTGTTTATCGCCCATTCCAGTATCAATCAAAATCAGGCGATTTCCATCTTCGATCAAAAGGCATCTTGCTGCAATATCGATGAGGTTATTTTCATCAGCCGGATTAGTTTTATTCCAAATTGTTTTCGGAACCACGCCAAACATTGCGCCACCGTCCAGCTTAAAATTACCTGCTTCAATGGGGTATAATTTCATAAATAATTGATTTAAAAGTTACTGATTTCTAAATTGAGAATTCTCAATTTTATACGTCGCAATTTATGAAATCCTTTATAAAAATCGGCTATAAGAAATTTCTATGCCATTATCCGTTATAAAAATGTTACTAATTATGGAAAAAACTAAATATGACGTATCTTTGCAAATTAATTAGACTAAATTTAAATACACTATGATAAAGGTATCTGATTCAGCAAGTAAAAAAATCGTGAATATGATGGAAGAAGACGGTTTTGATGCGACCAAAGATTACGTTCGAGTAGGCGTAAAAAGCGGTGGATGTTCGGGATTGTCTTATGAATTGAAATTTGACAAAGAACTTGGAGAAAATGACAAAGTTTTTGAAGATAATAATGTAAAAATTGCCGTTGAAAAAAAATCATTCTTGTATTTAGCAGGAACGATTCTTGAATTTTCAGGTGGTTTGAACGGAAAAGGATTTGTTTTCAATAATCCAAACGCAAGCAGAACTTGTGGATGTGGAGAGAGCTTCTCTCTTTAGTCGAAGTTCCAAAGCCATCAAGTCGAAAGACTGGCATTGGCTTTACAGACTTTAGACTTTCAAACTTTAAGACTTAAAAATGAGTAAATACACCGAAGACGATTTAAAAATCGAGCTCGAAAATAAAGAATACGAATACGGATTTTACACTGATATTGAATCGGAGACGTTTCCTATTGGTTTAAACGAAGATATTGTTCGCGCTATTTCTTTGAAAAAAGAAGAACCACAATGGATGACCGACTGGAGAATCGAAGCTTTCCGCGCTTGGAAGGAAATGATTGAACCAGAATGGGCAAATGTGCACTATACCAAACCTGATTTTCAGGCGATTGCTTATTATTCAGCTCCAAAATCAGTTGATCCAAACAAGACACTTGATGACGTTGATCCAGATCTTTTGGAAATGTACAAAAAGTTGGGAATCTCAATCGACGAACAGAAAATGATGAACAACGTTGCAATGGATATTGTGGTCGATTCAGTTTCTGTGGCCACAACTTTCAAAAAGACTTTGGCCGAAAAAGGAATTATTTTCTGTCCGATTTCTGAAGCAATTAAAGAACATCCAGAATTGGTGAAAAAATATTTGGGTTCAGTCGTTCCGCAGAAAGATAATTTCTATGCAGCGTTGAATTCAGCTGTTTTCTCTGACGGAAGTTTCTGTTATATTCCAAAAGGCGTTCGTTGCCCGATGGAACTTTCAACGTATTTCCGAATCAATCAGGCAGGAACTGGCCAATTCGAAAGAACGCTTGTTATTGCTGATGAAGGAAGTTATGTTTCGTACCTGGAAGGTTGTACGGCTCCATCTCGTGATGAAAACCAGTTGCATGCCGCAGTTGTGGAATTAATCGCGATGGACGATGCCGAAATTAAATATTCGACAGTTCAAAACTGGTTTCCAGGAAATAAAGAAGGAAAAGGTGGGGTTTATAACTTTGTGACAAAGAGAGGTTTATGTGAGAAAAACGCAAAAATTTCTTGGACACAAGTAGAAACAGGTTCTGCCGTAACGTGGAAATATCCTTCTTGTATTTTAAAAGGAGATAATTCGGTTGGGGAATTTTATTCGATTGCAGTAACCAATAATTACCAGCAAGCGGATACCGGAACAAAGATGATTCACTTAGGAAAAAACACAAAATCAACGATTATTTCCAAGGGAATTTCTGCCGGAAAATCGCAAAACAGCTACCGTGGATTAGTGCAAATCAGTTCAAGAGCCGACAATGCGAGGAATTTTTCGCAGTGTGATTCGCTTTTGATGGGAAATAATTGTGGAGCACATACATTTCCGTACATCGAATCAAAAAATCCTTCAGCAAAAATTGAACACGAAGCTACGACAAGTAAAATTGGAGAAGACCAAGTTTTCTATTGCAACCAAAGAGGAATTCCGACTGAAAAAGCAATTGCATTGATTGTAAATGGTTTCAGTAAAGAGGTTTTGAACAAGCTTCCGATGGAATTTGCAGTTGAAGCTCAGAAATTGTTGGAGATTTCTTTGGAAGGAAGTGTGGGATAATCAAGAATTTAAAAATCTTAAATTATGGACATAGTTTTAAAAAACGTAAAGAAAAAAGATTTGCCGGTTTTAAAATCATTGGCCAAATCGTTAGGTTTTGAAATTGCTGAAAAGGTTGAGAAACCTTATAATCCAGAGTTTGTGAAAGAGATTTTGGAGGCAGAACAAAGCATAAAAGACGGTAGAGGAGTCAGAATGACGATGGAAGAATTGAAAGAATTATGCAAATAGATTTTTCTGAAAAGGCAAAGAAAGATTTAGATTTTTGGGTGAAATCTGGAAACAAAGGAATTTTAAACAAAATTTATTCTTTAATTGAAGATATTCAATTGCATCCGTTTGAAGGAATTGGGAAACCAGAACCTTTAAAGCATCAACTTTCAGGAAGTTGGTCCAGAAGAATTAATCAAGAGCATCGAATTATTTACAGAGTTACTGAAGAAAATACAATAGAAATTTTAAATATACTGTCTTTAAAAGGACATTACGAATAAAGTAAAACAATGTTATCAATAAAAAATTTACACGCTGGAATTGAAGATAAAGATATCTTAAAAGGAATCAATCTTGAAGTGAAAGCTGGCGAAGTTCACGCCATTATGGGACCGAACGGTTCTGGAAAAAGTACTCTTTCTGCCGTAATTGCAGGAAACGAACATTATGAAGTGACAGAAGGTTCTGTTGAATTGGATGGCGAAGATTTAGCCGATTTGGCTCCGGAAGAAAGAGCTCATAAAGGTGTTTTTCTTTCGTTCCAATATCCGGTTGAGATTCCTGGAGTTTCGGTGACGAACTTTATGAAAACAGCCATCAACGAATCTAGAAAAGCTAAAGGTCAGGAAGAAATGCCGGCCAACGAAATGCTGAAATTAATCCGTGAGAAATCTGAATTATTGGAAATCGACCGTAAATTCTTGTCTCGTTCTTTAAACGAAGGTTTTTCTGGAGGAGAGAAAAAGAGAAACGAAATTTTTCAGATGGCAATGCTTGAGCCTAAGCTTGCAATTTTGGATGAAACCGATTCGGGACTTGATATCGATGCCTTAAGAATCGTAGCAAACGGTGTAAATAAATTGAAAAGCGAAAACAACGCAATTATTGTAATTACCCATTATCAAAGACTTTTGGATTATATCGTTCCTGATTTTGTTCACGTTTTGTACAACGGAAAAATCGTAAAATCAGGCGGAAAAGAATTGGCTTACGAACTAGAAGAAAAAGGTTACGACTGGATTAAAGCGGAAAATTAGTTGTCAGTTAGCAGTTGTCAGTTTTTAGGAACTCATAACTCATAACTTATAACTCATAACTAAACAAAATGGAATTAAAAGAAAAATTAATATCGTCTTTTATGGCTTTTGAAGAACAAGTGGATGTAGATTCAGACTTGCATGATGTTCGTACAGAGGCTTTTAAGAAGTTCGAAGAAAAAGGTTTTCCGACAAAAAAGGATGAAGCTTGGAAATATACTTCCCTAAATTCAATCTTGAAAAATGACTTTAGTGTGTTTCCGAAAAAAGAAAGCGCAATTGAATTTTCAGAAGTAAAAAAATATTTTATTCACGAAATCGATACATATAAAGTTGTTTTTGTCGACGGCGTTTTCAGTTCGTTTTTGTCTTCAACAACGCACGACGGATTGGATGTTTGCTTGATGTCATCGGCATTAACGAAGCCAAGATATAAAATGGTGATTGATGAATATTTCAACAAAATTGCCAACAAAGACGAAAGTCTGACTTCATTAAATACGGCGTTTGCTTATGAAGGTGCTTATATCAATATCCCAAGAAGTAAAGTTGCAGATAAACCAATTGAAATTATCAATTTTTCTACAGGATCAGAGGCGGCGCTTCTGGTTCAGCCAAGAAATTTGATTATCGTTGGAGAAAACGCTCATGTTCAAATTATCGAAAGGCATCAATCTTTGAATGAAAATCCGGTTCTGACAAATTCAGTTACTGAGATTTTTGCTCAAAAAAGAGCGATTGTAGATTATTATAAGATTCAAAATGACAATCTGGAAGCTTCTTTGATTGACAATACTTACATTGCCCAAAAAGAGCAAAGCCACGCTTCTGTGCACACTTTTTCTTTTGGAGGTAATTTGACCAGGAATAATCTGAATTTTTACCACCAAGGTGAATATATAGATTCTACGTTGAAAGGGATTACGATTATCGAAGGAAAGCAGCACGTTGACCATTATACTTTGGTGCAACACGCTACTCCAAATTGTGAAAGCCACCAGAATTACAAAACGATTTTGGATGAAAAGTCAACAGGTGTTTTCAACGGTAAAATTTATGTAGAAAAAGAAGCACAAAAAACGAATGCATTTCAGCAAAATAACAACATTTTGTTGAGCGACAAAGCTTCGGTTAATGCAAAACCACAGTTGGAAATCTTTGCTGACGACGTGAAATGTTCACACGGATGCACTATCGGACAATTAGATGACAAAGCAATGTTCTATATGCAATCTCGCGGAATTCCTGAAAAAGAAGCGAAAGCATTATTGATGTATGCTTTTACAAATGAAGTTATTGAGAGCGTAAAGATTCCTGCATTAAAAGCACGAATTACTAAGATTATCGCAATGAAATTAGGGGTTAATATTGGATTTGATCTTTAGATTCATAAAAAAATAGTAAAAAAAGAGCAATGTGTTAACGTTGCTCTTTTTTATTTAGAATTAATAAAAATAATTTGCACAAACCAATTTGGCTTCCTAGATTTGCAATTTAGAATTAATCTAAGTTAAAATGCAAATATATACGAAGGCCTTACTTTCCTTATCAGTTCTTTTTACAGCAAATGCTTTTTCTCAAGAGCAGGTTCAAGATACAACAAAAGTTAGTAAGCTTGAAGAAGTGGTTGTTACAGGTCAGTTTGAACCTCAGTCTTTAAGAAAATCAGTTCACAATGTAAGAATCATCACAAAAGAAGATATGAAGCGTCTTGCCGCAAATAATCTTGGTGATGTTTTAAATCAATATTTAAATATTTCGATAAGAACAAGTGGAAGTGACGGACGCTCTTCTGTTTCAATGTTTGGCCTTGATTCGCAATATTTCAAAATTTTAATGGACAATATTCCTTTAATTAGCGACACTGGTTTAGGAACTAATATTGATTTGACCCAAGTAAATCTTGATGATATCGAACAAATAGAAATCATTGAAGGATCAATGGGAGTTACTCACGGAGCCAATGCTGTGACTGGTATCTTAAATATTATAACAAAGAAAAACTCAAAACATAAATGGGAAATAACAACTTCTGTTCAGGAAGAAACAGTTTCTGATGAGTTTGCTTTTTTTGACGAAGGCCGCCATATTCAAAGTGCCAAAGTTTCATATAACATTAATGATAATTGGTTTGCATCTATAGGTGGAAATCGCAATGATTTTGCAGGTTTTTTTGATGGAAATGGAGGTAGAGATTATATTGAAAATGATGGAACACGTGGTTATAGACAACTTCCAAAAGAGCAATTAGTTGGAAATGCTTTTCTTGGATATAAGAAAAATGACTTCAGAGTTTTCTATAAATTTGATTATTTTGGAGAAAATGTGGATTATTATAATACAGTTGTAATTCCTGTTGTGCATTATCCTTTCCCGGATACGCACTTTTCGAATGATAGAAGATATATATCTAACAGATATTACCACCACTTGAACTCTTACGGAAAATTATTTTCGCAATTAACATACAATGTTTCTGTATCTCACCAAAAGCAGGCAAGAGATGTCGAAAAATTTAACTATCAATTAGAAGAAGAAAGAGAGACTGCTAACGACAGACAAACTTACCAGTCAAAAGAAGTAGTTTATTCTACAGGAACTGTCAATAATTTCTTTAAAGATAAAACGGTTGATCTTCAGTTGGGTTATGAAGCTGTCAATGAAAAAGGATTTTATGATGCTTCAGCAGGAACTTTCAGAGATGACCAGCAGCAGGTTCTTGATGTTAGAAAAAGACTAGAAAACTATGATATTTTTACAGTTGCAGAAATTAATTTTACTGATAAATTTTCTGTTAGACCAGGTATCCGTTATTCTTTTCAATCTTTTTTTGATGATCAATATGCTACTTCTTTTGGGTTGCGCTATCTTTTATCAAAAGGAATTGAACTAAGAGGGTCTTTAGGAAAAGCCTACAGAACTCCGAATTTTGATGAACTTTATACCTATTTTGTTGATTCAAATCACAACCTTCAAGGTAATGCAGATTTGATTCCTGAAACAAGTACTTCCTATGAAATCAGTGCTAAAAAGGCAACAGTTTTTAATTCTGGACTAGAGCTTTTAAATAATATTGCAGTAACTTACATGGATGTAGATGACAGAATCAGCCTTGTATTGACGCAATTATTGCCTACTCAGGTCTATCAATACATGAACGTTGACAAATATAAAATGTGGAATATTTCTTCCTCACACCAGTTTTCTTATAACAATTGGAATGCTAAAGTGGGCTTAGCCTATGTAGGAATATCTCAAAAAATAGACTTAGCAGCGCGAAATATTACTTCTGACGATAAGTTTTTATATTCATTACAAATGAATTCAAGCTTGTCTTACAATGTCCCAAAATGGAATACTTCGTTCTCCGTACTTTATAAATTTAATGGAAAACAGCAACAATATATTGCAAGTACAGATGTTGAAGGTAATTCAGAATTTATTCTTTCAGAACTAGAGTCTTATGGATGGATGGATGCTTCAATCCGAAAATCTTTCTTGAACAATAAATTTGAAGTTACAGCTGGCGCTAGAAATCTACTTGATGTTACATCAGTGCAACAAGTGCAAGGTACAAATGGCGTTCACGCGGCAGGAGCAGACTTTATGTTAGGATATGGAAGATCTTATTATCTCAAACTCACGTATAACCTTAATTTTAATTAATAAATATAATCATGAAAAAAAATCTAGTTTTTGTTCTTTCATTAATTATGCTTGCTTTCGCAGCTTGTAATAGTGATGATAATAATTCACAATCATTAAGCAATTCAGTTGCTTTTGGAGTACCGTCTTTAAATTTAACTGATCCAGCAACTCCGGTTCAAATCGTTTTCGCTAAGCCAACTGCAGTGGCAGGTTCATTAAACATCTCTTTTACAACAACTGCGGTAACTTATGGTACAGACTTTACTACTACACCAGCTGCTACAGGAAATACATTGACTATTCCTTTTGCTGCTAATGTATCAAGCGTTTCATTCAGCTTCAACAAGCTTATAAATGCATCTCCTACAGAAGTAAAAAATGTAAAATTCACAATTAATGAGGCTACTGATGCTGCAGTTACTGCAAACAACACTATCCAAGTTAATTTCAATGAAGCGGCTTCTTTAGGACAAGCTTTGGCTGCTGCCGTTGGAGGTGCTTTACAACAAAATCAAGTTTACATTGACTTGAGCAGTGGTGCAAGTGCTACGGCACTAAGAACTTCATGGGATTTAGGTTTTTATTCAGGATCTGAATTTAGAGTTGCAATCAACGGTTCATTAAAAATGGCTGCAAAACAACTTGAAACTACGAATATTGATGAGGTTCAAACTCCAGATGAAACAATGATCATTACTCAAGGACAGGGAGTTTACACACAAATTGACCACCCAGCAGGACTGATTACTGGCACAGCAATCGCTGCAGTTTCTGACAACGATGCTGATAACAAAGTATATTTAATAAACATGGGAAGCAATCCATCAGAAACAGCTCCAGCAATTGGTAATGAAGGTTCAGCTTCAGGAAGCTTAAGAGGATGGAAAAAAGTAAGAATCTTAAAAAGTGGTAATGACTATAAAATTCAATATGCTGACATTGATGCAACAACTCACGAAGAAAAAATCATCTCTAAAAATTCAGCATTTAACTTTACATTTTTTAGCTTGACAAGCAAAAGCGTTGTAAATGTAGAACCACAAAAAAACCAATGGGATCTTAATTTCACAACTTTCACTAATTTAGTTGGGCCTACAACTCCTTACTATTATGCTGACTTCGTTGTGACAAATTTAAAAGGTGGAGCTAGAGCATACCAAGTTTTAAACAGTACAGGAGTGACTTATGACACTTTCACAATAGCTAACCTTAACACCGCAGGTTTCACAGAAGACCAAAGAAATATTGGCTCAAACTGGAGAGGAACCAGTGTTACTGGTCCTGATGGAAATCCAACATCACAATTCGTTTTAAGAACAGACCGTTTCTTCGTAATCAAAGATCCAGCTGGAAACATCTATAAATTGAAATTTACTGGTGGTGCAAGCCAAGCAGGTGAAAGAGGTTACCCAACTTTCCAATATGCATTAGTACAATAAATTTTGTATAGGTTTTATTTTAGTTAGAAAACCGAGCAGCAATGCTCGGTTTTTTTTATATCCATATGTCAAAATATCCTTAGAATGAACAAAACGCTCTATTAATAATAAAATAGCTCTAGAGATAAGATATAAGGTTCTAGGGAATAGATATAAAGTTCTAGAGAAGGTATACAATGTTCTACTGACAAAAACTAATCTTCTAGAGATGAAATAACTTGTTCTAGAGATGAGACATAAGGTTCTAGAGATGAGATTAAAAGTTCTACAGATGAGACTAAAGGTTCTATAGATGAGAACTTTTGTAGATCATAGAATGATAATCCTGAATTCTTAAAAAAAGGAAGTGAATATTCTTGCTCTAAAAAAAGTACAATAAAAAAAGCCTGCAGCATCATAAACACTACAGACTTCTCAAAAAATTATATAAAATTAACTCAACTACAAACTAGCCACCAGGTCTTTCCATTCTTTTAATTCAGGAATTCCTGGTTTTCTTTTTCCGAAGAATTGAACGATGATTTCGCCCATTTCGTTGAAAACCTCAATTGCGGTTACTTCACCGTCTTCTGTTGGTTTTCTTACAATCCAAGTCTGGGCGATTTTTGACATGTCAAGGTGCATATTGAAATCTGGATCCATGATGTTGAACCATTCGCCGTGCCACATTGTTTTTCTCACTCTTCCGGTGTGGATTTGAATATTTCCTCTGTTTCCAACAAATACCATGATTGGCAATTTTGCTTCCGCGGCACCTTCCAGCATTTTTACGATGACATCTTTTTCAACTTTTTTAGCGTAGTTTTCATTCGGAGCCAAACGCAAAGCCTGCGTTCTTGTCACTCCAAATTTTCGAAGCATTCCGAAGAATTCGTGCGTATCTTTCAATGTTTCCCAAGCTGCTTGAAAACCAGCAACGTCAATATCTGCATCCGCCTTCTCGTCAATATTCAACGGAACTTCAACGGTAGTTTCCTCGATGGATTGGTCTTCTGATTTGTATTTTGCAACCAATTCGTCAAAAGCCGCATCGTTGCTGTCTTTTGTCAAATAAATTTTGTGGATCGCCAAACCGTCTTTTCCGAAGAACTGAAGGCTTTTTCTGTCTCCGTGCTCTGATTTCTCAGCAACCGCAAAAGCTTTCGCCCAGTGGCCTAAAAAGATGCGCAAATCGATATCTTCACCCACAAACAAGCCCGCGTGTGGCGAACTGAAATCTGGATTCAAGTAAACTCCTTTTCTTTCGTGAACACACTCTTCATTTCTGGTCAGCGCCATTACTTTCTCTAATTTTTCAATTTCAGAAAGAATTGCCGAAAACTCAGGACGAAGTCTCGTTACGGTTTCACCCACTTGTGTCGCTACTAATTCTGCTTCGCTAACGCCAAGTTTCTCTGCTGCATTACGGATTCTCAAATTTGGGCTGTCGGCTTTCAGCTTTTCCCACTGTGATTTTAGGTTGTTTGTGATTGTATCCATTTGTATAAATATTATGTTCCAAAAATAATTAATGGGTTTTGATTCACCGGATTAAGGCAAATCGTGCAAGGAAAATTATAGACCTTGCTGATGATTTCTTTGGTAAAAACTTTCTCTGGCTTGTCGTGGTTCACGATTTTTCCTTTTTGCATAAGCAATACAGAATCGGCGAATTGTGCGGCCAAATTCAAATCGTGTAAAACTATTACGGCCGTATTTCCTCTTTCTGTAAAGTTTTTTACCGTATGCAAGATTCTGTGTTGGTGTAAAACGTCTAAGTTGTTCAAAGGTTCGTCCATAAAAACAAGCTTGTGCGCGACGTCATTTTCCAGCTGGGTCAAAACTCTGGCCAAGTGAACGCGCTGTCTTTCGCCGCCCGAAAGTGTGTTGTAATCTCGGTCTTTAAAAGCTACAACGTCTGTTTCTGCCATTGATTTTAAAACCGCGTCGATGTCAGATTGATGCGGTATCGAGTTGAAATAAGGATAACGCCCCATCATCACAACATCCATAACAGTCAATGGAATATCAGAACTATTTTGCTGTGAAAATTTGGCTTTGTGAAGCGGCAATTCCTTTTGGTCCCAATCTTCAAAAGTCTTTTTCTTGAAAACAATGGGTTCGTCATTGTGCTTCATTTCATTGGCCAGCATACTCAAAAGCGTCGATTTTCCGGCACCATTCGGACCAACAATTACCAGCAGTTCGCCATAATTTACGGTCACGTCGATGTTTTCCAAGATGGAAACCTTTTTATGCGAATACGATATTTTACAGGCTTCTAACATATTACATAGATTTTCTGCTTCTAATTAAAATGGCAATAAATATTGGCGCTCCCATAAAAGCAGTCAAAATCCCGATTGGAATTTCAGAAGGAGCGGCAATCGTTCTGCTGATCGTGTCTGCTGAAAGCAATAAAATGCTTCCGAAAATTGCCGACATTGGCAGAATGATATGATAATTCGATTTGAAAATTAATCGCAAAATATAAGGAACAATCAAACCGACAAAGCCGATGGTTCCTGAAAAAGCAACGCAAGTCCCGACCATCAAAGCAGTTAAAACCACGATTCTCTTTTTGATTTTCTCTACCGGAATTCCCAAGTGCTGTGCATCTTTTTCACCGAGCATCATCGCATTCAAGGCTTTTCCTTTGGTAATGAGAAAAGAAAAGGCAACAGCGATAATTACGGCCAAGATTAGATTTTTTGTCCATGTTGCACCGCCAAGGCTTCCCAAGTTCCAAAATGTCAAGTCTCTAAGTTGTTCTTCCTTAGAAAGATAAATCAAAAAACCTGTCGTCGCACCAGCCATTGCAGTAATGGCAACTCCGGAAAGCAACATCACGATGACGTTTGTTTTTCCGTTGGTTGTGGAAATTCGGTACACCATTGTCATTGTCAATAATGCGCCTAAAAACGCGGCAATGCTTAACATTGAAAAGTGAAATATCTCTGGAATATACGGTTTAATGTAAGCCCCCAAAACAATAGAAATTGCTGCAAAAAGTGAAGCTCCCATTGTTATTCCTATTAAGTCAGGCGAGGCGAGGGGATTCTTGAACATTCCTTGAAGGCATGTTCCGGAAACCGCCAGAGCACTTCCGACTAAAATAGCCATTACAATTCTCGGCAGTCTTAAATTCATCAATACAAATTTATCGCTTGCGGGAATGCTGTTGTCGTCATTCCACAAAGCCATAAAGATTTCAAAGAAAGAGTGTTTTTCAAATTCATAAACGCCCATGTATAAAGAAATTACAGCTAGTAAAATCAATAAAATGAGGCTTAAGAAAATGTATAACGGTAATTTATTTTGCATTTTGTTTATTTCTCCTGCAAGGTTTTCAAAACCTTGTAGGTGTTAAAATCAGATCGGATTTTAAAAGTCTTACGGCTATTTAAAATCAAACCTACAAGGTTTTGAAAACCTTGCAGGATTTATAATGTAATTAATAACTAACAGATTTTAAGTTTGTTAGAAAATAAAAATTATTTTACTGCCTTAATCAATTCAGCATTCAAAGCTGCAGCGCCTTCGCCAACTCTTGGTCCGAAACCTGAAATTAACGCGCCGTCTAAAGCGATAACTTTTTTGTTTTTACCAGCATTTGTTTGCGAAACACCTTGAATTTTAAGCAATCCGTCAACACCGCCAAGGCTTTCCAATCCTGAAGTAAACAACAAGATCACATCTGGATTTCCTTTGATCAATGACTCTGGAGTCAATGGTTTGTAGTCCTCAAATTCAGTGATTGCATTTTGACCACCAGCCAAGGCAATTGTTTTTTCGATTGGTGTGTTTGTTCCTGCAACCATCAATGTTCCTGCGCCACGAGCGTAGATGAACAATACTTTTGGTGCTTTTGCGATTGGCTGTACTTTAGCTAAATCAGCATCGATTTTATCAGTCAAAGCTTTGAAGTCAGCATGTTTCAAAACACCTGCAACGTCAGCGATTAATTTTTTAGATCCTTCTGGAGTGAAATCTTGCTTGAAAATATGCGCTTCGATTCCGGCACCTTTGATTTTTTCAGCTAGTTCTGGACTCAAGTCTTTTTCTGTAGCCAAGATTACTGTTGGTTTTAAAGCAATAATTGACTCGATAGAAATGGTACGGACATGACCTAAATCTTTTGCTGTAGTTTTGATAGTTTCAGGAAAAGTTGAAGTAACATCTACTCCGATAATTTCTTTTTCGTGACCTAAGCCGGCAACTATCTCAGTTACAGCTCCGTTTAAAGAAACGATTTTATGTGCTTCCGTTTTTTGTTCAACAGGAGTTTCTTCTACTTTAGCTTCTTCTTTTTTACAAGAAAATGTTGCTAATGAAACGATTGCAACTACAAGGATACTTATTTTTTTCATTGGTTTGTGTGTTTGTTATTTTAATTAAATCTAAATAATGGCAAAACTATGATTATTTTTGTAGTTAGAAAAGTTAAAAATGGTAAATGTTTGCGAAGATTGAAAAGGGAAATCGTTGTTTAAAAATAAAGGAGTGACCGCTTAGCCAAGTTTGTAATAAAACTAAAGTATTCTTGAAACGTACTTTTTGTATACTTTATAATGCTTTTAAGTATGGCTCAGGTAAGGCTTAAGTAACGAGTAAACACGGTATGGACACGGTATAGATACGCTATGGCCATGTCTGTGGGATGTAAAAAGAGGAATTGGAAAAGAAAATCTAAAGCCGTTTTTAAGAGTTTGGCTAGCCAATCACAAATATAATTAATCTAAAATTAATTGGACCGCCCCTTAACTTTTAATTCTATCTTAAATCTTCTTCTATTAAAGAAACATACCGTAAATTTGCACCAATTTCCTATTACAAAATGTTAGATATTCAATCCATTCGTGCCCATTTTCCGATACTTACGCAAAAAGTAAACGGCAAACCTTTGGTCTATTTCGATAATGCGGCGACTTCGCAGAAACCAAAAGTTGTTATTGACGCGATTGCTTCTTATTATGAAGAAATCAATGCCAATATTCACCGCGGCGTTCACAAATTAAGCCAGTTGGCAACTGATGCTTATGAAATTTCCCGTATAAAAATTCAGAATCATATTAATGCCAAGCATAATTATGAAGTGCTTTTTACTGCAGGTACGACGCATGGAATCAATTTGGTTTCTAACGGATTTGCTTCGTTGCTGAAAGAAGGAGATGAGGTAATGGTTTCGGCTTTAGAGCATCATTCGAATATTGTTCCGTGGCAGATGCTTTGTGAGCGAACGGGTGCTAAATTGACCGTGATTCCGATGGATGAAAATGGCGAATTGATTTTTTCTGAATTTGAAAGATTGCTTTCCGAGAAAACGAAAATTGTAGCTGTAAATCATATTTCAAATGCTTTAGGGACTATAAATCCGATCAAGAAAATCATTGAAAAAGCACACCAATTTGGAACAGCGGTTTTAATTGACGGAGCTCAAGCAACGCCACACGTGAAACCTGACGTTCAAGAATTGGACTGTGATTTCTATGTTTTTTCGGGACATAAAATCTGTGGCCCGACAGGAACCGGAATTTTATATGGAAAAGAAGCATGGCTGAACAAACTGCCTCCTTATCAAGGCGGCGGTGAAATGATCAAGGAAGTGACTTTTGAGAAAACGACTTATGCCGAGCTGCCTCACAAATTTGAAGCCGGAACGCCAAATATCGCGGGAGGAATTGTTTTGGGAACTGCCATTGATTACTTGAATGAGATTGGTTTTGAAAATATTGCGGCCTACGAACACGAGCTTTTGGAATATGGAACAAAACGTTTGCTAGAAATCGAGGGTTTGAAAATTTACGGACCAAAATCTTTAGACAATAAGACTTCAGTGATTTCTTTCAACGTAGCAAATATCCATCCTTATGATATTGGAACGATTGTTGACAAGATGGGAATAGCGGTCAGAACTGGACATCATTGTGCACAACCGATCATGAATTTTTTCAATATTCCGGGAACAATTCGCGCTTCGTTTTCGTTTTATAATACAAAAGAAGAAATAGATGCTTTGGTCGAAGCTGTGAAAAAAGCGCAGACCATGCTGTCTTAAACATAGTTGCTAACAAATTTTAAATCCAAACAAACATGAAAATCTTATCGACATTTATTTTAGTGCTATTGATGGCAAAAGGCTGTACGAATTCTGAATTGAAAAAAGAAAGTGAGAATATTTCTTTTGAATATGAGGCAAATACGAGAGGAAGCTATAAAAAAATAATTGCCAAACAAGATACTGTTTATACCATCAAAACACGTGATGGAAAAGCAATAGAAAAAACGCTTTCAAAAAGCGATTGGAATTCATTGCTGAACTTGCTTTCAAAAGTAGATGCAACTAAAATTGCAGCTTTAAAAGCGCCTTCTGAAAAACGATTTTATGATGGGGCAATGATTGCGGAATTGAAAGTGATTTATAAGGACAAAACATATGAAAGTTCTAATTTTGATCATGGAAATCCGCCTGCGGAAATCAAAGATTTGGTCAATAAAATTATAGAAGTTTCAGATTTAGAGAAAGAATAAAAATGACGATTCAAGAAATACAAGAAGAAATCAAGGACGAATTCTCAATGTTTGATGATGAGAATTGGGATGAGCGCTATCAATATGTAATTGATTTGGGGAAAACACTTCCGTTGATTAATGAGCAATATAAAACAGAGGATAATATTATCAAAGGCTGCCAGTCAAAAGTGTGGCTTCACGGCGAGGAAAACGATGGCAAGATTGTTTTTACAGCTGACAGCGATGCCATTTTGACTAAAGGAATTATTGCGATTTTGATTCGTACTTTTTCTAATCAAAAAGCGTTGGATATTTTAGAAGCTGATACTAAATTCATTGACGATATTGGGTTGAAGGAACATTTGTCTCCGACCCGTGCGAATGGGCTGGTTTCTATGATTAAACAGATCAAAATGTATGCGCTGGCTTTTAGTGCAAAGAATTAATTATTACTTAAATGTTCTTATATGCCTTATATGGTAAATTGAAAATATAGTTTAAGTGTTTACCATATAAGGCATATAAGAGCATTTAAGATTGTTAGTTGGAAAATAATATACACCAAAAAGATAAAAATATATGCCATTATCAAAAACATATTTAAAAGACTTGGTTTATCAAGTAAATGGAGCAGCAATTGAAGTACACAAATACATTGGTCCTGGACTTTTGGAAAGTGTTTATCATAATTGTCTAGTTAAAGAATTATCAATTAGAGGATTTAATTATCAGACTGAACTTTGCATTCCGATTAATTATAAGGGTCTTGAAGTGGAAGCCAATTTAAGGTGTGATTTGTTGGTTGAAAATGCTTTAGTTGTGGAATTAAAATCGGTTGAAAGTATAAAGCCGATATTTGAAGCGCAGATGTTGACTTATATGAAGTTATTAGAATTGCCGATGGGCTTAATGATAAATTTCAATGTGATGAATATTTACAAAGAAGGTCAGAAGACATATGTTAATGAACTATACAGAAATTTAGAAGATTAAATTCTTAAATGAACTTATATGTCTTATATGGTATTTAATAAAATTATATTTTTTACCATATAAGACATATAAGAAAATATAAGCTTGATTTGTTTTTCAATCCTATTTAAAATTGAAATTCAAATAAAGCATTAGAAAAAATGTTATTAAATTAGAGAAAATGGAACAAGAAATAGACACAAACCAACTGGGAGAAGATATTGTAAAAGTTTTAAAAACGATTTATGATCCTGAAATACCGGTTGATATTTATGAATTAGGATTGATTTATGACGTGATGGTAAATACTGATTATGAAGTAAAAATCTTGATGACATTGACTTCGCCAAACTGTCCTGTTGCGGAAACTTTGCCTAGGGAAGTTGAAGATAAAGTCAATAAATTAGACAATGTAAAAGCTACAGAAGTAGAAATTACGTTTGATCCGCCATGGAGCAAAGACTTGATGAGCGAAGAAGCAAAATTAGAATTAGGAATGCTTTAAAATTAGTTTGATAGTTGATAGTTTTTAGTTGATAGTTAGTGCGCAACTGTTGAAACTATCAACTAAAAACTATCAACTACCAACTTAACATGGAAATTATAAATAAAGTTGCGAATAGTGCTCTTGAAATATTTGATTTAGAAGATTATTATCCAAAAGGAAATCGTGTGGAACTTGATATTTCGCAATGGCTTTTGGAAGGATTTTTATTGCGAGAAAAAGATTTCCGCGAGCATTTGAAAAATCATGATTGGAGCCAATACCAAGATCAATATGTTGCTGTTTTTTGCAGTACTGATGCGATAGTTCCGGCTTGGGCTTCTATTTTAGTAACTATTCATTTGTCTCCTTTTGCTAAAAAAATCGTGAGCGGCACTTTAGAAGATCTGGAAACTTCCTTATATGAAGAAATTCTTCCAAATGTAGATTATTCTAAGTTTGAAGGAAAGCCAGTCATTATAAAAGGATGTTCTAAAAAACCGGTTCCGATGAGCGCTTATGTTTTGGCAGCGCAAAAATTACAGCCTTTTGCAAGGAGTATCATGTATGGGGAAGCATGTTCAGCAGTACCACTTTACAAAAAAGGCAAATAAAAACATTATAATAAATTACCACAGATTCATAGATTAAGTTTAAAAATCTAAGGATCTGTGGTTTTTCTTTTTAATTTTTTGACAAATAAAAAACGGATTTCGTTATATTTGTTAAAAAGTAAACAATTATGATAAAAAAATTCGCCGCCGCAACGCTTTGCTTCTTCGCAATGATGAATGCAAATGCACAAGATTCAACGAGCACCGTGACTGATACGGTCAAACGTTGGCAAACAAAAGGAAACGCATCACTACTTTTCAACCAATCGACTTTCGATAACTGGCTTGCCGGCGGTGAAAATAATATTTCTGGAATTGTCGGAGTCAATTATGATTTTAATTATAAAAAAGACGATTGGACTTGGGATAACAAAGTCATCGCATCTTATGGTCTGGTCAAGACCAGAACGAGTTCTTTTGCTAAAAAGACAGATGACCGACTTGAATTGAATTCACTTTTAGGTAAAAAAGTAAAAGAAAACAGCGAGTGGTCTTACTCCGCATTTTTGAATTTCAAGACACAGTTTTCTAAGGGATATGTTTATTCAAAAAACGAAGATGGAGCAGAAATTCGTGATGAATATACGAACTTTCTTTCGCCAGCTTATTTATATTTCGGACCGGGCATGCTTTGGAAAAAGAACGACAACTTGAAGATAAATCTTTCTCCGGCGACTTCAAAGCTGACTTTTGTAGACAAGAATTTCACGCTGCCTGATGAGGCTTATTTTGGCGTAAAGGAAGGCGAATCAATTCGATATGAATTGGGTTTCAATGCTTCTGTTTATTATAAATTGGATGTGATTGCGAATGTTACTTTTGAAAATATCTTGAATCTGTATTCTAATTATTTGGAAGATGTACAGAATGTCGATATTGATTATCAGCTGAATATTGTGATGAAGATTAATAAATATCTTTCTACAAATTTATCTTTCCAGACTGTGTATGATGATAATGCTTTTCAGGGTTTTCAGATTCGCCAGGTTTTTGGGGTAGCGGCTAATTATGGGTTTTAGTAAGGTGCAGGTTTGAGGATTTTACCATGTAAGGGATTTAAGGGCATTTAAGGTTTTTGGTGTTTTTGGAGGTTGGTTTGAGGATTTTACCATATAAGGCATTTAAGGACATTTAAGGTTTGGGTGTTTTTGGAGGCGGTTTGAGAATTTTACCATATAAGGCATTTAAGGACATTTAAGGTTTGGGTGTTTTTAGAGGTTGGTTTGAGGATTTTACCATGTAAGGGATTTGAGGGCATTTAAGGTTTTGGTGTTTTTGGAGGTTGGTTTGAGGATTTTACCATGTAAGGCATTTAAGGGCATTTAAGGTTTTTTGGGTAGCTTTGCTATGATGCTTTCTTTGCTTGGATTTAGATATAAAAAAACCTTCCTAAATTTGTGTTTGGGAAGGTTTTTTTTGTGGATGGATTTTATCGCTTATTCTTGTGAGCTGTCTTTATCTTCTGGTGCTTCATGATAATCTGGATATAAGAATTTATTGTAAGGAAAACGGGTGATGTGGATTTCTCTTACGGCTTCATAAACCTTTTCTCTGAATTCTTCGAAGTTTTCTTTGTTGACTGCCGAAATAAACAAGGCTTTGTCTTCGCCCATTTTTGACATCCATGTTGATTTCCATTCTTCCAGCGTGTAATGTTTGGTTGTTTTTTCTGTAATCAGATCGTCGTGGTCAATAGTCAGATGCTTATAGGCATCGATTTTGTTGAAAACCATAATTGTCGGCTTGTCACCGCTTTTGATGTCGTCTAAAATTTGGTTTACAGAAGCAATGTGTTCTTCAAAATCTGGATGCGAAATGTCTACGACGTGCAAAAGCAAATCAGCTTCGCGAACTTCATCGAGCGTGCTTTTAAAAGAATCCACCAACTGCGTCGGCAGTTTTCTAATGAAACCCACCGTGTCTGACAATAGGAAAGGCAGGTTTTTGATGACTACTTTTCGAACGGTGGTATCTAAAGTCGCAAACAATTTATTTTCTACAAAAACTTCGCTCTTGCTGATTACGTTCATCAAAGTTGATTTTCCAACGTTTGTATAGCCGACTAAGGCAACACGAACCATGGCGCCGCGGTTTCCTCTTTGTACAGACATCTGCTTGTCGATGACCTTGATTTTGTCTTTCAGCAAAGCGATCCTGTCCCGAACGATACGTCTGTCTGTTTCGATCTCCGTTTCTCCAGGACCACGCATTCCGATACCACCCTTTTGGCGCTCTAAGTGCGTCCACATTCCGGATAATCTTGGAAGCAGATAAATGCACTGCGCCAATTCTACCTGGGTTCTGGCATAAGAAGTTTCTGCACGCTGGGCAAAAATATCGAGGATGAGGTTGGTTCTGTCTAAAACCTTGCATTCTACCAGAATCTTTGAGATATTTTTTTGCTGCGAAGGCGAAAGCTCGTCATCAAAGATTACCGTAGAAATCTCATTTTCTTTTACGTAAAGGCTTATCTCGTCCATCTTTCCGGTTCCTAAAAAAGTCTTCGGATTTGGGCGTTCCATTTTTTGAGAAAATCTTTTGACCACTTCACCGCCCGCCGTAAACGTCAGGAATTCAAGCTCGTCAAGATACTCTGTCAGCTTCTCTTCATTTTGGTTTTGGGTAACAATGCCCACAATAACCGTCTTTTCAAATTTTATTGTTTCTTTTTCTAGCATAGCTACAAAGATAAAAACTGTTTGCCTAAATTGTAATGTAAAAGTTATTTTTTAATCAATACTTTCTGGATGCTGGTGCTTTCGCCAGAAAGCTGGGCAAAATAAGTACCGCCCTGAATTTTTGAAAGGTCTATTTCGTTTACCGCCTGCGCTGTGATGTTGTTTTGGTAAATTAATTGCCCCAAAGCGTTGAATATTGCAATGGTGTCAAATTTTTGGCTTGAGCCTGTCAAATCAAAGGTGAAAATTCCTTCGCTTGGATTGGGATAGATTTTTATGCCGTTTGCAAATAACACATTCGAATCAATTTCTTTTTCAGAAATGTAATTTTGTGAACCAATTCTAGCTTGTGCACCTGGCACTTCGGGAGCGATTCTTGTGATATTAGTAGCTGAAATGTTATTGTAATGGGTGAAATAGCCACTAACAATTACTTTTCCGTCCACTTGGCGGTATAAATCTTCTACAGATGGGGTTGAACCAGCCTGAAGACTATTGTGCGTTATGCTTGTGCCTGGGCTGAAATCAGTATCTAAGCCGCCATTTGTATTAAGCCTTGCCAGTTTTAATTGCGTAACGCCATTAAATTTAGTGAATTCGCCACCAATAATTAATTTTCCAGATGGCTCAAGTATTACATCTTTAATTACTCTATTTGAGGAACTTCCGACAGAAAAAGAACTGTCATTTGAGCCGTCGGGATTTAATCTGAAAATATTCTTTTTTTCATAGTCACCATAGTTGCTAAAGGTTCCCACGACTATAATTTTTCCATTAGGCTGCAATAAAAGGTTTTGGATTGGAGCAACGCATGAATTACAAAGCGTATATATGTCAGTCGCTGCCATATTTCTAGATATAAAAGAAGTGTCAACCGATCCGTCTGAATTCAATCTAAAAAGGCTTGGCTGTCCGGGAAATCGTATAGGAGTTTCAGAGCCAGGAACTGTATATCGCTGTGCATTGCCAAAATGTCCGGAAACTAGTATTTTTCCGTCTGGCTGTACAAGAATTTTTAAAATGCCTGCATTGTTGTTTATTTGGTAGGTGTAAGGAAAACTAAATGTTGTATCCAATGACCCGTCTGTGTTTAATCGAATCATGTTTTCAATAGGTGTGCCATTGTAAGAACTTATCCATCCGCCACCAATTAAAATTTTACCATCAGCTTGAAGTGCTAGGCATCTTGGTACTTCATTCGCTATAAATCCAGAGCCATTTGCATTAAAAGTCAAATCAGGTGTTCCATCAGCATTCAATCTTGCAATTCCTCTTCCGCTTTGGCTTCCATTAAAACTTTCAAATTTTCCTACCATCAAAATTTTGTTGTCAGGCTGCACTGCTATTTCATAGGCGGGCTGTTCTGCAGGTGTTGGTCCCGTTGCCAAGAATGAGGTATCTAAAGTAAGGTCAGCATTAAGACGTGCCAGTTTTGAAACTTCAGTGGTGTTGTATTTTGTAAAGGCACCATTGATGATAATTTTTCCATCACTTTGAAGTGCTGCCTGGATTACCCTGCTATTTGCCCTCATGCCATAAACAATATCTGGGCTAATTATGCCACGATCTGCGACAGCGATTTTTACATTAGCTATATCGCACAGTTCAGGAGCAGCAATGCTGCAGATTTTATAGGATAATGTGTATGTTTCGATCGGCGTATTTCCAGGAATAGAAATAACGCCTAAATTTGAAATTGTGGCTCCCGAAATACCGCCATTATTTACAAGTGTTATGGTAACTTGTTGACTGTTTACCGCTATATTGTTCAGCTTGTCGTTTGACAAGACAGAAGGTGTCGAGCCTCCGGTCAAATAGCTGATAGGCGTAGCGCTAAAGTTGTCGTTTACTGCGTCGATTGTCTGTGCGTTTACTGTTATAGTAACGGTTGCTGTTCTACAATTTAAGCTATTGCCTGCATCACAAATTTGATACACGAGCGTGTAACTGCCAGCCGGCACACTTGCGCTTACATTAACAGCACCCGTTGTGGCATTTAAGGTGATACCAGTATGTGTTGCACTTACAAATGACAAATTTACATTAGCTGTTGTGGCGGGCAGACTATTATAAGTGTCGTTGATAAGCACATTGGCAACTGCCGTGCTGGCAATGCCACTTAATGAAGTGCCTACGTCGTTGTTTGCTGTTAGCGGCACACTGCAAGTGGTGATAACGGGAACTGGCACCAAAGAATTTGTTGTAATACCATTTCCCAATGATCCATCACCATTATAACCACTAGTCCATAATGATCCGTTTGCTTTTAGCTTGATGGATTTGTCATACACTGCAACCCAGTCTGTGTCTGTGCCAATTTGCGTGGGAACGCTGACATGACTTGTTGTGCCATTTCCAACTTCTCCTACGTAATTCTGTCCCCAGCCCCATACACTGCCATTGCTTTTTACACCACAAGAAGCACCTATAGATACCCAGTCAGTATCTGTGCCAATTTGAGTTGGTATATTGCGGTTTGTTAAAGTCCCGTCGCCTAAATTATAGGTGATATTGTGTCCCCATGCCCATAAGGTGCCATTTGTCTTTAAGGCAAAGCTACAATTCATAAAATGGCTGCTTATCGTCTCCCAATCATTAGATGTTCCTACTTGAGTAGGAGTTAAGACGTTGTTTACAGATGTACCTAATCCTAACGATCCATTATAATTAGAACCCCATGACCATAAGGAGCCATCAGTTTTGATAGCAATTGAATATCTTTTTCCCGCGATAGCAATTTTCCAATTGTTTTCTGTTCCAATTCTCAAAGGATAGTTTCTAGTTGTTCGGCTTCCGTCTCCTAATTCTCCATTAGTATTTTCGCCCCAAGACCACAAAGAGCCATCCGTTTTTAAAGCAAGGGTATGGCCGTCTACGTCTGATGATATGGATTTCCAATCGGTATCAGTACCAATTTGTACAGGAGAATTTCTATTAACAAAAGTACCATCACCTAGATGCCCTCCATCGTTATTTCCCCAAGCCCAGAGAGTACCATCTGTTTTTATAGCTATTGTAAAATATCCACCACTTTCCACTGTTTTCCATGTGTCGGTGCCAATTTGAATTGGGGTATTGCTTGCATTAAGAGTCCCATCTCCTATTCTCCCTCCATGACCCCACATCCAAAGCGTGCCGTCAGTTTTTATGCCTGACCCATAACTTGCCGTTTTCCAGCATTGGGCATTTGCATTTAAATTTAATACTAAAGCAAAAAGTAAAATTATTCTTTTCATAATAAAATGGATTTAAATGGTTTTTAACAAGTTGTAAATAAGAATTTTATTGCATTTCACAATATTAATATAAATTTTAGCACACAATTAAGAAATGCCTATTTAATTATTAAAAAATTTTGGAACAATTAAGAGAAAGCTAACAAATTGTGAAGAAAGAGAAGGTTTGCGATGGTAAATAAACTAGAATAAACAAATTCATTTTAGTTAAAAGTGAAATTTATGTTACATTATTCTTAAAAATAATTAAATTTGAAGTTCTAAACTAACTTTAGAATATATTAAACAACCTAAAACTTTTCATTTTATGAAAAAAATTACTTTATTAATTTTAATGCTTTTCATGTCCTTGGCCGGCTATTCGCAGGTGCTGGATGAGAATTTCGATTCTACTCCAGTAGGTGCTGTGCCCGCTGGGTGGATAGTGTTCAATAATGGACTGCCTGGAGCGAGACTTTGGGGAACATATGATGGATATTCTGCATCTGCTCCAAATTCTATGGCGTCTCAGCGATACAACAATTTGGCAGAGGGCGCTACTTCAGAAGATTGGCTTGCCACTCCTTTGTTTGCCGTACCTGCGAATGGGCAACTGCAGTTCAATACCAGGAAAAACTCTTCTTCGACGGTACCAACGACTTACAAAGTTATGGTAGCTCCGGCAAGTGCCAATCCTGCATTGGCAGCTTCTTATACGCCACTGAGTACTTTTACTGATGCTGACATTACAGCTGCTTTTACGCAAAGAACAATTCCCTTGACGGCTTATGCTGCAGGAACGCAACTTTATGTTGCTTTTGTGAGAGTAGTAACTCGACCTGTGGGAACGGCAGTTAATGATGCAGATTTAAGATGGTCTATTGATGACGTGAGAGTTAATTCACGATGTGTTGAGCCAACCACCTTATCAGTGAACACTGTGGGTATGTATTCAGTAAACTTAAGCTGGGTACGTCAGGCAGGTACTACGAATACCGATTGGGAAGTTGTAATTGTGGAAGCTAGTGCGACGTTTGCAAGCGGTACTGTAAGAAGTTTTACAGCTAATTCAACTCCTCTAAGTATCGCTACAACTGCTATACCGGGGCAACCGGCATTAATTCCAGATACAGATTATAAATATTATTTAAGATCAGCCTGTTCAGCCACCAACAAAAGTGACTGGACTGCTCCTTTTTTCTTTAGAACGGCGGGACTTGGTGAAACTTGTGCCGATCCGATAGTTATTCCAAATATTGGTTACTCTACTTGGGGAAATACAGGCGATTCTGCTGACAGAGTTGATACGATCCAAGGCGGTTCATGCGGTGCTGTTCCAGCAACTACAAACTATATGGCCGGTAATGATGTTTTTTATTCTTTCGTAGCTCCGACTACTGGAGATGTAAGAATTGAAATGGCTCCGGGGGGAACCAACTCTTCTATTTTTGTATACAGCAGCTGTGCTACTGTGGGCGGGACTTGTCTTGCCGGTGTTGCCAATGCGAGCAGCGCTGTCAGAGTAATTCCTACGCTTGCTGTTACAGCAGGTCAACCTTATCTTATTGTGCTTTCTTCGTCTGCAGCAACGCAGTCGTATAGCTATTATTTAGAAATTCAATATGTGACTTGTGCTGAGCCTACTAACTTAGGGGCAGTGGTGACTTCACAAACTGCTGCAACTCTTTCTTGGAATACTCCTTTTCCTGCTGCGACTTGGGACTATATTATTCAGCCGGCAGGTGCTGGTATTCCAGTAGAAGGTGATCCTGGTATAACAGAGGTAACATCACCAACAGATGTAAGTACTTTTTCAACTAATGTTGGGTCTCTTGTAGGATCAACGTCTTATCAATATTGGGTAAGAACTTTGTGTGTTGCGGGAGGTACTACCTACAGCCCGTGGGCAGGACCGTTTGAATTCTTTACACCAGTCTGTGACCCAGCTGTGACCCAAGTTTGTAACTATGAGTTTCTTTTAAGAGGAACGGCAGGTTGGCAAGGTGCCGTGATGCACGTGAGACAAAACGGCGTGACTGTAAAAGTTTTAGGCCCTCAATTTACATCAGGTACTTCACTTTCAGTACCCGTTGGCTTGTGCCACGGTATTCCTTTTGAGCTTGTTTGGGTTACTGGAGGAAATGCGCCACAAACAGTGGCCATCACTGTAAGAAACTCTTTCACACAGCAAATATTTATCAAAAATGGCAATGCTGTTGACCAACCAGGAACAACACCACTTTATACGAAGTTGGTGGACTGTCTTTTCCCAGAATGTCTTCCGCCAACGAATCCAAGGATGCAGGGAGCAACTACAGCAAATGGAGCGACTTTAAACTGGACACCAGGCATAGCTACTACTGCATGGGAAGTTTATTATGCGCCAACGGCAGATATCGTAGTTCCTAGTAATACTGCGACAGCAGGGACAGTTGGAGAAGCAGCGGGTTTACCTCCGTTTCCAATTTCAGGACTTATTTCTGATACGCCTTACCAATTTTATGTAAGAGCAGTTTGTGACGGTAACAAAACTAGCGACTGGGTTGGGCCTGTATCTTTTAGAACGGCTATTTCTTGTGCTATCCCGACGACACCAACAGTGGTTAGCACAACGACTACATCAGCAATATTAAACTGGAACCAGCCTGCTTTTGGAGGCGTTACTCCAGCAAACTGGGAAGTTGTGGTGCAACCAGCTGGAACTGGAATGCCGGCTTATAGCCCAATTCCAGCACCAGCACCTTATTCAACCAATATAAACGCACCATATCCAGGCTTAACACCTGCAACTGCCTATGAATATTGGGTAAGAGCTGTGTGTAGTGGTTCAGACGTAAGCCGCTGGGTTGGGCCAGTTGCTTTCAATACCTTATGTAACCCAATGACTGTTCCTTATTCGGAAGGTTTTAACTCTACATCAACGACTGAGTTGTGTTGGACCGTTACATCTTTGGCCGGAGGAAACAGATGGGACATGAATTATGCTACCAACCCTTTTGAAGGGAATCAAGCAGCATCTATGCTTCCAAACAATGGAACTAATAATAACGATTATCTTATTTCGCCAACATTAGTCTTGCCAGCGGCCAGCACTAATGAGTTTTATAGACTGCGATTTAAATATAGAGTTGAATCTGCAACAGAAGCCAATAACATTGAAGTTTTGATTTCTGATTCAGGAATCGATCCAGCTAGTTTTGATGAGACCTTAATGACTGTCAGAACTTGGAATAATGTAACGTATCTAGAACGCGTCATCAACCTTAACACTTTTGCAGGGCAAAACATTAATGTGGCTTGGCATCTTCCGGCAGGTTTGAATAACCGTAATAGAATTTATATCGACGATGTTGTTTTTGAAAGAATTCCTGCTTGTCCAAATCCATATGATCTGATTGTAGAAAATATTACTTCAACATCTGCAGATCTTTCTTGGACGCCAGGTTTCTTAGAAACGAGATGGCAAGTGGCAGTACAGCCATTAGGTACAGGAGTTCCTTCTGCTACTTTTGCTGGAGATCTTGTAACAGACAATGAAGATTTCACTGTAGACGAAGATTATCTTGGACAACCATTGTTGCCAGGATCACAATATGAGTATTATGTAAGAGCTTATTGTAATGATACTGACCAAAGCCAATGGGTTGGGCCGATTGTTTTCAGAGTATTGCTTTGTGAAGTGGCTGACCGTTATACTTACACCTTTACAATGACAGATACAGGATCAAATACTTGGCAAGGAAGTACTATGAGTGTTATCCAAAACGGATTAACAATCGCAACATTAACAGGACCAACTAACGGGCAAAGAACTGCTAATCAAGTTGTTACTTTCTGTCCTGGAGTTCAATTTGAATTGTTCTGGAATGCAGGTACATCAACTGCAGCAGCCTCTACTCAAGTTGGGGTTTCAATTACGAATTTCTATGGTGATGTAGTTTATAATAAAGCGCCAGGAACAGGAACATTGAACTCAAGACTTTACAGAGGAATGCCTTTCTGTGCTCCAATCACATGTCCTTATCCAACTGATTTGTCAGTTACACAAACATCAGGAACTTCGGTTAGCTTGAACTGGACGCCAGGAGGAACAGAAACTGCATGGGACTATGTTTTCCAGCCAGCAGGAGGAAACTATCCATCGGTAGCTCCAGGAACAGGTGTCAGAGTTAACGGAAACCCAACAGCTAGTATATTGAGTATAAATGCCGCAACACCTTATGAATATTATGTAAGAGCGGTTTGTGGACCTGATGATATCAGTTACTGGTCAGGACCTTACATTTTCACAATCTATAATTCTCCAGGATGTATTGGGGTAGAAATTGAAGGGGTTGAAATCTCTGTTGGTAGTGAAATTTTAGTATGTCCAAACGACCTATGTGTTGATTTGTCTGCTACTTATTTCCAAACACAGGCTACAACAACTTATACAGTTGAGTCAATTCCTTATTTGCCACCATATCCTTTTACAGGAGGTACTCCAATTCCAATCGGAACGGATGATGACTGGACAGATACAATTACTTTGCCGTTTAACTTCTGTTTCTTCGGGCAAACATTTAATAAATTGCTTATTACAGATAATGGAGCTTTATCATTTAGTATTGCAGGTGTTGTTCCAGGCGGACGTTATACGCCGCTAGGTGAAGCAGGATTTGCTTACAATCAGCAGGTTCCTTACAATCCAGGAGGAGCAGCAATTGGACCACCATATGTAAATGCTGTATTTGGAGTACTTCAGGATTTATATCCAGGACAATCACCAGCTGATTTCTCAATCAACTATCAAGTTTTGGGAACCGCTCCATGTAGAGCTTTCGTAGTAAGTTATTATAAAGCAGCTCACTTCTCTTGTACATCTGATCTTGAAACAAGCCAGATCGTACTTTATGAAGGAAGTAACATGATTGATATTTATGTTGAAGACAGAAGCGTTTGTTCTTTTAACTCAGGATCAGGACTTATCGGTCTTCAAAATGCTGACGCAACTGTAGCAATCGTTCCACCAGGAAGAAACACAGGACAATGGACTGCTTCAAATGAGGCTTGGAGATTTACTCCAGACGGTGCCTTGTCAAATGTTCAATTTGAATGGAGAAAAGACGGTCGTTTCTATAGCAATGATTTAAATATTTCAGTTTGTATAACTGACGAAACATTGATGGAAGCTGTTGCGTTGTATGACAAATGTGACGGAACATTTGAAACTAGAAAATCTGAAGTTACTCTTAAAATTGACTACTTGCCAATTGAAGATCCAGAAGATTTGAAAGCATGTATAGGAACCACTTCAACTTTTGACTTGACTTTAAATAATGCGATTATTCTTGACGGAATTACAAATCCAGAAGATTATGAAATTACTTATTATCTTACACCAGAAGAAGCAGAAGCAGGAACTACAGGAGCTATAACTTCTCATGCAACATCAGTACTTACTCCAATTTACGTGAGAATCAAAAATACTGTAACAACATGTTGGGAAACTAGAACTTTTAATTTAGTTCCAGATGCTCCATTACCAGATTATACATTAGATACTTTTGACAGCGATGCAACAATTTGTACTAGTGAATCTACAACTATCGTAGCAACACCTGTTAATTTTGTGTTGACTGACGCAACTTACGAATGGACCTTGCCTGATGGAACTATTTCTCCAGAAACTAGCAACATCTTGACTATTCCAGTAGGAACTCCAGAAGGAGTTTATGTTTTCACTGTTAAGGTTGATGATGGTTGTGAAACTATTAAAACATATGAATTAACAGTAAGCAATGCTGACCCAATTGTTGACTTCAGATATGATACTCCAGTTTGTATTGCAGGACCAAATCCTTTAGTAATTCCTACAGGAGCTGCATTAACAACAGGCGGAACATTTACTGTTGCTACTGTTACAGGTTCAGGTACTTTAGTTTTTGTAAGCACTACAACAGGTGAAATTGACTTGACCCAAACACCAGCAGGAGTTTATGATGTAACTTATAAGATTGAAGCATCAGCTTGTACTGAAGAAGGAGAGCATACTTTCAGAATAACAATTTTGGATGTGGCAGCGCCAGCAACAGACTTTACTTATGATAATCCAACAGTTTGTTCAAATGGAGATATCCTTACCATTAATCCAAGTGCTGGATTAACAACAGGAGGAACATTCAATGTTGACCATACAGGTCTTGTTATTGATGCAGCAACAGGTATAATTACAGTTGCAGGATCTACGCCAGGAGTATATGAAGTAACCTATTCAATAGGAGTAGTTAATGTCGGTACTTGTACTGGAATAGGAACAGGTACTCCGGTAACTGTTACTATCAACGCAGGAATTAATGCAGATGCTACATTTACGTATCCGAAAACATCTTACTGCGCGAATGCAACTTCAGTTTTACCTGATTTCATTACTACGCCAGGTGGAGATTTCACAGCACCAGCAGGATTAATTATTAATGCTCAAACTGGAGAAATTTCAATCAGCACTAGTACTGCGGGTGATTATAGAATCACTTACACGCTTGATGATGATGCGTTAACGTGTTTGAACGGAGATGTTAAATTCTTTGATATCACTATTGAAGCTGAAATTGAGGTGGATGTTGCTGACGAATGTGAAAATGGAAAATACATGCTTTCTGCAACTCCAAACGATACTTCTTATAGTTATACATGGGAAAACGCATCGGGAGTAATTGCTGGAGAAACTAAACCGACATTAGATGTTACTGATTATATTGCTACAATCACGAATCCAGTTTACCCGATGGAATTCACGGTAACTGTAAATAATGGTGCATGCGATTCAACAGAAAGCTTCACGGTATACAACGTATCGTGCAACATTCCTAAGGGTATTTCTCCTAACGGCGATGGCAGCAACGACGAGTTCGACCTTACAGGCTTCAACGTGAGAAAGCTGGAGATCTTCAACCGATATGGGACACAGGTCTACAGCCGCAACAACTACGTTAAGGAGTGGCGAGGCCAGTCTGACAAAGGCGACGATCTTCCAGACGGCACATACTACTACGTAATCTACAGAGACGGCGTGAAAACGGCAACGGGCTGGGTACAGATCAACAGACAGAGAAACTAAACCAAAATAGTCCGGAATGGCTGTCCCCCAGCGGGACAGCCCTCCCCGGATTCAAAAAATCAAACAATGAAGAAAATATTTTTCACCGCACTGATGGGGATAGTAGCTTTTGCTGATGTCCACGGGCAGCAGGATCCCCACTACACGCAGTACATGTATAACATGAACGTAATCAACCCTGCGTATGCAGGCTCTAAGGAAAATTTATCTTTTGGGCTGTTATACCGCCACCAATGGGAAGGTATCGAGGACGCGCCGAAGACCTTCACCTTTTCAGGCCATACGCCTGCAGGAAGAAACGTCGGTCTGGGTCTTTCGATGATTGCCGACGAGATCGGTCCGGTTAAAGAACAGAACGTTTACGGGGATTTCTCCTACACGCTGAACCTTGGCGGGGAGCACCGACTTGCCCTTGGTTTAAAGGCTGGGATGACATTTCAAAAGATTGGGCTTTTCTCTGACATCAATGCAACGCTTCCGGATCCGGCAGACGAGGCTTTCCAGCAGAACAGCAGCAATACGTATTTCAACATCGGTACCGGTTTTTTCTACTATACCGAGAACTACTACGTAGCTCTTTCGGTTCCGAATATGCTAAAGTCTAAGCACCTAAGCGTAAGGGACGACGGCCAGGAAAGAAATTACGGAGAAGAGACCCAGCATTATTTCCTGACGGCAGGATACGTTTTTCAGCTGAACCCGAACCTGAAGTTCAAGCCATCTGGAATGGTGAAGTCGGCGTTTGACGCTCCTCTTTCATTCGACGCCTCTGCCAACTTCCTTTTCAACGAGAAGTTCGAGATTGGTGCGACTTACAGGCTTGACGATTCTTATGGAGCGATGGTCAACTATGCCATCACGCCGAACCTGAGAATCGGCTACGCCTATGACAGGATCATGTCAGACCTGAAAACAAGCACGCCGGCCTCTCATGAGGTAATCCTGCTGTTCGACCTGAATTTCCCGAAAAAAGTATCACGCTCACCAAGATATTTCTAACCTAAAAGCGACCTAAGACAATGAAGAATCTATATATTACATTAAGTTTTGTGATCGCCAGCATGACACTGTCGGCGCAGAACACTGATACCGAAAAGGCTGACAAGCTGTTTGCAAGGTTTGAGTATGTCGATGCGGCAAACGAATACCTCAAGCTTGCCGAAGGCAGCAAGGCAGACAACTATGTCTACAGGCAGCTGGCGGAAAGCTATTTCAATGTTTTCAACACCAAAGAAGCCTCGAAATGGTATGCAAAGGCAACCGAGCAGCAGCAGGATGCGGAGACGTATTACAGGTATGCCCAGATGCTCAAGGCGGAAGGGAAATACGCGGAGTCGAATGCCCAGATGCAGAAGTTTGCCGGCCTGGCCCCCAGCGACCAGAGAGCCGTGGAGTTCAAGCAGGACCCGAACTACCTTCCGAAGCTGAAAAGCCAGACGAAGCTCTTTGACGAAAAGGCATTGGACATCAACAGCGAGAAGTCAGACTTCGGCGCGGTGCTGACCAACGACAACACGCTTTATTTTGCCACGGCCAGAAACAAGGCCAGAAAAAACTACGGTTGGAACGAGGAGCCGTTTTTAGATCTTTACAAATCGACTTACAATGCCGACGGAACTTTCAGCGAGCCGGTTGCGGTAGCGGAAATCAACAGCAAGTTCCATGACGGTCCCGCAAGCATCAGCGCTGACGGGAACACGATGTATTTTGCCAGCGAGAGCTTCAAGGAAGGCGATTTCGAGAAGGACAAGGCAAAAAAATTAAAATACGGACAGGTCTACCTTTACAAGGCAACCAAAGACGGCGACAAATGGACCAACATCAAGGCGCTTCCGTTTACAAGCAAAACCTATTCCACAAGCAGCCCGAGCCTTAGCAAGGACGGGAAAACGCTTTATTTTTCATCAAACATGCCCGGTTCTATTGGAGGAAATGACGTGTGGAAAGTGGCGGTGAATGCTGACGGAACCTTTGGTACTCCGGAGAATCTTGGCAAGTCGGTAAATACGGAAGGAAATGAAAGCTTCCCTTTTATCACCGACGACAACAAGCTATACTTTTCTTCTGACGGAAGAAAAGGATTCGGCGCATTGGACATATTTGTTATCGACCTGAACAGGAAGTCAGAAGCAATGAACGTGGGCGCTCCTGTAAATACTGCAAAAGACGATTTCGCATTCTCTTTCAACACGGCAAAGAACATCGGGTTCTTCTCGAGCAATAGGACAGGCGACGACAACATCTACCTGGCGACTCCGGTATGTGGTGTGGAAGTAATCACACTTGTAAGAGATGCAAGAACAGGCAAGACGCTTGCCGATGCGAAGGTTTCGATCCTTGACGAGAAGAAAAATGTAATCGAGTCTAAAGTTACCGAATCAAACGGAGAAGCTTTCTACAGCGTTGACTGTAACAAGGCATACCTAATCCAGGTGACAAGGGACGGATACGAGAGCAACACTTTCCCTGTTGCAAAAACTAACGGAGGAACCGTGAATGTTGCAGCCGACCTGCAGCCGATCGACGTTATCGTGACGCCTACGGAAATTGTGCTTAACGAAATCTTCTTCGAATTCGACAAGAGCAATATCACGCAAGCCGGGGCATTTGAGCTTGACAAGCTGGTGCAGGTGCTGAAAAACAACCCTGCGATGGAAATCATGGTAAAGGGACATACTGACAACAGGGGTTCTGACCAGTACAACCTGAACCTTTCCGACAGAAGGGCAAGGGCGGCGGTTCAGTACGTGATCTCCAAAGGAATTGCGAAGGCGAGGATTACCGGAAAAGGCTACGGCGAAAGCGAGCCGAAAGTGGACTGCAAGGAAAACTGCACGGAGGAAGACCATGCCAAGAACAGAAGAAACGAATTCCTTATCGTGAAAAAATAGGAATTCAAATGGTATATTAAAAAGGGCATCCAAAATCGGATGCCCTTTTTTTATGATTCAATGACTAATTTGAATCCAGTAACATTTTGGTAAAGAATATCTGAAAAATTAATTTTCAGGTAAGGTTTTAATAAAGCTTAGTAATTATCTAAAAACAATGGATAACGTAATTTTCGGGGCTGATGAAAAGGCAGCATTAATGCTAAATATTCAATAAATATGTCTTTCAAATCTCTGAAAATTTCAAGTTATTTATTCTTGACAATTTTATTATTACTGACTGCAACTACCACAAAAGCGCAGTTATATTCGCATAATTTTGGAACAGCGACAATATCGAGTCATCCATATATTGTTGCTCCTGGAATTCTAAATCCGAATCTTTCAAATTCCTCTTGGACAAACAGCACAAATGCTTGGACAAGCACTACTGGATCAGCAGGACAAGCTATACGATTGACAGCTTCAAGCGACGCAACCATTACCTTAACAATGAACGTTAGCTCAAATTACAAAGCTGCTATAACATCCTTTAGTTTTTGGACACAACGAAGCAATCTGGGTCCGGCAAATTGGTCAATGGCAATCAATGGGATAAATGTCGGTAGCGGTGCAGTTGCAACAAATGGCACATCAACAGGAAATACAGCTGTGAGTAGTGCAATTTCTGGATTGACAGGTACAATAAATATAGTAATTTCATTAACAGGTGGTACAGGAACTGGAACTTTCAGATTAGATGATTTTATCTTAAACGGAAGCACTTCTTTAAATTGTACAGCTGCTACAATTTCTAATATAATGCCAGTTTCTGGTCCTCAAAATACATTAGTTGCCATAAATGGAAGTGGATTTCAAACAGGTTCAGGAACTTCAGCAGTTCAATTTAACGGAATTCCTTCTGTTTTTAATGTAATTTCAGATACGCGAATTGAGGCTTATGTTCCAGCTGGAAATGCTTCCGGAAATATTACAGTTATTACAGGAGGATGTCCGGGAGTTTCAGCCATGACTTTTACAAAAATCATTTCCGATGTTCCTACAAATTATTCAAGTGACATTTATATTTCTGAAATTCATGATGTTGGAACAACCCAAGATGGAGGAATTGGAGGAAGCGGCGGTATTATTGAAATTTATAATGGCACTGCATCAACAGTAAACTTAGCTGGATATTCAGTAAAAAGATATGGAGATATTGGAGATGCAACACCTTCTATTACGCCGCTAAATCTTGTGGGTTCTATACCTGCTGGAGGCATTTTTTTATTGGGATTACCTCGAACGAGCTGCACCGAAAATTATGATCAGACTTTCAATACTGGTTTCAATGAAAATGACGAGTTTGAGCTTTTGAAAAATGGAGTTATTATTGACAATGTACATTTGGTTTTCACAAGATCAGGTTTTTCTATAATCAGAAAACCAGATGCTGTTGCTCCAAAAGCTATTTTTAACAGCAATGATTGGAATGGAAATGACCTAGAAAGTTGTGCAAATATAGGTATTCACAATGTGGCAGTTCCCTCCTTGCCTACTGTAACCAATCCAGTCAGCAAGACAATTTGTGAAAACAGTAATGTTTCATTTACTGCACCACTTTCGAATCCTGCGGGATATACTTTTCAATGGAAAATTTTAAACACCACTGGCACTTGGCTAAATGTAGTTAATAATGCACAATATTCTGGAGCGACGACTAATACTTTGACTATAAATTCTGTACCTGCAAGTCTAGACAAAAGTCAGTTTTATTGTCAAATGACTTCTGGAACAAAAACGGTTGTTAGCAATGCAGCGCAATTGGAAGTTACTCCTACTATTATTCCTGATTTTCCAACTACTTTAAGTTTTTGTTCTGGAGAAAATATAGCTCCCTTAAATACGACTTCTCCGAATGGAATTATAGGAATTTGGTCACCTTCAATTATCAATAATAGAATTGGCGGCAACTATACTTTTACGCCAAATGCGGGACAATGTGCTGAAAATGTTATTTTAAATGTAGCTATAAATCCTAAAACCATTCCTGATTTTGCTACGAATTTGCCTTTATGTGCTGGACAAACTGCACCTCCATTAATTACAACTTCTCCTAATGGCATTTCTGGAACTTGGTCACCAGCAATTATCAACAATACAACAGATGGTACTTATACTTTTACACCAAATGTGGGAGAATGTGCCGAAAATGTTGTGCTGAGAGTAACTATTGCAAACCAAATCACTCCAGATTTTAGTTATGGTACAACCTATTGCGAAAGCGATGCAGTTCCGTTATTAGCGGTAACTTCGCCTAACGGAATTTCTGGAACTTGGAGTCCAGCAATAATGAGCAATACAAGAAGCGGACGCTATACTTTCACTCCGAATGCCGGGCAATGTGCCATAAACTTTATTTTGGATGTGACGATTACTTCCAAAATTGTTCCTGATTTTCCTATAAATTTGACAGTTTGCAATGGCGGAAATGTGCCGATTTTAGCCTCAATTTCCCCTAACGGAATTAGAGGGACATGGAATCCTTCATTAATCAGCAATACTTCGGATGGAGTTTATATTTTTACGCCAGATGCCGGACAATGCGCTACGAACAGAATTTTGAGCGTAAGAATGACCAACCAAATTATTCCTGATTTTCTTTTAAACCAAACAATCTGCAACGGTGATACTGCTCCTCCTTTGGGCACTACTTCGCCGAATGGAATCACGGGAACTTGGAATCCTGCGACAATTAGCAATACAGTCGCGGGAAGCTATCTTTTTACACCAGATGCTGGGCAATGCGCAACAAATTTCAGATTAAATGTTGCAATTACAAATAGTATTTCTCCCAATTTTGCCCAAATTCCAAATATCTGCGAAGGCGGAAACGTTCCTATATTGGCCACAGTTTCCCCTAACGGAATCAGTGGAACATGGTCGCCTGCAGCAATAAACAACATGACTGGCGGACGCTATACTTTTACGCCAAATGCTGGACAATGCGCTTCAACACAAATTTTAGACGTACATATAAATTCAAGAGTTATTCCAGGTTTCAGTTATGGTACAACCTATTGCGAAAGCGATGCGGTTCCATTACTGGCTACGACTTCATCTAACGGAATTTCTGGAACTTGGAGTCCAGCAGTAATCAGCAATACAAGAAGCGGACGCTATACTTTCACTCCGAATGCCGGGCAATGTGCCATAAATTTTATTTTAGATGTGACGATTACTTCCAAAATCGTCCCTGATTTCCCTACAACTCTGACAGTTTGCAACGGAGGCAATGTGCCAACTTTGGCTTTAATTTCCCCTAACGGAATTTCTGGAACTTGGAGCCCAGCAACAATAAGCAATATAAGAAACGAACGCTATACTTTCACTCCGAATATCGGACAATGTGCTTCAAACAGTATTTTAGACGTAACCATAACCTCTAAAATTATCCCTGATTTTCCTACAACTCTGACAATCTGCAGCGGTGGCAATGTGCCAGTTCTTGCTTCAATTTCCCCAAACGGAATTAGAGGGACATGGAATCCATCGGCAATCAATAACACTTTAGATGGGACTTATACTTTTACGCCGGACGCCGGACAATGTGCTTCGTTAGTAATTTTTAAGCTGATAATTAACAATGGAACTTTGACTCCGATATTGGGTGCCAATGCTGTTTGCGAATCGAATACGATTCAATTGACAAATGCAACACCTGCCGGAATTTGGTCAAGTAGCAATATTGCAGTAGCTACAGTTGATAACAATGGTATCGTCACAGCAATTAGTGCCGGATCGGTTGTAATAAAATATTCGCTTACTTCTGGAAATTGCAGCGCATCTGTTTCTAAAAACATTATCATCAATTCGCTTCCAAAGCCTTTATTGAAAGACAAATTCATATGTATTGACAGCCAAACTGGGGCAGTAATTTCTCGAGCAGAACTCAATACTGGCATAACAAATTTGAATCATAGTTTTTCTTGGACGCTAAATAATCAACCATTACCAACTTTAATAAACACGCATTTTGCAAATGAACCAGGAATTTATAAAGTCGTTGTGACCAATTTGACAACGGGTTGTTCCTCTGAAGCAACTGCAGTTGTAAAAGTTTCCTTAACAGCTGTCGCAACAGCAACAATAGAGGAAGATTTTAATAGAAATCAAATTATTACAGTAAATGTAAGTGGAGGTTCTGGTGATTATGAATTTCAATTAAATGATGGACTTCCACAGGAAAGCAATCAATTTACAGGATATTTTTCGGGAGAATATGAGATAATTGTAAGAGATAAAAACGGATGCCAAGAAGTCATTCTAGAAGTATTAGCATTGAATTATCCTCGCTATTTTACCCCGAATGGTGATGGCTATCATGATACTTGGAATGTAGATTCACTAGCAGATCAGACAGATGCTAAAATCTATATTTTTGACAGATATGGAAAACTTCTGAAATATATTACACCTTCAACTTCTGGCTGGGACGGAACTTTTAATGGGCAAATTTTGCCATCAACAGATTACTGGTTTAAACTTTTATACCGTGGAAGAAATGGAAATGAAAAAGAATTTAAAGCCCATTTTTCAATGAAAAGGTAAAGATTTAATAGTTTATTGACAAGCATCTAAGTTATAAAAGCCTTTTATTGAATATCTAAAAAGCTTTTATTGAATAAGTTTTTAAGAAAATAAAAAAGGCTCAAATCGTCATGATTTGAACCTTTTTTATTTATTGTTTTTCTATTATTGTTTGATAATATTCATGGCTTTATTGCTTTCACTGGTTCTTATAAAATATATTCCAGAGGCATATTCTGAAATATCTATTAAATTTCCTGAGCCATTTTTTATTTTAATTCCTAGGGAAGAAAATACAGTCCATTCCAAATCTCTTGATAAGTTAAACAGTCCTGCTGACGGATTAGGAAAAACTTTTATCTTACTCAAAGCATCTGGAATTTCCACGCCAAGATCGCAGTCATGCACCATATAAGAAATATCCTTTATATTGCTTCCATTCGTATTTTCAACAGTAAGCGAAACTTCTTTTGTTCCTTCAGACGAATAGATTATCGAATGCGGACCGATTCCTGTTGCTGTTGCAGGCAGTGCGCCATCGCCAAAATTCCATAAATAATTATCTATTGTTCCTAATGAAACAGATGTGAAAGTTACGGCTGTATTAATACATCCCATTTGTGGGTTGACCTCAAAATCAGCTATCGGAGCGGCATTTCCTTCCAAAAGAAAATCTATCTTGTTTACATTGATATCCGCCTGATCAAAATATAGCGTAATTATATGGACTCCCTGTGTCAGGGCTATATTTGAAACTGTTGTTGTCTGCCACGCTTGAAAACCCGTGGTATTTTGTATGCTGACTGGTCCAGTAACATTTATGCCATCTACCTCGAGATGTAAAACTCTGGCATCATAGGGAGTTGAAATTCTTAGCTTGATGTCATAATTTCCAGTTGCATTTACCTGAGCGGTATACTTAAGCCATTCGTTTCTGGCCACATATGCAATATTATAGCCTCCTTCACTACAAGCCTCTGTTCCCACTCCATCTCCTGGTCGATATTGTGTATCACCTCCTCCATTGCTGTCAAAATAGGCACTTGGCCCAATATCATAATTTTCTGCTTCAATAGTACCCGGAATTTGTGCTATTGTTCCTTCGTAAGGTGCGGTAGGAAGTGTTGTAGCATTATAAAAAGCTGTGTATGTTGCAGTTCCTGTAGCTGGCGCTTGAAAATTCTGGTTTGCAGTTCCACCCTGGCTCCAATTAGCAAAGTCATACCTTACATTTCCAACATATTGTGGCGTAGGCGCGTTCAGTGTCTGCAAATTAGCGTTTGCTACAACCTGCCTTGTTGCTGGTGCGACCACCGGTTTTTGGTTAAATTCTAAATTTAGCAAAACCGGAGAACTTGTCGCAGTAACGTTTACCAGATTCGGATCAATATCTACAAAATTTGTAGCTGTCAGACCATTGCTGTCGGTTACTGTCACCGTAAATCTATACCAAACATTTGGTGTTTTTTCGCCTTGGTTGGAAGCAGTAAAATTTCCTGTTTTTACTCCCTGTGGACTTGCTCCTGGATGCGAATGCCCTGATCCCGGAACATCTTCGTGAAAAAGATCTATGCTCCATGAAAAAGCGCTTGCAGGCAGTATTCCATCTTCAACATCGGTTGCTGTAGCTTCAAAATGAACAACATCGTCTGCATTCCATGTCAAAGTCGGCAAAGGAGAAACAATCTGAACCTGAGGTGCATTGCTGAACGGAACTACCGTTAAAATTGCTGCATTGCTTGTAACAGTTCCTGCTGTATTTGAAACAATGACTTTGTAAGCGCCTGCATTTGCCATTGTTACAGTCGGAATTGTATAGCTTGATAAGGTTGCTCCGGCAATATTAGCGTTGTTGAACTGCCATTGATAATTTTGTCCTATTCCACTTGCCGTTACGCTAAAAGTCACAGGATAGGTTTCCATGATCGTTTGAGACAAAGGATGATTGACAATAGTTGGCGATGCAGTTTCAATATAATCGAGCTTGATCAGATCGCCAGTATTGCCGTAACTGCAATAATAAATATAACCGTCGTTCCCCAACATCATTCCAAGTGCATATTGCTGCGGTGCTTCATAAACCACGGTTGAAACCGGATTAGCAATTGTCGGGTCAAATGAGCGGATTGCATTTCTTACATAATCTTTGATAATAAATTTTCCCTGAAGATTCGGATATCTAGAAGTTGCTGGATTATAAAGCACGCCGTTCGTAAGCGCATTTCCAATGCTTCCGGTTGCGTAGGTAAATATTGGATTTGTAAATTGATTGGTTTCCGTCTGCATTCCGTCACCTCCTTGAGGATGTCCCCATGCATAGTTGCGGATCGCTGGATTGCTGATTTCATTGACTTCTTCCCAAGAAGTTCCTACATCCAGCACAAATAATTTATTCGCCACGGTATTTGGCACAAGCCTCCATGGATTTCGGAAGCCATAAACCCAGATGCTCTGCCTTTGTACAGAACCGCTTCCATAAAACGGATTTCCAGGAGCGGGCTGGCCATCTTCAGTAATTCGAAGTATTTTTCCTTTATAGGTATCTAAATTTTGAGAATTAGTATTTTGCTGGCTGTCACCAACGGTCACATAAAGAAATCCATTAAAGAATTTTAAATCGCCGCCATTGTGGAAGCCGCCACCTATTGGCTCGAGAAGCAAAATTTCTTGCCTGCTGATTTCTTGATTTGCATTATTAATTTTAACCCTTTCAATTCGGTGCCTGATTACGGTTCCGTCATTGATAGAGTAAAATACATAAATAAAGCCGTTTGTGGCAAAATCAGGATGCAAAGTGAGTCCTAATAAACCCTGCTCATTGTCTGTAACGGTCGTAACGGTAAAAACTGTTGAAACCACATTATTTTGGTATACTTTAACAGTGCCGCCTCTTTCTGCAATAAATATTCGTCCGTCTGAAGCTTGTTCTAGTGACAAGCCTTCTCTAATTATGGCATCTGGCGTAAGGTTTTGGGTAATATATTGGCTATTTGCATGCCAAGTGTTCATTAAAAAGAGCGCAAAAAGTAGAAATATTGCTCGACTTCTTTTGTTAGATTTGTAAAGGATTTTTTTTTTCATAACTTTTTTAGTAGATTATCAATTTGGGTACTTCAAAATTAATATTTTTTCTGCTCTTTTTGATTTTTAAAACGCTTATAGAAATATATTTATAGATCTAAGTTTTGATTCTATAAAAAATAAAACACCCTAAAAGAAATACTACATTAAAGCAAAACCAGATAATTTGTCAAGCTCGCTTCTGGTGGCAATTGCAGTTTTTTACGCAAACGTGATCTTGCTACATCAATGCTGTGTATGCTTTGTTGTGTAATTCCTGATATTTCTTTGGAAGAAAGATTCATTTTAAGAAATGTGCAAAGCCTGATTTCATTTTTTGAAAGATTAGGAACTTTTTTCAGCAATCTCTTATAAAATTCACCATCAGTTTCGATCAATATTTTTTCGAATTCTTTTTCGTTAAATCCTTGGGTTCCTTTTTTTAAGTCGTCTATTATTTTGGAAAGAAGTTTTTTGCTTGCCGATTTATCATCTCTTATTTCAAGCTGGTTTAACTCTTTTTGCGTGGATTGGATGAATTCTTTAGTTTTGAACATCCTGATTGCATTGTCTGTAAGTTCTTTATTTTTTTCCTCCAACTGTTGGGCAAGAAGTTCGTTTTCAATAATTCTTTTTTTAGATCTGCTTCTTTGCAACTTAAACATTAAGAAAATAATTACTGAAAATAAAAGCAATAATACTATTGACGCGATAAAGTAATTTTCTTTTTTATTTTGTTTTAAAATAATCTGTTGTTGCTGGATTCTTTGGTTGTAATCAAACTCAAGTTCAGTAGCACGTTTACTATTTTCTTCTTTTATACTATTTTCTGAAAGTGATTTTGCTACATGTAAATAATATAGTGCTTTTTCTGTATTATTTCTCTTTTCATACAAGTCAACCAATTTTTCGGAAGAAGCAAGTTCAAACTTTAAAAAATCGTTTTTACTACTGATATCATAAGACTTCTGAAGATAATATAAAGCAAGATCGCTTTCTGGCAAATAATTAAAATAGGCAATTCCTAATTTATTATATAAACTTGCTAAGTCAAAGTCAGATTCAACCGCGGAAGCTAGTTTTATTCCGTTCTCGAAATTTTTTATGGCAGTTTTCCAATCGCTCAGTTTATCGTGAATTGTTCCAATATTCTCATAGCCCAAAATCATGTTTAATGTATCTTTTGAAACTATATTATATTCTAAAAATTCATTAAGCATTGTCAATGCTTTTACATGATTTTCTTCCTTTGCTTCAATTTCTGCAAGGTTAGAATAAAGGAGCGACCCTTGAATCTTTTTTTCGGATGTTCCATACTTTTTTAAGTTGTTAATTCCTAAATTATAAAATTTTCTAGCTTTTGGATAGTCTCCCATCTCAAAAAAAACGCCACCAATATTGCTGTAGCTTTTAAAACATAACGATGGCTTTAATTTGTTATACATTTCTAATTGTTTATAGAAATAATTCAATGCTATATAATTAGAATGTTGTGTATTATAAGCATATCCTGCAATACTGTAAAATTTTAATCGTATAGTATCATTCACTCTATGTTCATATTGTGATGCTTCTTTTATATAGCTCAAGGCCTTAATATTGTTTTTTTTCAGCATCACATTACTTGAGTCTAAAAGTGAAAGAACATGTAATTCAGTATCACTATTTGATTTTTCTTGTGAATAGGATAAAAAAGGAAATAATAATAAAAGAGTATAAACCCTTATAATAGCATGAGTTTTACTAAAAACGAGAAAAAGTGGCAAGTTGAGTTTTTTTTTAATTTTAAACATATATAAATCTATATATCAATAATTTACAAAACAATGTATAGAAAATGTGACTTGAAAATCTTCACTAGTGTATAATTTGTGTAAACATATAACATAGTGTCAGCAAAAATAACACTGCTTATAATTATATGTTTGTAAGATCAAATATACTTTAATTATGAAAAAAATTACACATTTATTAATTCTCTTTCTGTTTTTTACGACAGAAATATTTGCACAGGTTTCGATTGGAACTGGTACAGATCGTCAACAAGGCTTGCCTTTTGATCCGGGTTATCAACGTTCCTACACACAGTCAATTTATAAGGCTGCAGAAATCAATACTTCAGGAGAAATTACATCATTAAAATGGTATTTTTCAGGAACATCAACGTTGCCAAATTCACAAGATTTGGTAATTTATCTTGGCCACACCACAAAAAATGTTTTTTCTAGCACAACTGATTGGGAAAATGTAGCAAATTTGACCCAAGTTTATGCCGGAGGAATTCCTGTTTCAGGTACTGGCTGGGTAACAATTACTTTTGATACGCCATTCAATTATAATGGAACTTCGAATCTTATTGTGGCCGTAAATGAAAAGATGGCAAATTCAGACAGTTATACTGAAGATTTTTATAATTCAGCCGTTGTTGGAAATCGTTCGATCTATTCTAACTCCAATACTCTTGTGGTAACAGCTCCTCCTTCAGGAAGTTTAGCTGCATTTATTCCTAATGTAATTTTTGAAGGAATTGAGCAATCTTGTGCAAATCCATCAGCACCAGTTTTAACTGATTTACAAGACAATACTGCTTCTTTTTCTTGGGATACTATGGGGACTGAAAATTCTTGGCAAGTTCTTATAAATCCAAGTACCGCTGCCGAACCAACAGCAACGACTGCAGGAATTTCAGTAATTGGAAATACAGAATATACAGACTCTGGTCTTCTGCCTTCAACAAATTATAAATTTTATGTTAGATCAGATTGTGGGTCTGAATTTAGCGGCTGGATTGGGCCAGTTGCTTTTATGACACAATGTGCTCCGGTTAGCGAATTTAATGAAGGTTTTGATTTGAGCACCGCAAATCTTCCTTCTTGCTGGAAAAAATTAGGAACAAATGGTTCTCTATATCCGCAATCAGATCAAATTGCGGCGAGTTCACCAAATGCTCTTTACATTTACAACAGTTCTACTATTGACAGATCTGTCTTGGCAATGCCTTTTGTAAACAATGCAAGCGATGCGACACATCGTTTGAGATTTAAAGCACGAGGTTCTTATTCTGTTGGAGGCATTATTGAAGTTGGATATCTTACAAACATTCTTGATGCTTCTTCATTTGTATCTCTACAAAGTTTTACAATTACTTCTACAGCTATTTATGACAATTTCATTGCTGAATTGGGGATTGATCCGCAAAGCAACAACTTAGCATTGAGACACACGGGTGTTCCCGCAAATCCTGTATTGATTGACAATATTGTATGGGAACCGATTCCTGGTTGTAGCGATGTACTGAACTTGGCTGCTACTAGTGTATTTGACACGAATGCAAGCATTTCTTGGGATAGCGGTGACGAAGCAAGCTGGGAATATGCTTATGGCACCTCTACTGCTACAAATCCCAATAATTTAACAGCTGTTTCGGTTTCAGAAGCCCAAGCGACTATCAATTCTTTATCAGCTTCAACTTTATATAAAGTTTGGGTAAGATCTACTTGTGGAACTGGAAATTATGGATCATGGAACGGACCAATATCTTTCACGACACAATGTGCTCCTGTTTCTGAAATCAGCGAAAGCTTTGATTCTTCAACTGCTTTGCCAGCTTGCTGGAGAAGAGTTGGCGGAAATGGAAGCGCAAACGTCCAGTCAGTAGCTGGAACTCCAACAGCTCCAAATGCAATGAACTTATCAAACACAACGCCTAATGGTGTGACTCAATTGACCGTATTAGCACTTCCGTATGTGAATAATTTAAATGCAGGCACACACAGGTTACGATTTAAAGCTCGTGGTGCTTCTGCAGCAGGTGGTAATATTGAAGTTGGATACCTGACTAACATTCTTAACCCATCATCTTTTGTTTCTTTTCAGTCTTTTACCATAAATTCTGCAACAACTTTTCAGACATTTATTGTTGAGCCAGAAACAGGTGAGTTTACAGGAAACTTAGCATTCAGACATAGTGGAACCCCTTCAAATCCAGTTTTAATTGACGATGTTATTTGGGAAGCGCTTCCTCAATGTTCAGATATTAACGACTTAGCCTATTCAAATCTTAGAAGCAATAGTGTGGATTTATCTTGGGCAACTGAAGGTTCAGAAACTAATTGGCAATATGCAATTGGTGCTTCAACAGTTACAAACCCATCTACTTTAACACCCGTTGGCGTGACTGGAAATACAGAAGCGTTCATAACTTCATTACAGCCTTCAACAGTTTATAAAATTTGGGTACGCTCAAATTGCGGCAATGGTGCTTATGGCGCGTGGGCCGGACCAATAAATATTACGACACAGTGCAATGAAATTGCAACTTATATAGAAGGATTCGATGCTTCAACAGCAAGTCTTCCAAATTGTTTCAAAAAAGTAGGAACTGATGGTTCCATCTTTATTCAAAATGCAGGTACCGGTGCTTTTAGCGCTCCAAATAATATCAATATGTATGGAGCTATTTTGTCAATGCCACCAGTTAGCAATGCTAATGCAGGAACGCACAGACTTAAATTTAAAGCAAGAGGCGCTTATTCAGCAGGAGGAAATTCTATCATTGTTGGATATTTAGCTGATACCAATGGAGTAATTACTTTTGTACCAATTCAAACATTTACAGCAACATCCAGTACTGTTTATGATACTTTTAGTGCAGAACTTGGTACACAGCCTTTATCTAATACAATTGCCATCAAACATACAGGTGAAAATGCAATTGTTTTAGATGATATCGTTTGGGAATTATTGCCAACCTGTTCAGATGTTTACGGTATTGCGTATGAAAGCCTTCTGTCTACAAGCACAACTATCAACTGGGAAACTAATGGATCAGAAAATGCTTGGGAATATGTTTTAGGAAGTTCAACTGACACCGCTCCAGGAAGCCTGACTGCTGTTTCTGTAAATGAGACTTCAGCTGATCTTA
>Ga0247730_1000125_pt1 | contig 76416 bp, 66 predicted proteins | sample UWRJL073202C2_FD_180959 | JGI IMG/M metagenome (GOLD analysis project Ga0247730, IMG submission 180959) | Plant litter microbial communities from Arlington Agricultural Research Station in Wisconsin, United States - UWRJ-L073-202C-2 | ecosystem: Environmental > Terrestrial > Plant litter >...
CAACCACAAGCGCCCGCACTCGTCACGAAAGAACATACCGCCAGCACTCCTGGAGCATCTGGCGGCAACAAACTCCTACGTGGGTGTCTAGGAAAACTTGACCACTACAGCCCTGCGCGCGACATGTTTTCGCGAATTGATTCGGCTTCACGCGCTAGATATGGATGCACCGCCTTGAAAGACGTCGCGCAGGGCGCGCTCATGGAGCAGTCCCTTGAGGCCGCTGCGTCGTCGTTCTGCAATCCGTCACATCGCGATGGGCGTGTCGGTGCGTCGATCTCCCTGATCGAGCAAAACGTGGGGGTTAAATGGCGCAAGTCCATGGCGCGCGGTTGCCTTCTACATCGTGTATATCTTCGATATCAACGTTTCGGCTCGTGTAGCAGGTTATCGGGCGGGCCACTGGCTCTGGTTGATCCTCGGTCTGCAGCGGATATGCCAACGCGTCGACCCGGACCGATAGCCCCTCGCCCCGCTCGTTCGCCAACCACTTCATGTCGATGGAACCCAGAGTCCTCCTCGGATTGACTCACGGCGCGTGCATTGATCGGCGAGCCGAGCGACCTGTGTGTCCCAGTACACGTGGATATTCATGCGCGAAGGGTGCAGGGCCCATCGTGTTGGTCCGCTCCGGTGTCAGCATCGCCAGGCTGGGCCCATGCGCGAGCATCGCCGTCATCGCAATTGGAGCGTGTCCGACGCGCGCCAGTCACGGGTCGACCGGCGGTGTGCCGACAAACTGAAGCGCTGGTGTGTCGTCGTGATGATCGACCGCCAGACCAGTTGGTCGAGCAATGCCTAATTGCCCGCCGCGAAGGAAATTTTGCTTTTATCGAGCGATACAGTGCGTCCGTAATGAAGTCGCGAGCCGACACCACTTTGTTGAAGTGCGGTGAAATTTTGCAGGTCGACGCAGGGTTTACTAGGTCGATCAAACACGTAACGAGCGTCAATAGTCGAGGACGCAATCACGCTCTCCGTATGTGCGAGGCACGCTTTTTTCGGCAGCATTCTCAAATTTGCCGGCGCGCAAAGCCCCTCTCTGCAAGAAAACAAGAAAGCGCTCATGGCTCTGTAAACCAAGAGTAAGCAAGCGTTTTCTTGCCGCTCGTACGCTGCATGCTTTGGTCCTAGTTGACGCAGAACGCAGACTCCATGTAGTCCTGAGCTCGCCGCAAAAATGCGGCGACAAACGGAGAAAACTATGGAAAACAACAAAATCAATTCCGATCTGTCGCGACTCGCCGAGGAACTCAAGATCGACGTGGAAGCGCTGGAAAGTCGCCTAGAAATGACGCCACTAGCCGCGTTCGCTGCGCAGTCATGCACAAACAACGGCGGCTGCCACAGCAGCGCAACCTGAGCAATTTACTTAAGGGGTGTCGATGCGACACCCCTTCTCAACAATTTTCAGGGGAGGTCATTCCGTTGAATGATCGGGAGTACGCATCCGCTCGGCAAGCTCTTCTGTATGAAGCTGACGTAGTGAGCAACGACCTTGACACTCGAAAGCTGCAAAGTGAAAAGCATCTGCTCTACAACCACATAGATATGAACGTCTTTAATTTTCTAGGTCTAACGGATGTTGACGAGCGCCATAACGCCGCACGCCAAGTTTTCGCAAATGTGCTTCTCACGCGAAATATCGACCATACGCCTGAGCATGCGGCGAGCTTCGTTGATCACATAAAAAGAGATGACAGCGCCGACGTCTTCGCCGACGCGGCACTCGGGAAGTCGCATTTTTTCTGCGGGTTTCATACGGGAGCCTATTGGTCAGTCTTCGCGGAACTGATCAAGAATAACGCTCAAGTTGCTGCAATATTTCCTCCCGGATTGGAGGGAAAACGTCATGACGTACTCGAGGCCTTTCAAGTCATGGTCGGGCTTTACGGAAGCAGTTCCACATTAGAGTTCATAGACCTTGCCAATCGGCAGTTCCTGCTCCACGCAAGAAGGTGCGTTCGCGGAGGGATGCAGATTATCGTATTTATTGATGGCTACGGTGGCTACATGGCCCCTCAAAGTAGTCGTGATCATTCGTTCTTATTCCTTAGGCGCGTGATCACAGTAAAGACGTCGATTCTCCGATTGTCGGCGGCGCTCGGTGTCGAATACGTCTCTTTCAACACGACGCGCGGTGACGGATTATCACGGACGTTACTCCTCTCCGAACCTAAGTCTTTAAGTCGCGACGCAACTGACGAAGAGTTCTCACTCGCTACCGAGGCAATATTTAAGGTCCTTGAGGGACATCTGACCAATTTTTGTTTCGATTGGGAGGGTTGGATCTATTTTAATGCATTCCTCTCAGGAAGTGATCAGTCGACACAGCCGCAGGCAAGCTGGACCCAGCGATACTTCCAGACCCACGCGGGCACCGATGCCAAGCTTGTAGACAAGCAGACGGGAAGAGTCTTCCGTGTCGCGCTGTAAAACTGTTTGACGTAGATCAGAGGATTATTCATGGAAAGCAGCACATACAAATTTTGGCTGAGTAAATATGATGCGTTACCCAGAGGCACGCAGCAGCTAATCGCCGAGAGCGTTCTGCAAAAAAGCCTTGAACTCTATTTGAATCCGACCGAGAAATGTAACTTCCGCTGCACGTACTGCTACGAAGATTTCGCCCTCGGTCGCATGCAGCCGGTAGTCATCAGGCGAGTCAAAAAATTCATTATCCGCCAGCTGAAAGGACGTACTAGGCTATATTTAAACTGGTTTGGTGGAGAGCCCCTGCTCGCTGCACAAGTCATCTACGACTTGGCAGGCTGGGCGAAGCGCTACTGTAAAAGACAAGGCATAAGTTGCACGGGGGCGATGACCACAAACGGTTACCTTCTCACGGTAGAGGTAATCCGAAAGCTTGTCGAAGTTAATATGACTTACTTTCAAATTACCTTGGACGGCTATGGCTCGGCCCACGATGCTATGCGCAAGCGGGCCGATGGTCGCGGTACCTTCGATACGCTTTGGGCTAACCTGATTCAAGCGCGAGATACCTCCCTTGCATTCAGGATTCTACTTCGGGTGCATGTCAGAAGAGACGGCTTCGATATTGCGAAGGAACTGCTTGAGCGTATAGATCATACGTTCGGTTCTGATACGCGGTTTCAAATCGGCCTGCATCCCCTTGAGGATCTCGGAGGACCTCAAAGTGGGCTCGTTCCGAGCATCGACCACGCGACGTTTGAAGAGTGGAGCCTTCTTTTGCAAGCGCGCGACGGGAAACGGTCGAGCGTTACAGACATGAGGAAGGATATGGTGGTTGCTCCTGGACAGGATGCCTGCGGAACGAGTGTGTGCTATGCGTGCAAGAACAACTCGTTCCATGTGCGCTCCGACGGGCGCGTGGGGAAGTGCACAGTGGCGCTAGATAAAGACTACAACCTCATAGGTACGCTTGACGACCGCGGATGTCTGGATGTCGATTCTCGCAAGCTCGCTAAGTGGACACGCGGGCTCATCACCCTCAACGAGCAGGATCTCGGCTGCCCATTTTCGAAGGGAGATGCTTACTTCGAGGACACCATCGGGTGAGGCCTTACGACATACATAGACGGATCGGCACAGTGAGTGACGCAGGGCGATCATACCGACTGCCTGCGCTAATTTGGATTGAAGGCGTCGCCAAAGCCCTCCCGACGCGCGAAAGTCTACGCGGTGGCTGGAGTCGGGAAAACGTTGTCGCCTTAAATAACCTCGCGCTTCTAAATTTTCTAGCGGGCGATTATGTGAAGGCTCGTGAGGTATGCCAAGTCCACCTCGAGCTGGCCGATGGCAACCCATCCATTGGTTTCCAAGCCTTGGTAAATCTAGGTCGGATAATGCGGGCGGAGGCACGTTCCGCTGAGTCAGTAGCTCACTTTCGTGGAATGCTGGATGCACTGTCGTCAGAGGTACGCGTCCTCGATAGTCCAAACGTCTCACTTCTGGACAAAGAGCTACACGCCAGGGCCGAATCCATTCTCGTCGTTGAGTGGATCAAGTCGCTGCTCTCTGCCGACATGTACGGTGAGGCCATGAGCGCGCTGAATAATCGTGCGGTGCAGGTCGCTTCAGGCGGCGCAGTTGTTCTTCTGCTTGAGTTGCGAATAGCATTTTCTCTCGATCGAGAAATGCTATCTGACGTCGGGGCGATGCTTCGTGATGAGGTATGGATGCAGGAAAGGCATACTGTCCTTGTCCGGCAGCTGTATCTTAGTTTCGCCCTCGACGCTCTAGGTTGCCGTAGATCGAGCGTGAAGGCAATTGACGGAATCGGATCCGCGGCGAGACTTCCATCGCCTAGCGGTGACATTGATCATAGGGATCTACGTCTACTCGCTTCAGCCCTGGGGCATGCCCTCAGGCTCGGCGACGATCGCTCGATAAAAGAACTCGGCGGGTTAGTCGATATTTACTTGAGCCACACGCTAGACATCGGCGTCTGTCTTTTTTTGCAAGCAGCTGGAAAGGAAAGGTTGCCACAGCTGCTTGCTAACCGAATTGAGGAAGCGCTGGAAGCTGAGGCTAGAAGTGCATCTATGGCTACGGCCGCACTTGAGCGGGTTAATGATTATGTATCTGACTTAGGTCTGTAGCATGGCTGCGATCTTGCTTATCTCAGTTCTCACGCTAGTTCTTTATTTATTACTTTGCGTCGCGGCGTCGTTCTGCTTTTGCGGGGCCTTACGAATGATTAGTTGGCGCTGGCTTGCATGCGGTGCGACTTACGTTGGACTTGGCCAGCTAGCCGTATTTCTCCCTACATGGTCTGCGCTGCGTTTTGATGAATGGAACTGGCAAGGGAAGATGCTGCAGACCGTCCTAGCCCTATCGGCGGCGGCGTTCATTGGTGTCAAGGGTGTTTTTGGTCCTGGAAAATGGCGTTCGTGGTGTACGCGCCAATCCCTTTGTTGGTTTGCCTCAATCATTGCCTTAGCGCTAGTTAGCAACCTGTTTTTTCTGGCAGAAGTTGCTGGTTGCCACCGGTTGGCCTTCCAACTAACGATGCCGGGTCTCGCGGAGGAAGCGTTCTACCGCGGAAGCGCCGTAGCGCTTACGTATAGGGCGTTGTCATCGCGAGCAAATCCAAGGGCCACGATTTTCTCATACGGAATAGCGCAGACACTCTTTTGCTTCACTCACACGGTCTTTCCGGTCGACGGATCGCTTGTCGTCGACCTTTCTGCAGTCGTAGCTCCCGCTGTAGTGGGGGTTCTTCTTTGTGGGTTGCGCTGGTCGTCTCGCTCTGTGTGGCCGGCGGTCGTAGCTCACAACCTTTTCAATTCAGCATAGATGGGAGCAGTGTATGAATGATTCACAGAACGACGAAGAGCTTAAGCGACTCGCCCATGAGCTCGGTGCGAGCGTGATTGAGCTAGAAAGCCGTTTGGAACTGGTCGCAAGCGCCTTCTCAATAGCAAGTTGCACTATCGACGCGCAATGCTATAGGGCCGTTCCTTAGGAGATATTTGAGCAAGTCACACGCCGACGCGTCGGTGTGTGACCTTCGACGGCATGCATATGAGAAAAAATCTGATAAACGTGGAGATTTGCGGTAGATACTACCGCGTGGGCGAACGACTTCATCCTGTACTTTCAGCCTTGGCGGTGGGCGTGTCCTCCGTCCACCTGAAACAATGCGTTCATGAAAATCTGGGATTGAGTCTTAGCTGTGAGGAATGCGTCGAGTTCCTTTCTACAGTGCTGAAAGAGCAGCGCATCGTTGTCAGATGGAAGGATGGTCGCTACTTTCTTCATGTTGATGAGGATCAGCTTAGAAACCAGCGCCCTCACGATGACGCGATAAGGGGGCGATTGACCCTGATTCCCGAGTGTCTGGTACGCCTGCTATCCAGGCGCTTAGTTCACCTGTTTAGTTGGCAAGCTGTTTTTTTTGTCTCTGTTCTATCAGCTATTTCAGCGTTCCAGTTCTTCATGTCCGAGCCGTCGCTTCGTATGGTATCCGCATGGAAAGGCGCTTATTCACGGCCATTAGATCTACCGTTTCATTGCACTCTATTCGCACTTATGTTGGCGTCCTACGTCATCCACGAACTAAGGCACTGCGCGGCTTCAGCATCTTGTGGCATTAAGCCTGGTCGAATCGGGTTTGGCTTTTACTGGATGTTTCCTGTTTTCTTTTCGGATGTCACCCGAGTGTGGATAGCGACACCTAAGAATCGCGTACGTGTGGATTGTGGCGGTGTCTACTTTCAGGGAGTGTTCGTCGCAGCGTTGATGCTCTCAAGTACATATTTAGCTGCCGGTTGGAAGGACGTGATAGTGAGCGCAGTATTTCTAAACCTTCTAAGTATGGCCTTGTCAGTGAATCCGATGATGAGGTACGACGGATATTGGGCTGTCGCTGACGCACTGGATGAGCCAGCGCTTAGCCGCTTAGCTCGCGAGTCGCTGGTGCAACAGATAAGAGGCGCTATTGGTGTGCCTTCGACATCGGCCAAAGAACCCCTACGGCGATCAATATGGGTATCAGTCTTCGCTTGGGTTTCGCTCTGCTATCAAGGCATATTTATCTGGATAATGGTGGTTGCAACGTCGAACGCCGTTAACGCGGCAGGCGAATTGATGGTCATGCTTTCGGAAGATGGGTCATCTTCCATCCAACTCGGAAGCGCCATTTTGCGAGTCCTTCCACTTGTACTTGTTCCCTGGGTCGCAAGAAGGCTGGTGCGGCGCTTTTACAGGTTTGTCTGTGACATATTTTGTGTCGGTTAACCACGGCTTTTGAATACAGGCCGCGTGCGAGCGATGGATCGTGCCAAAGTTTCATATCCAAGGCTCGTAAACCGACAACTATGCGACACTCTTGTATGAACTTGCGCGGCTGCCATACAGGCTGCTAAATACGGAAAGCGCGGGAACGCGTGGTCCAATTCTATTCTTCCTCGCCGCATGCGCTGTCAGTGGGCATCTGGCTTGTCTGGCTATTGCTTTGCCCTGATGCATGGCTGCGCATGTCGGTCATGCTTGCCGACCGGGCTTGGGTTTGACGAAGCGCGAAAGTTTCGATAAGCGTCGAAGATCTGTGGGATGCGTGGCAGAAGGGTGCATCCTGGGCTCGGGCTGCTGATGTGCGTTCGACGTTTCCGAGGCAAAAGTCAGGGGTTTTTACGAACATTCTCAAACGTCGCGGCACGAGACCTGCGACATCGCTTGACGCAAAAATCCTTAAAAAGTCGACTTTCGTTCGTGCCTGACAGACATTCGCAAGTTGCTTTGCTATCTTCGGGCTGTTGCCTGCGTAGGCGCTCAACAACACGCGCAGGCAACCATCGCTCACCAGCGGTGAGAGTCACGCGCCAAGGGGTGTTAGAGCACCCCTCGACGCGCTAACCACTAACAAAGGAGCACTTTGCCAATGGCTGTTTCAAATCATACGGTACTCGTACGCCCGCTGGATCCCCCCGGCGGCACCTTCCGCGGAAACCGGGCGCTGCACCGACCTCGCAGAAACGGTTGAAGAACCGCGGCGCCTGCCGGTCCCATGAGAACTATCTCAGCCGAATCCTTCCCGGCGCGTAGGCCTGTGCCTGCGTAAATCCGGCAAGTCGCCGCCAAGAACTTCGTCAATCACGCCGCCCGGCGCCCGGTCACGGGCAGCCGTTGTACCCGCGAATCCGTGTGACCGCGGTACGCCGTGTTGTGCACGGCGTACCGCATCTGGGTGGCGGGGCAGGGTAGGCACCAGAGGATTACACATGGACCAGAACACACAGAACACCACCCGGCGCGCTACCGCGCACACTGCAGCGGGCAAGGTCAGCAAGATCAGGGACGTCAGGGCCGCCATGCAGAACACCGATGGTTTCCGGGACACCGCCGCCGACGTGCCGCACGCGGCTGGAAGGGCGGCCGTTCAGACGAACCCGGATGCCACATCGCACGAGCTACTCAACGAGGCGACGGAATGGCTTCAATACGCCAGGGGGGTCACCGGCTTATTGATGGAGCGCATCAGCGAGATGGACCTGGACGATATCAAGCGCGAGCCGAAGCTGGTGATCGCCCTGGAGGGCGTCAGCGCCATGATGAACCTCGGCGTGCAGTGCGCAGCGGAGGCACACTCGCGCATGGGCTGGGAGCGTGCCATGGCGGCGGGGCACGTGGCTGATGGACAGCCTTCGCCATGAACAAGGGGGCGGCGAGGCACGTTACCGATCCCTGCTGCGGGGGCAGGCATTAGCGGCCCGGCGTATGGCGGAGGTCGGCGCATCGCCGACCGAATAATGGAAGGTGTAGGAGCGCGCCGTGCGCGCGACAGCTTTCAAGGCGATACACCCGGGGGCGGCGTGTAACCCCCACCCAAAAAAGGGTGTCGTGAAAAGATGTCGCGCGCGGGGCGCGCTCCTACGGGCGGTGTTGGGTTATTTGCGGAGGCCCCAGTGGGCCGGCGTGGCTTCCACGGCCCACCCGGCCATCAGCTCATGCGTGCGGGTCGTCGGGTGCAGGGTGTCCCAGAAGACGTACTTCGCGGGATCGGTGCAGCCTGCCCGCGGTTTCTGGGCCTGCATGTAGCCGAGGGAGCTCGGCGAATCGATCTGCAGGCACGATTCCTTCGTGTTGGTGAAGCCGAACTTCTTCGGGTTGGCCAGGATCTCGTCGAAGTATTCGCGCGAGTTGACGACACGGATCTCGGTCCCCTTCGTCGCTGCGGCGACCCGCTCTGCGACGGCACGAATGTGCGCGTTGTAGTACTCGACCTTGCCCAGCACCGTGTGTGCGTCGTTGCGCCCGTTCTTCATGGTGAAGACCGGGGCCACCGACACATCCGGAAGTTTGACGACGAGGATCTTCCGCGCGCCACCCGCGACGAGCTTTTTCAGCGCCTGTTCCTGGTCGTCGATGATCTGCGGACCGAGCTTGGTGTCGTTGACGAAGTCATTGCCGCTGACGAGGAAGGTGAACAGCGTGCGCGACGGGTCATAGCCCTTGGCCCGGGCCGTGTAATTGAAGAAGCCATCGATCTGGGTGCCGATCCCGTGGATCAGGCCGATGTGCGCGTCCTTCGTCTGCGCGCCGCCGACCGCCCAGTTGTTCAGTGGCACGCCGGCGCGGCTGGCGAGGTGTTCGACCCAGGTGGGGCCGTTGCTGAAGCGACCCATGTACCACGACGATCCCGGGAGCTTCCATTGTGACTCGTTGTGCATGTTGCCCGTGTCGCTGAGGCTGTCGCCGAAGGACACGATGCGCTCGATGGGCTTGCCCTTTGCCTGGTCGCCGTTGTACCAGATCTCGTAGTTGTAGCTCCGGTCGTTGGTCGCGGCGCCGATCATCGCGACCTTGCCGGCGTCCTTTATCGTGGCGACCTTTTTCGCGCAGGCAGCCTGCACGTCGGCACGGGCCGTGTCGGTGAAGAACAGGCTTCGCGAGGGCAGGATGCTCGCGTTGTGCCAGTAACCGCGCAGGGCGATGCCGGCGTCGACGAAAGCAGTCTTCGCCCCGAGCGGGTCGGACTTCAGGGTGTAGTGGCAGCGCACGCCGGTGGTCGTCTCGGCGAAGGGCGCCGTGGCAGCAGGAGCGGCGCACGTGGCGAAACCGAGGGCGGCCGTGCCGCAGGCGATGGCGGTGAGGGTGAGGCGACGTCCGGTCTTGGACATGGTGGAACTCCTTGGTAGTGAGGGCGCCGGCTTCATTTCCGGCGTCCTCATCTTCCCGTCGTTCGCGCCTACTTGCTGTCAGCCCATTCCTAGCCACAGTGACGGCGAAAGCCCTCACGTTTCTAGGTCGGCAACTGACTGCGCATCAGTTCTTAAGACCCCACTCCGCCGGCAGAGCGTCCAGCGTCCAGTCCGCCATGAGCTCATGTACGCGCGTGGTGGGGTGCATCTGGTCCCAGAAGACGGCGGTTGCGGGATCACAGGTAGCCCGGGTTACGTGGCGCATCGTGTAGGCCAGTGAGTTCTTGCCGATGTCGAGGCAGGTCTCGGTGGCATTCTTCATGCCGAACATCGCGGGTTGATCGATCAGTCGGTCGAATTGCGTTGCGACGTCCACGATGACGACGTGTGCACCCGTATCTTCGCGCAGGCGCCTGGCCAGCTGGCTCAGGTGCTCGTTCATCAGCCTCACTTTCGCCTGGATAGCTTCCGCATCGGGAGTGTCGAGGTAATAAGGGGTTCGCGAAATATCGGGAAGATTGGCCAGCACGAAATGCCGTGCCCCCTTCGCCGTCAGCTTCTTGAGCGACACAAAGACGGTCTGCAGCGTGTTGTAGACCACGGTGCGGGTGTCGTCGTTCGCACGGTTGGTGATGTCGTTGGCGCCGATCATGAGGGTGAACAGGGTCCGCGACGGATCATAGTTCTTCGCAGAACGCATGTAGCTCAGGAACGATTCCACCTGACTGTCGACGCCGCTGATCAGTCCGAACTGCGCATCGGATGCCTCCGCGCCGCCGACTGCCCACGTGTTGAGTGGCAGTCCTGTTCGGGTGGAGAGGTATTCCGTCCACACCGGGCCATTGCTGAATCGACCGCTGAACCACGAATTGGGGCTGGGTAGCGGCGCGCCGTAGGAGGTGGTGGACTGCAGCAAGGCATTGCCCGTGTCGCTCAGGCTGTCGCCGAAGGCCACGATCCGCTCCAGCGGAGCCTCGATGTTCATCACACCGTTGTACCAAAGCTCGTAATGATTACCGCCCCATTGGCCGACGGTGAAGCCGGTCAGTGCGTCTGAGCGATTCGCTTTCCGTAAAGCCCTCTCGCAGGCGTCGCGCAGTTCAGCGGGGCGTTGCCACGTGTAGAAGATGCTGTTGGTGTGTTTCCACGATCCGAGATACCAATGGCCGCGCACGGGAAGGTCGGCAACCACGTAGGAGCTGGCCACTTGCGGGATCATGCGGTCCGTCGGCCCGGCGTATTTCCTGAAGGAACATCGGAGGTCTACGGTGACCTCGCGGTTGAACGGGTCTTCCGTCCCATCGTCCTGCGCCATGGCAGGGAAGACAGACAGGGCAGCCAGGGCGATCAGGCTGCGGGTGAGGGCAGTTCGCGCGGCACTACGTATTTTCTTGGACATGAGATGGTTTCCTTTGAGATGAGCGTGTCGGCATCCTGCCGACACGCTCATCTTCGCGGCCACTGCTCATGTAGGAATGTAGGCGTAGTCTGTGTTCACTGTAGGTAGCGCCCGCATGCCATCGCTATGTCGACTGCGTCACAGCGAGCTGGCCTCTTTTAGTGCGGCGACTTCAGTGTCGGAAAGCACCAGCGTCGTTGCCTTCGCCAGATCGGCCAGCTGCTCGACGGTCGTTGCGCTGGCAATGGCCGCAGCGATCGCTGGCTGGGCGATCACCCAGGCGAGCGCGACCTGCGCCTGCGTCGCACCATGCGCCTCCGATACCTGGTCCAGTGCGGCGAGCACGCGCAAGCCGCGCTCATCGAGGTATTTCTTGACCGAGCCGCCGCGGGCCTTGCTCTTCGCGAGGTCGGCTTCGCTGCGGTACTTGCCACTCAGGAAGCCGCTGGCGAGCGAGTAGTAACTGATCACGCCGACGCCCTGGCTCACGCATAGCGGCTGCAGCGCTTCTTCGAAGCCTTTCCGGTCAAGCAGGTTGAACTCCGGCTGCAGCGATTCGTAGCGTGCGAGGCCATTCGATTCGCTGGTTTTCAGTGCATCGGCAAGGCGCGTCGCCTCGAAATTCGATGCGCCGATGACGCGGACCTTGCCCGCCTTCACGAGGTCGTCGAAGGCGCGGAGCGTTTCCTCGAGCGGTACCTTCGGGTCGTCTTCGTGCGACTGGTACAGGTCGATGTGGTCGGTCTGCAGGCGGCGCAGCGAATCGTCCACCGCTTCCTTGATGTTGACGGGGCTCAGGCCCGGGTGGCTCGCCCACTTCGCGACCTTGGTGGCGATGACGACCTTGTCGCGCTTGCCACTTTTCTTCAGCCAGTTGCCGATGATGGTCTCGGACTCGCCACCCTGGTTGCCGTCGACCCATGCCGAATAGACGTCTGCGGTATCGATCAGGTTCAGGCCGTGATCCACGAACGCATCGAGCAGTTCGAAGGAACGGGGCTGGTCGGCGCTCCAGCCGAATACGTTGCCGCCGAACGCGAGCGGTGCGACCTGCAGGCTGGAACGACCGAGTTGACGAAGCTTCATGCGTTTCTCCGGTGAGGGGCGAAAACGGTCATGTTGCAACACAGCAGGTTCAGGCGATGTATCCGTTCAATCGAGACGACGTGTGTCAGCAGGTAGGGCAGGGCGATCCGGCGCGGCCCGGCGATGCCGACAGGTCGACGCGGGTGACGGCATGCTTCCCCGTTGCTGCGATCACTGCCGCCGCCCCCGTTCCGCCCACGGGCAGGGCATCGTCGCGCCCCAGGCGCATCGCGAGTTCACGGTCGACGATATGGCCGTGCATGAATGCCAGTCCGGTGAAAATCGATGCCATGTCCAACCCCTCCCATGCGCCGTCGCAAACCTTTGCGACTATCAGTGGGTTAAAGGGTGCGCGTTCCCCATGCGCGCAAAAAGCGATATGTTTGCAACCCGGCCTTGAGGGGAATTCACATGTCGCGCCTGCCGCTCGGTCTGCTACAGGGCTTCGTGCTCGTCGCCCGCACGGGCAAGCTGTCGCGCGCCGCCGAACAGCTGAACCTCACCGTGAGTGCCCTCAGCCACCAGATCCGCAACCTCGAGGAGCGGCTCGACAGGCAGCTGTTCGACCGCGGACCGCGCGGTGTCACGCTGACGGCCGACGGGGTGAACCTGCTCGACGGCATCGGCCACCATTTCGAAGGCATCGAGCAGGCACTCAAGCGATACGAGTGCCGGCACCACGACTCCCTGACCCTCAGCGTGCTGCCGTCGGTCGCCTCGAGCTGGCTGGTGCCGCGGCTGCCACGGCTGGTGGGCGCGCACCCCGAGCTGGAACTCAGCCTCTCTTCTTCGGTCTCGGTCGTGGACTTCGACCGTGAGCCTGCCATCGATGTAGCGTTCCGCTACGGGCTGGGGTCGTGGCCGCGAACGAAGGCGGACCGCCTGTTCGGCGAATACATCGTGCCGATCGCCAGCCCGTCGCTCGTCCGCAAGATGGGCGGGCTGCCGGATGCCTCGCTGACAGGCTGGCCGCTCCTTGGCGACCCGTCCGGGCGATGGAACGACTGGTCGGAGGCCCACGGCATGCCGCTGCCATCACGCTACGTCGCGCGGTTCGACAATACCGAGCACCTGCAGCGTGCGGTGCTCGAAGGGATGGGCGTGGCCCTGGGCCGCCTCGTCATGGCTCGCTCCCTGATCGAATGCGGTGCCCTCACCGTGCTGTGCAAGGAGCGCCTGAAGGTGGCCGAGGCCTATTACCTCGTGTATCCGAAACGATCGGAATCGCACGGCGGGGTCATGCGTTTCCGCGACTGGCTGCTGGGCGAGGCCAGGGAATACGAGGCCGGCATCGCCGACGGGGTGCCGCTTCCCGCGTGACCTGATATCCGGTCTTGACCGATTCTCGTTGCGGCGCGACAATTGCCCGGCTACCGATCCGTTTCAGGGTCGGCCAGCACCCTTTTCAGCTTACCCAGGCATATGGACGTCTACCCTAGTCGACGCGCCGGCATCCGCTCGCATCGGATACTGGCGCTGGCAAAACTCAACGCCTACGGCGACCGTACCCGGTCAGCTGGCGCTTTCCTCCGCTAGGGAAAGTCCGGCTCTCCTGGATCCGGAAGCCGTGCGCTTCCGCTATCCGAGGATTGAGCCATGAACCTTCAGCTCGACAAGACCGGCCCGCGCATGTTCGGCCGCCGTCTCGCTTTTGCACTTGCCCGCCGCCGCGCCACGGCCAACGCCCCCGCGAAGCGCACGATCACCGTGCCGCGCTCGCTCGACACGGCTGAAAGAAATCTGAAACCGGCTGACGGCACACTGCCCCAGGCATGAATAGCGACATAGACACTACGGCGCGGCTTTCGCCGTCAGCCACCCCGTTTACCCGGAACACCGAACGTCGGCTCCGCGCCGGCGCGCACGCTTTCAGCGAGGGCTGAGGGCAGGCCGCGCCCGTCCGGAGAGGTCGTCCGGAGAGGCAGTGAGCCATGAAGAAGCACACCTCGCAGGCGGCCGTTGCCGCCAAGGCATTCACCAACGTCAGCGCCGACGCCTACCGTCCGGCGGACGAACTCCTGCGCTCGCTGGATTCGCGGCTGGACGGCCTGGATGAAGCCGCCATCGCCGAGCGCCTCGACCGCGATGGCGTGAACGAAGTCGGCCACGAGAAGCCGCCGCACTGGTCTGTCCAGCTGCTGCATGCGTTCCGCAACCCGTTCATCATCGTGCTGCTGGTGCTGGCCGTGGTGCAGATCGTCACCGAGCCCGACGATTTCACCGGGCCGGTGATCATCGCCGTCATGGTGGGCATCAGCGTGTTGCTGTCCTTCAGCCAGGAGTTCCGCTCGTCGCGTGCGGCGGAGAACCTGAAGGCCATGGTCCGCAACACGTCCACGGTCACGCGTCGCGCGGAAGACGGCCACGCCGAGCGGATCGAGGTTCCTGTCGAAGAACTGGTGGCGGGCGACATCGTTCACCTGGGCGCCGGCGACATGGTGCCGGCCGACCTGCGCCTGATCGCCGCGAAAGACCTCTTCATCAGCCAGGCGATCCTCACGGGCGAATCCATCCCGGTGGAAAAGACCGCGCCGGGCAGCAACGCGGCACCGGGTGCGGCCGACGGCCCGCTGGACCTGCCCACGGTCTGCTACATGGGCACCAACGTCGTGTCCGGCACCGCCACCGCCGTGGTGCTGGCCACCGGCGCGCGCACGTACCTCGGTTCGCTCGCGCGCACGCTCTCCGGCGAGCGCGTGCAGACCAGCTTCGACCGCGGCATCTCGTCGGTGAGCTGGCTGCTGATCCGCTTCATGGCGGTGATGGTGCCTATCGTCTTCCTGATCAACGGCTTCGACAAGCACGACTGGCTCAACGCCTTCATGTTCGGCCTGTCGGTCGCGGTGGGCCTGACGCCGGAGATGCTGCCGCTGATCGTCACCGCCAACCTCGGCAAGGGCGCCATCGCCATGTCGAAGCGCAAGGTGGTCGTGAAGCGCCTGAACGCGATCCAGAACTTCGGCGCGATGGACGTGCTGTGCACCGACAAGACCGGCACGCTCACGCTCGACAAGATCGTGCTCGAGCGCCATGTCGACCTGAACGGCGACGACTCCGACGACGCGCTGGAATACGGCTACCTCAACAGCCGTTTCCAGACCGGCCTGCGCAACCTGATGGACAAGGCCGTGCTCACGCATCGTGACCTGGAGCCGGTGGCACGTCGTTTCCATACGGTCGACGAAATCCCGTTCGACTTCCAGCGCCGCCGCATGTCGGTGGTCGTCACCGACGGTGGTGGCGAGCAGCTGCTGGTGTGCAAGGGCGCGGTGGAAGAGATGCTGTCCATCTGCACCGAGGCGCGCATCGGCGACGTCGTCGAGCCGATGACCGAAGAGAAGCGCGCCGAGATCCGCGCCATGACGCGCCGCCTCAACGAGGACGGCCTGCGCGTGCTCGTGGTCGCCATCCGCCGCGACCCCTCGGGCGAGCGCGCCTATGGCGTCGCCGATGAAGCCGGTCTCACCGCCGTGGGTTGCCTCGCCTTCCTCGATCCGCCGAAGGACTCGGCGGCCACGGCCATTCGTGCGCTCAACCACCACGGCGTGGCGGTGAAGGTCATCACCGGCGACAACGAGGCGGTGACACGGAAGATCTGCGCCGAGGTGGGCCTGGATGTACAGGCCTCCGCACAGGGGCGCGACATCGAGCAGCTGGACGACGCGGCACTGGATGCCATGGTCGAGAAAACCACCGTGTTCGCGAAGATGTCGCCCGTGCAGAAGGCACGCGTGGTGAAGTCGCTGCAGCGCATGGGCCATACCGTCGGCTTCCTGGGCGATGGCATCAATGACGCACCCGCGCTGCGCGAGGCCGACGTCGGCATCTCGGTGGACACGGCCACCGATATCGCCAAGGAATCGGCGGACATCATCCTGCTGGAAAAGAACCTGATGGTGCTCGAGGAGGGCGTGCTCGAAGGGCGCGTGACCTTCGGCAACATCATGAAGTACATCAAGATGACGGCCAGCTCCAACTTCGGCAACGTGTTCAGCGTGCTGGTGGCGAGTGCATTCCTGCCGTTCCTGCCCATGTTGCCCCTGCAGATCCTGGTGCAGAACCTGCTGTACGACCTGTCGCAGCTGTCCATTCCGTTCGACCGCATGGACGAGGAATACCTGCGTGTGCCGCGCAAGTGGGATGCCGGCGATATCGGCCGCTTCATGGTGTGGATCGGCCCGGTCAGCTCCATCTTCGACATCACGACCTTCTGGCTCATGTGGCATTACTTCGGTGCGAACGACATGGCCCACCAGTCGCTGTTCCAGTCGGGCTGGTTCATCGAAGGCCTGCTGTCGCAGACGCTGGTGGTGCACATGATCCGTACGCGTCGCATTCCGTTCCTGCGCAGCGTCGCCTCCGCACCGGTGCTGGCGCTCACGGGCCTGATCATGATCATCGGCGTGCTGATCCCGTACTCCGGGCTGGGTGCCCGCATCGGCATGCAGCCGCTGCCCGGCATCTACTTCGCGTGGCTGGCGCTTACACTGGTGAGCTACTGCGTACTGACGCAGGTGGTGAAGACGATCTACATCCGTCGGTACGGGCGCTGGCTGTAACGGCTCCTTTCCTGCGCGCACCGGGTGCTTTCGCTACGAAAGGGCCCGGGCGCGCGGGGACATACGCCTGCTGACGGAAATCGTCTCATGTGTGCTCCCCAACCACGGAGCCACCACGATGTATCGAAACACCCTCGTCGCCGCTGTGCTGTTCGCCGTTCCCTTCGCTGCATCGGCCCAGACGCCGCCCGCGCCGACGCCCGCCACGGCGCGCTATGTCGATGCCACCGACTGGCCCACGTCCGAAGCCGGCATGGACCGCTTCTTCGAAGCCGAAGCCCGTCTCAACGCCGGATTCGACAAGGTCTGCGGAGACACCTTCTGTGAAGGGGAGTTCTCCAACCTCCGCCCGATGCAGCTGCGCTGTTCGGTCGACGCGACCAAGGGCACGATCAAGCAGTGCCTCTACACGTTCTTCGGCAGCCACGCGTCGGTCAACGGCAAGACCGGCGCGGTGCAATCCACCGCCAAGCTCTACAAGTGCAAGGTGCTGCTGGCCAAGGACACGCCGATCGACGCGTTCTACGCCGCGATGGCCGGCGAAGATCCCATGAACGCGAAGCTGCCGATGTCGCGTCACTCGGTCTACGACGGCCTGGTCGGCTGCCTGTAAACCCCCCCAGTGATCGATAACCCGGGCCCCGCCATCGCGCGGGGCCCCTTTTCGTCGTCACGCCCCCTTGCAGGAGCGCGCCCCGCGCGCGACATCTCTTCGCCCCGGTCTGGATGTCTTCGCCCCCGTCTGCATGTCTTCGCCCCGTCTGCATGTCTTCGCCCCGGTCTGCATGGACGCCTCGCGAAGAGATGTCGCGCGCAGGGCGCGCTCCTACGGGCATCGTCCTGGTGGTTGTGCCATGGAATCGCCATGAAGCTGACCCTGCGTGCGCCCCCGCGCCATCCACCCTTTGGTTATTCCCGAAGGACCGTCTCCCATGAACCGCATACCCGGTCTCGATACCCTGCGGGCGATCGCCATCGCCTGGGTCATGCTGTTCCACAGTTACATCGTTGGCGGACTCGGTGGCGGTTTCAGCAAACTGGAATACTCCGGCTGGATGGGCGTCGACCTGTTCTTCGTGCTGAGCGGCTACCTGATCGGCACGCAGGTGCTGCGTTCGCTTAAATCCTCCGGCAGCATCGACTTCGCCGCGTTCTACCGGCGCCGCTTCGTTCGCATTCTCCCGGCGTTCTTCGTGGTACTGGCGCTTTACGCATGCTGGCCCGCCTGGCGGGAAACGCCCGGCATGCAGCCGCTCTGGCAGTTCCCCACGTTCACGTTCAACCTGCTCTTCGACAAGGGCGATAACGTCGCCTTCTCGCATGTCTGGTCGCTGTGCGTGGAGGAACATTTCTACCTCGTGTTTCCATGGCTGGCATGGCTTCTCACCCGCCGACCGTCGGCATGGAAATTCGTCTCAGCCTGCCTCCTCGTCGTGCTCGGCGGGATGCTTCTCAGGGCGTCCCTCTGGTCGGCATGGCTCGGTCCGGCACGCGACGCAGGCGAGCCCTATGGGCTGATCTACCTCCGTTACCTCTACTACCCGACATGGTCGAGGCTCGATGGGCTCGTCGCAGGCGTCGGGCTTGCTGCATGCGGCATCTATCGGCCCGGCTGGATGGCGTGGCTGCATGCGCGCGTCGCGACGGTGCTCACCGTCTCGCTGGCCGCGCTCGGTGCCTGCATCGTGCTGTTCGATGGCGAGAGGGCCGGGTTCTGGCCATGCGTCATCGGTTATCCACTGCTGTCGCTGGCTATGGCCGGGCTGGTCGTCGCCAGCACGGGGCCGACGTGGCTCGCGCGACTGAAGGTGCCGGGCGCCGGGTGGCTGGCGGGTACGTCGTACAGTCTGTATCTCTGTCACAAGGGAATGTTTCATCTGACGGAGATGATGCTGGGTGACGCGCTTGCCGGGCATCGGTTCGTGCGCTTCGGGATCTATGTCGTGGTGACGTTGACCGGTGGTGCGCTGCTGCACTACGTGGTCGAGAGGCCTGCGCTGCGCTGGCGTGATCGGAGCGGGGTGGGGCGCCGCGCAGGTCGTTCGGGGGTTGGGGATGTGGTGCGGGGTTCCGGGGGCATCTGATACGTGGTGGGTAGGCGCAGGACGGGTTTTTTTGCAGGTGTTTTCGGCACATGTGCGCGAGTGTGTGTCGGGTCGTTAAGAGCATCGCCGGCAGGGCCGGCTCCTACAGGGGCCGGCACTCACAAAAGTCGGCACTCACAAGGGTCGGCACTCACAAGGACGGGCGTGCCAGCAGGAGCGTCATCCTTCTTGCTGCCACGGGGCTGCCTCGAAAACGCCAGCAAGCCATGCGACACTTTCGCCAATCACGGGAGATGGCGATGGGTTACCAGGGGAAGGGTCGTCGCATGCGCGGCGTCATCGGGTTCGGGCTGCTGGCAGCGATGGGTATGGTCGCGGGCTGCGGCCATGGGGAGGGCGACAAGCCCGCCCTGCAGGGCGCCGTACAGGCGGAAAAAGCCGGTAAAACGGCCTTCGGGCTGGCTACCGCCGGAAGCCGCGTGCGTGAATCGCGCTCCGAACTCGTGCTGACATTCAACGCGCCGTTGGTGGAAGCGCAGCCGTTCGACCAGCGCCTGGTGGTGGCCGGGCCGGAAGGTGAAAACGTTTCCGGCGGCTGGACCCTCGACCCGGACAAGAAGACCCTCAGCTTCCCGTTCGTCAAGCCGAACACGCGTTACGCCGTCACGATCAAAGCCGACATCACGGCAGCCGACGGCCATACGCTTGCCGCCGACCGTAAGGAGGACATCTTTTCCGGCGACCTCCCCGCCGCCGTCGGCTTCGCTTCGAAAGGCAGCGTGCTACCGGCGCGCGGCACGCGCGGCCTTCCGCTCGTTTCCATGAACGTGGATGACGCGAGCATCGAGTTCTTCCGTATCGACGATGCACGACTGTCGAGCCTGTTCTGCAGTTATCCCGGCGGCAAGCGTCGTAGCGACTACGAGCTGGACCACGACGAATACAGCTACGACACCTGCAATAACGGTGCGCGCGCCAAGGTGGCGCTGACGGAACTCGGTAAATCCGTGTATGCGAACCACTACACGCTGCCCGGCGGCAAAAACACCCGCTCGGTCAGCTATATCCCCGTGCAGGATATTCCCCAGCTGCAGGAACCGGGCGTTTACATGGCCGTGCTACGGCGCGGTGGTTCGTTTCGCGACGCATACGATACGTCGGTGTTCTTCGTCAGCGATCTCGGCCTGCACCTGCGGGCGTACAAGGACAATGCACTGCTGCACGTGGCGTCGCTGAAAGACGGTTCGCCGGTGTCCGGCGTCGCCGTCGAGGTCGACGACGGTAGCGGCAACGCACGCATCAAGGGCACGACGGACGACAAGGGTAACGCGCTGCTGGCCTATAAGGTCGACGCCGACGACGTGCTCGTCGCCCGCCATGACAAGGACGTGTCGGTGCTGCCTTTCAACCGGCCTGCACTCGATGTCTCGAATTTCGATGTGACGGGTCGCCGCCAGGCGCCGTTTGAAGTGTTCGCCTGGTCGGGTCGCGACTTGTACCGTCCGGGTGAAGAGATTCGCGTTTCCGCCTTGCTGCGCGACTTCGATGGCAAGGCCATGAAAGCGCAGCCCGTATACGTGCGCCTGAAACAGCCCGATGGCCGCGCGCTGGTCGACACGAAGATCGATCCCGCCCAGCTCAACTACTACGAGCTGAAGCAGACGATTCCCGCCGATGCGCCCACGGGGCTCTGGCAGCTGGAGTTCCGGCTCGACCCTGCCAGCAAGGAGTCGGTGCAGGCCTTCCCCTTCCATGTGGAGGAGTTCCTGCCAGAGCGCCTGAAAGTCGCCGTGACCAGCCCGCAGGCACAGCTGCTGCCGGATGAACCGCTACGCCTCAAGGTGGAGTCGAGCTATCTGTTCGGCGCCCCCGCGGCAGGCAACCGCTTCACGGCGAACCTTCTGGTCAAGCCGGAAGTGCACCCGCTGCCCGCCCTGCAGGACACGTTCTTCGGCGATCCGCTGGTGCCGGTCCACAAGGAAAGCGACCCGGTGATCGACGACAAGCTCGACGAGCATGGCGTCGCCGAGCAGGAAATCGCCATTCCGGACGACGTGAAGCCCGTCAGCCCGATGAGCTTCGTGGTGTCCGGCAGCGTCTACGAATCCGGCGGTCGCGCGGTCACCCGGGTCATGAACAAGGTGTACTGGCCGGCGAAGGCACTCGTCGGCGTGCGCCCGCTGTTCGATCCGAAACAGGGGGCGCAGAGCGAAGGCAATGCCTCGTTCGAGATCCTGCGCGCGAATGCCGACGGCAAGCTGGTCGCGGGCCAGCACCTGAAGGTGCGGTTGCAACGCGAGATCCGGTCGTTTTACTGGCTTTACGAGCACGGCGATGACTGGAAGTCGAATGCCAACGTCGACCTCGAGCTGATCGAGGAGCGCGACGTGGATGTCGCGGCAGGCCAGCGCGTGAAACTCGACCTTCCCGTGTCGTGGGGCGGCTACCGCCTAGAGGTCTTCGATCCGGAAACGAAGCTGACCACGGTCTTCCCGTTCTTTGCCGGCTACAGCTGGGAAGACGAGAACACGGGCAAGGAAGCCCGGCCCGACAAGGTGAAGGTCGCGCTCGACAAGGCACGCTACCGTGCAGGCGACACCATGAAGGTCACGGTCACGCCACCGCAGCCGGGCCCGGGCGTGCTGCTCGTGGAATCGGATCACCTTCTCTACGTGCGTAACATCGATGCGAAGGACGGTTCGACATTCGATATCCCCGTCACGCAGGACTGGGAGCGCCACGACGTGCACGTGGTGGCGCTCGTGTTCCGTGGCGGCCAGGCGACGGACAAGACCACGCCGGCACGCGCCATGGGTATCGAGCACGTGGCGATGGAGCGCAACGACCGGCGCATCCCGCTGAAGCTCAGCGCGCCGGCCACCATGCGCCCGGGTAATCCGCTCGACGTCACCGTGCAGGCGAGTGACCTCGCGGGTAAGCAGGCGTTCGTCACGGTGGCTGCCGTGGACCAGGGCGTGCTCAACATCACCGACTATCCCGTGCCCGATGCATGGGCGTGGATGTTCGCCACGCGTGCCATGGTCATCGATGCCTATGATCTCTACAGCCGGGTCATCGAGGCCATGGACGGCGCGACGGCTAAAGTGCGGTATGGCGGCGACATGAGTGGCAAGGGCCTGCCGAAGGCCACGCGCCTCAACCCGAAGGTCAAGATCGTCGACCTGTTCGCCGGCCCCGTGGCCTTCGACGCCAGCGGCAAGGCCGTGGTGCGCGTGGACGTGCCCGACTTCAATGGCAGCCTGCGGTTATCGGCGCTGGCCTTCAGTGCCGACCGCTTCGGCAATGCCGATGGCCAGGTCACCGTGCGCGCACCGCTGGTCGTGGAGCCGGGTACGCCCCGCGTCATGGCGGGCGGCGACAAGGCGCGGATCACGATCGACCTGAAGAACCTCTCGGGTAAGGACGGCACGGCGAAGGTGACCGTGGCGGGCACGGGACTCATCCGTGTCGATAACGCGTCGCAGACCGTCGCGCTCAAGGATGGCGCCGGTGCGGTGCTCAGCATGCCTGTCACGGCGAGCGCGGGCGTCGACGTGGCGAAGATCGATATCCATGCCGAGCTCAACGACTTCAGCGTCGATCGCCATTTCGAGTTCGCCGTGCGTAGTGCGTGGCCGGCCGAGGTCAAGACCACGCCGATGGCGATCGATGGCGGCAAGCCAGCGCGTCTCGACGGATCGCAGGCCGACGGGTTCGTGCCCGCCACCGTCGTCGCGCGCGTGACGTTGAGCACGCTTCCGCCACTGCCCTACGCCACGGCGCTGAAGGACCTTCTGCGTTACCCCTACGGGTGCATCGAGCAGACCACGAGCAAGGGTTTCGCGGCGCTTTTCATGGACGAGGCGACGGCTAAGGCGCTGGGTACGCAGGGCCTCAGCCCGGCGGCAAGGCAGTCGGCCGTGGAGACCGCGCTGGCGCGCATCGCGTCGTTCCAGGCGACGAATGGCCACTTCAGTTTCTGGGGCGGCACGAGTCCGATACAGACGTTCATGACGCCTTACGTCATCGACTTCATGCTCGACGCACGCGACGCCGGTTTCGCGGTACCGGACGGCGTGCTGCAGAAGGCGCTGCAGCGAAGCAGCGACGACCTGCTCGCCGGCGGTCACCCGTATTACAGCTACGAACACCGCGACCACATGCGCATTGCCGATGAGGCCTATGCCGGTTTCGTGCTGGCACGCGTGAACCGCGCGCCGCTGGGCACGCTGCGCACGATCTTCGACAACGACCGCTCGAAGCTCGTCGGGCCGCTTCCGCTCGTGCACCTGGGCGTGGCGCTCAAGCTCATGGGTGACGAAGACCGCGCGCGCAAGGCCATTGCGGAAGCTTTCGCCTGGGACAAGGAACGCCCCTGGTACGTCGGTGACTACGGTTCCGACCTGCGTGACCTCGGCACCATGGTGGCGCTCACGCACACCTACGGGCTGGCAAAGCCCGAGTACGACGCGAAGCTGATCGACTGGGCGCGCAATGCCACCGCCGACGTCAAGGCGATGCAGGAGAAGACGCCGTATTACCACTGGTCGTGGTCGTACCTCAGCACGCAGGAGCAGGTCGCCATCGCGCGTGTCGCGCATGCGTTCAATGCCGCGTCCAACCGCTCCCTGGCCGCCACGCTGCAGGTCGGGACAACGGCCATGCCGGTGCCCGACGGCAGTTTCCTCTGGAGCCATGACTTCACGGCGGCGGAGCTCGCATCCGGCATCACGGTGCAGCCGCAGAACCAGGAGACGGTGTTTGCCACGCTGGATATCGCGGGTATCCCGCAGAAAGCACCGGCGGCCGATGGATCCCAGGTCGACGTGCGCCGCGCGTACTTCACGACGGACGGCAAGCCGTGGTCGGGTGACTCGCTCAAGGAGGGCGACACGCTGATCGCCGAGCTCACCATCGAAGCGCGTACCGACATGCCGGATGCACTGGTCACCGACCTGCTGCCGGGCGGGCTCGAGGTGGAGAACCTGAACCTTGGCGGTGCACGCCAATGGGCGGGCGTGGTGATCGACGGCATCTCGCTCGATGAACACGCGGCTGCCGCGGACATCGTGCACGAGGAATACCGCGACGATCGCTACGCCGCTGCGCTGGCGCTGCGGCGCGGGCAGGCAGCACATGTGTTCTACATCGTGCGCGCCGTGACGCCCGGCACGTACGTCGTGCCGCCTCCGCTCGTGGAAGACATGTACCGCCCTGCAGTCCGCGGCATCGGCAAGACCGCGCTCTCCACGCTGACGGTGGCCGAGCCGTGAAACAAGGCACGGCCCGCCGATGGGGGCGGGCCTCGTTGATCGTGCTGGCGGCAGGGCTTCTCGGCGCCGTGTTGCTGGACCGGGTTTTCCCCATGCGGCTTCCCGGCCCGGATGCCATCAGCAGCGTGGTGGTGGCACGCGATGGCACACCGCTGCGTGCCTTCGCCGACAGCGATGGCGTGTGGCGCCAGCAGGTCACGGCGGCGCAGGTGTCGCCGTTGTATCTCGATGCCCTGTTCACTTACGAGGACCGCGCGTTCCGGTGGCACCCGGGGATCAATCCCTGGGCGCTGCTGCGTGGTGCGGCCAGCGTGTTCAGGCACGGGCGCATCACGTCGGGTGGATCGACGCTGACCATGCAGGTCGCACGCAGCATCTATCCCATTCCGCATACGTTCGGCGGCAAGCTGGTGCAGATGTTCCGTGCGGTGCAACTCGAGGCGCACCTGTCGAAGGCGCAGATCCTCGATCTGTATCTCAACCATGCACCCTACGGCGGGCCGATCCAGGGTGTGGAAGCGGCGTCGTGGGCTTACCTGGGCAAGCCATCCAGCCGGCTGTCGCACGCGGAGGCCGCCCTGCTCGCCGTGCTGCCGCAGTCGCCCAGCCGCCTGCGGCCCGACCGCCATCCCGATGCCGCGCGTGCAGCGCGCGACAAGGTGCTGCGCCGCATGCGTGACCTGGGGCGTTGGGATGACGCATTGATTCGCGACGCGGCCGTCGAACCCGTGGTGGCGCGCTCCCTTCGCTCGCCGCTGGATGCGGCCCTGCTCGCCGAGCGACTGCACGAGCGTGACCCCGGTGCACGACGCATCGTCACGACGATTGACGCATCGCTGCAGCGCGCGGTGGAAGATCGCGTGAGTGATTATCTGTCGCGCCTGCCGCCACGCACCTCCGCTGCCGTGCTCGTGGTGGACAACGCCACGATGGAGTCGCGTGTCTATGTAGGCACCGCGAGCTTTGCAGACCCCGCGCGCTTCGGTCATGTCGACATGGTGCGTGCACAACGCTCGCCCGGATCCACGCTGAAACCCTTTCTCTACGGCCTGGCGATGGATGACGGGCTGATCGGCTCGGGTAGTTTGCTCGTCGATGCACCGCAGGATTTCGGCGGTTACCGGCCCGCGAATTTCGACGAAGCGTTCCGCGGGCCGGTGAGCGTCGCGGATGCCCTGCAGTCATCACTGAACGTGCCGGCCGTCGACGTGCTCGATCGCGTCGGCCCCGCCCGCTTCGTCGCACGGCTTGCCGCCGGCGGCGTACACCTGCAGTTTCCGGAGGGCGGCTCGCCCAACCTGTCAGTGATCCTCGGTGGCATCTCCACGCGCCTCGAAGAACTCGTCGGTGCGTACACGGCCTTCGCCAATGGTGGCGTGGCGAACATTCCCCGGTACACGGCAACCGATCCCTTGCAGCCGCGTCGCATGCTGTCGCCCGGGGCAGCCTGGATCATCCGCGACATCATGGCGAACAACCCCGCGCGCGTGGAAGGTGCTCCGCTGGAAGGTGCGGCACGCGACGGCGAGTCCCTCGCGTGGAAAACGGGCACGAGCTACGGCTATCGCGATGCATGGGCGGTTGGCGTCACCGACGACTGGACCATCGGCGTGTGGATCGGCCGGCCCGATGGCACGCCTTCGCCCGGACAGTACGGCGCCGTGACCTCGCTGCCACTGTTGTTCGCCGTGAATGGCATGCTGCCCGTCACGCATGCGCGTGGGCGTGCGCCGCAGCCCGTGGGCGTGAGCAAGGTAGCGATATGCTGGCCACTCGGTACGGCCGCCGATGTCACGCCGCCGACCGAATGCCGTCAGACGCACGACAGCTGGGTGCTCGACCACGTGCTGCCCCCGACCTTTGCCGAGCGCGGTCTCACTGCATGGGCGAGCGACCGCCTGACCGTGCGCGCGAATGCGAAAGGCCAGCGCCTGAGTGGCGGATGCAGCGGCGAGACACACACGGTTTCCATCGTGCGTTGGCCCGTCATGTCCATGCCATGGCTCTCGCCGGATGACCTTGCCGCATCAGCGCTCCCCCCGCTTGCGCCCGGTTGCCCGAAGGATTCCTTCGACGCCGTTGGCGCCATCCGCATCGCAGGCATTGCGGATGGCGTAACGCTTCGGAAACCCTCCAACGCCACGCAGCCACTACGCATCACGGTGAACGCGATCGGCACGACGGAAGACGTGCAGTGGCTGCTCGATGGACGGCTGCAGGGCGCAAGCAAAGCCGGCGCACCCATGCGCATCGAACTCACCCAACCCGGCCACCACGACATCACGGCAGTCGCCGCCAACGGCCCCTTCGCCCGCACCACGCTCAACGTACTCGCCAGCCCGCACTGATGGCGTGGGAGCGCGCCCCGCGCGCGACATCTTTTCGCGACCCTCCACGCATCTTCCCAGGCTCTTCTCCACGCCCCTTCCAGGCCTTTCCCAAACCTCCACAAAAAATGGCGCCCTCGCGGGCGCCATCTCTTCATCCGTCAAACCCGAAAGCTCAGTAAACCGGAACCGTCTGATCCACTTCACGCGCCCACGCGTCCATCCCGCCTTCCACGTTGAGAAGGTTGGTGAAACCGTGTGCCGCAAAGCGCTCGGCGGCTGCGCGGCTCGAAATACCGTGGTGGCAGATAAAGGCGATTACCGTGTCCTTCGGCAGGGCGGCGAGCGCTTCGCTTTCGTCGTCGAGGATGCGTGCACCTGCGAGCGGCGCTGCGGCAGTGCGCCCTTGCAACGGGCGGACGTCGACCAGCAGCACGCTGCCGGCCGCCAGGCGATCCTTCAGCGCATGCACGCTGATGGAACCGATCTCCACCGCGCCCGGGAACTTGAGGCTGAGGCCTTCGCCCTGCATGGTCGTGACCCAGTCGATGACCACGCCCTTCGCGCGGGCGGCGCTGCCCGGGTCGAAGTGGACTTCGATGCCGCTCGCGACCACGACGATGTCGAACTCGCCGGCCGGCGCGAGCTGGAAGCCGGCGCTGTGGTCCGGGCCGATCTCGAGGTGCAGCGCCATGCCGTTGGCGTTGGCCATGCCGCCACGGATGGCTTCGGCGGCCTTCTCGGTGATGGTGATCTCGGGCGGGGTGCGGTCCGGCGGGCTGGCGCCGAACAGGGTGTAGAGCTCACCGCTGGTGAACATCTGGCGGATGATGTCCGAGCCGCCGACCAGTTCGCCCTTCACATAGAGCTGCGGAATGGTCGGCCACTGGCCGTATTCCTTGATGCCCTCGCGGATTTCCGGGTCTTCCAGCACGTTTACCGTGTGGTAGCCGGGGATGATGTCGTTGAGCGTGTTCGTCGCCGCGGCGGAGAAGCCGCACATCGGCTGCTGGCGCGTCCCCTTCATGAACAGCACGACGTCGTGCTGGGACAGGAGGGTTTCGATGCGCTCGCGGGTGGAAGTGTCGAGGGCCATGGGGTCACCGCGGATAGGAAAGGGGCCATTTTACCGGCATCCCGTGCACATGGGCTCCCCGGTAGTCCGTTTCAACCCGCAAGTGACGTTTCGGTCTTCAGGCCGTCGCCGGCAATTCGCGGACGGCGGCCCGTGCTTCCGGGAGTATCGCGTCGACCCAGAAGGCGTACTGGGCGGCGGAGGGGTGCAGCCCGTCGTCGACGAGCATGCCGGGCCTGGCTCCCGCGCGGCGCGAGGCGGGGGTGATGTCGACCCAGCGCGCGTGACCGTGGAGGGTTTCATCCCGCGCGATGGCATTGAAGGCATCGATCTCCTGCCCGATGCGGGCGCGATCGCGCCCTTCGGCGAAAGCGGTGACGCCCCAGTCGGCAATGGAGACCACGACGACGCGGCGCGAATCGCCGGCCAGTACCGTGGCCCGCTTCAGCAGTGCAAGGAACTCCGCACGGTATTCCACCGCGGAGCGGCCGCGGTACTGGTTGTTCACGCCGATCAGCAGCGTGACGAGGCCGTACTTCGCGTCGAGCGTCGCCGTGTCCATGGCGGCCGAGAGCTCGTCGGTGGTCCAGCCCGTGGTCGCGATGATGCGGGGATCGCCCAGGGGCACCCCGCCGGCCCGCAGCCGTGCCACGAGCTGGACGGGCCAGCGACCGGCATCGGGCACGCCTTCGCCGATGGTGTACGAGTCACCCAGGGCCAGATAGGAGGGCGCGGCCATGGTCAGGCCACGGCGGCGGCAGCGGGCATGGCTTCGACGGCCATGCGCTCGAGCACGCGGTTCATGCGCACGAAGACTTCCTGCAGCTGCGCGGGCTCGGGCAGCAGCGTGAGGCGCAGGTGCCGGCTGGCGGACAGGTTGAAGCTCGTGCCCGGCACCAGCAGCACGCTCTCGTCTTCCAGCAGGCGCAGGGCAAAGGCGGTGTCGTCGAAATGGGCGATGGCGTCGGCGCGGATCCATGGGAACGCGTAGATCGCGCCGCCCGGGGCGACCACGTCGAGGAACGGGCTCGCCGCCACGGCATCGAGCACCACCTTCCGGGCGGTGTGCAGGCGACCGCCGGGTGCAGTGAGCTCGCCGATGGTCGGCTTGTCGAGCAGGGCCGGCTTCACGGCCCACTGCGCGGTGACATTGGCGCACAGGCGAAGGGCGGCGAGCAGCTGCAGGGCGTCGCGGTACTCGGACGTGCGGCGCGGATCGCCCGAAAGGCTCATCCAGCCCACCCGGTACCCGCAGGCGCGGTGTACCTTCGACAGGCCGCCGAAACTCACGCACGGATGGTCACCGGCGATGGCTGCCAGCGGCTGGAACGGCGTGTCGTCGTACAGGATCTCGTCGTAGATTTCGTCGCAGAGCAGCAGCAGCCCATGGCGCCGGGCCACGTCGACGATGCGCTCGAGCAGTGCCTTCGGGTACACCGCGCCGGTCGGGTTGTTGGGGTTGATGAGCACGAGGGCGCGCGTGCGCGGGCCCACCAGCGCTTCGATCTCGTCCGGGTCGGGCAGGTGTCCGTTCTCCGCGAGGCAGCGGTAGTAGCGCGGGCTGCCGTCGTTGAGGATCGTGGCGGCGCTCCACAGCGGGTAGTCCGGGCTGGGTAGCAGTACCTCGTCGCCGGGCTGCAGCAGGGCGCGCAGCGAGATGTCGATCAGCTCGCTCACGCCGTTGCCGATGAAGACGCGCTCCATGTCGATGCCGACCGAGCCACGCGCGCGCTGCTGCGCGACGATGGCCTCGCGGGCCTCTTCCAGGCCCTGCTCGTGGCCGTAGGCCTCGCTGTCGGCCAGGTGGGCACCGATGGCCTCGCGCAGGTGCGGCGGGGTGGTGAAGCCGTAACGACCGGGGTTCCCGATGTTGAGCTTGATGATGGGCTGGCCAGCCGCTTCCATGTCGCGCGCACGCCGGGTGAGGGCGCCGCGGATTTCATAACGCACTTCTGCCAGGTGCGCGCTGGGCTTGATCGAGGACACGTGCAGGACTTCCCGTAAGTACCGCCGGGCCCGTTCCCGGCGTCGTCCGTCGATCCTAACAGCCCGGGAACGGGCCCGCGAGACGGAAAACGGGCAATAAGCGGGCATAATCGCGGCCATGACCGACTCCCCGGACCTGGCGCGCCTGCGTCACATCGGCTGGCGTGACCCCGCGCTCCCCGACGATCCACGCCGCCTCGGGCGCGTCGTGGCACAGCACCGTGCTGGTTACGAGATCCACGACGGGTCCGTCGCGTTCAACGCGCAGCCCGCCGGCCACTTCCTGAAACGCGGCCTCGATCCCTCGCTGCGACCGGCCGTGGGCGACTTCGTCTTCCTCGACCACGCCAGCCACCCGGTGATCGAGGAAGTCCTGCCGCGACGTACGGTACTGACCCGGGCGGCGGCGGGCGAGCGCTACGAGCGCCAGATCATCGCGACCAACATCGATTACGTGCTGGTCATCACCGGCCTCGACGGCGACTTCAACCCCTCGCGCATCGAGCGCTACCTCACGCTGGTGGAAGGCTCCGGCGCGCGGCCGGTCGTGCTGCTGAGCAAGGCCGATACCGATGTCGACGTGGCGGGCGCCGTGGCCGCCCTGCAGGCGCGCCTGCCGGCCGACGCCACGGTGCACCCGGTGAATGCCAGGGATCCTTCCACGGTGGAACTGCTGGCCCGCTACCTGGGCCCGGGCTCCAGCGCGGTGCTGGTAGGGTCATCGGGCGCAGGCAAGTCCACGCTCACCAACACGCTGCTGGGCGAGGAACGCATGGCCACGAAGGCCGTGCGGCTGCATGACAGCCGCGGCAGGCACACGACCACGCATCGCGCGCTGCTGAGCCTGCCGTCCGGCGGCTGCCTGATCGACACGCCGGGCATGCGCGAACTCAAGCTTACCGGCGAGGAGAACCTCGATCTCTTCGCGGACATCGAGGCGCTGGCCGCGCAGTGTCGCTTCGCCGACTGTGGCCATAGCAACGAACCGGGGTGTGCCATCCAGGCCGCACTGGCTACCGGCGAGCTTTCGTCGCAGCGCTGGCGCAACTTCCTCAAGCTGCACGACGAGCGCGAAGAGCAGGCTGCCACGCTCGAGGCGCGACTGAAGCGCAGGGCCGGGCCCAAACCGACGGGCCGGCCGAAACGTGGCGAGTGGCGTCGGCCGGAAGACTGAGCGGGCAGCGGTTCGGTTCCACCTGACGATGCCGATAGCGCGCAGCCGTATGTCAAGGGTACTTGACATGCCCTCCGATTAGGCCGACGATCCATGTCAAGCACCCTTGACACCCCGGTCCCGTGGGAGCGCGCCCTGCGCGCGGCATCTCTTCGCGACCACGCGCCCGATATCGCTGCTTCCCACCACGTCACATTCCGACCCACAGGGGAACCACCATGGCCATGCGACCCGTCCACAAACGCTATCTCCGTGAACTCATCCCCACGATGGTTGCCTACGTGGTGCTGCTCTTCCTTTCGGTGGGCTGGCTGCGCACCCTCGAGGGAACGGTGCCGAGGACGCTCGTGACCCTGCTGCCGGTGATTCCCGTTGCTTTCCTCATCCGGGCCATCGTGCGCGTCATCCGCGACCAGGACGAATTCGAACGCCAGGTCGACTTCGAGTCGATCGCCATTGCCGGCGGCATCGGCACGTTCGGCTTCTTCACCTACGGCATGTTGCTCAACGCCCAGGTGATTCCCGCCCCTCCGGCCGAAGCCGTTGCGATCTGGGTATTGCCCGTGTTCATGGGAACGTTCGGCGTGGCCAAATGCTTCATCCACCGCAGATACCGCTCTCGATGAACAACCACGTCCGCGAACTCCGCACCGCACTGGGGTGGTCGCAGGCGGACCTCGGCGACCGGCTCGACGTTTCCCGACAGACCGTCAATGCCGTGGAAACGGGGAAGTACGACCCTAGCCTTCCGCTCGCCTTCAAGATCGCGCGGCTGTTTTCGCAGCCGATCGAAGCCATTTTCACGCCCGGGGAAGACAAGGCATGAAACGCACGCCACGGATCGCCGTGATCCTCATCGTCCTTGCCTCGGCGTTCGCCGTGCGCCAGTGGACGCACCAGCGCGAGCCTGCCGCAGCCAAGCCGGTGCAAGCCGCCAGCGCACCTCCCGCCACGGAACCCGCGCCGCCACGCGTATGGAAACTGGGGTCGCTCGAGCTGCGGCCGTGCGAGCTGCCGCAGCCGCATTCGGGCCTGTCGACGGCCGCCTGGTGCGCACCGTTCGACGTGCCGGAAGATCGCGGCAACCCCCGGGGGCGGCACCTCGCCCTCCGCCTCGCCGTGATTCGCAGCGCGGCGCAGGTACCCGCGAGTGATCTCGTCACCTTCATCGCCGGTGGGCCGGGCCAGTCGGCGACGGAAACATATTCCACCATTGCACCCGCCCTGGGCGCCGTGCTCGCGCATCGCAACGTGCTGCTGCTCGACCAGCGCGGGACCGGCGCATCGCATCCGCTGAGCTGCCGTGACGACGAGCCGGGCAAGCCCGGCGGCGCAGAGGAGTCGCACGGCTACGACGCGAAGGCCGTGGTCCGCGAGACACGGCACTGCCTCGACCAGCTTTCCGAAAACGCCGACGTCCGCTTCTACACGACCACCGACGCCGTCGCCGACCTGGAAGACGCGCGTCGCGCACTCGGCTCGCCTGCATTCGACATGCTGGGCGTGTCGTACGGCACGCGTGTCGCACAGCAGTACGCCATGCGCCATCCCGAGGGACTTCGCACGCTCACCCTCGACGGCGTGGTTCCCAACCGGCTCATCCTCGGCGAAGACTTCGCGGTGAATCTCGACGACGCGCTGAAGGCACAGTTCGCGCGATGCACGGCGGACGATGCCTGCCGCTCGCGCTTCTCCGATCCCTACCAGACGCTCTATCAGCTACGCGATGCCCTGCGTGCCAATCCGCATAAGGTGAGCTTCCGCGATCCGCAGAACTACGCCACGGTGCAGCGTGTCCTCAGCGACTTCGCCCTGGCGACGGTCGTGCGCATGTTCGCGTACTCGCCGGAAACGGCCGCACTGCTCCCGCTGTCCATCGACGCCGCGGCCCACGGTGATGTCGGCCCGCTGCTGGGCCAGGCCAAGCTGCTCACCGGCGACCTGGGCGACACCATGGATGGCGGCATGCAGTATTCGGTGATCTGCTCGGAAGACGCCGACCTGCTGCATGCACGCCCGCAGGACAAGGAACTGATACTCGGCGACACCATGCTGGAAGCCTTCCGCGCGGCATGCTCGGTGTGGCCGCACGGCAAGCGCCCGGGCGACTTCCACGATGCCCTGAAGAGCAACGTGCCGACGCTGCTCATGTCGGGCGAATTCGACCCGGTCACGCCGCCGCGTTACGGCGACGAGGTACTCAAGGGCCTGCCTGCCGGCCGCCACGTCGTGCTCAAGGGGCAGGGGCATAACGTCGTGGCGCGCAGCTGCATGCCGCGCCTGCTCGACCAGTTCATCGACACCGCCGATGCCAGGACGCTGGATACCGGCTGCCTCGACCGCATCGCCCCGCTTCCCGTGTTCGTCGGATTCAACGGAGCCACGCCATGATCGAAGTCCAGGACCTGCACAAGGCGTTCGGCGACGTGCGCGCCGTGAACGGCGTGAGCTTTACCGCACGCGACGGCGAGATCACGGGACTGCTCGGGCCGAACGGGGCCGGCAAGACCACGACGCTACGCATGCTTTACACGCTGATGAAGCCGGATGCCGGCAGGGTCATCGTCGATGGCAACGACGCTTATGCAGACGCACTCGCGGTACGCCGCCGCCTGGGCGTGCTGCCCGATGCGCGCGGCCTGTACAAGCGCCTGACCGCTGCGGAGAACATCGATTACTTCGGCCGCTTGCACGGCATGCCGGAGGCGTTGCTTGCCAGCCGGCGTGAAGCACTGATCGACGCGCTGGACATGCGCGACATCGCCGGCCGCCGCACCGAAGGCTTCTCGCAGGGCCAGCGGGTCAAGACGGCCATCGCCCGCGCCATGGTGCATGACCCGCGCAACGTATTGCTCGACGAGCCCACGAACGGCCTCGACGTGATGGCGACGCGTGCCATGCGCCGCTTCATGTTCCAGCTCAGGGAAGAGGGTCGGTGCGTGCTGTTTTCCAGCCATATCATGCAGGAGGTGGCTGCGCTCTGCGACCGTATCGTCGTCATCGCCCACGGGCGCGTGGTGGCCGACGAGACGCCCGCCGAACTCCTGGTGCAGACCGGCGAATCGACGCTGGAGGATGCGTTCGTGAAAATCATCGGTACCGACGAGGGCCTCGCCGCATGAGCGCGTTTACGGCTGTCTACTGGAAAGAGGTGCGCGAGAACCTGCGTGACCGGCGGACGCTGATCAACGCGCTGCTCACCGGGCCACTGCTCGGGCCCGTGCTGTTCATCACCATGATGAACCTCATGGTGACGCGCGAACTGGCGAAGGCCGATCGGCCTATCTCGGTACCCGTGATCGGTGCGGAATACGCACCGCACCTGATGGGTGCCCTGCGCAGCGCCGGCATCGACGCACAGCCGGGGCTGCCTGATCCGGAGAACGCCGTTCGCGAGCAACGCACCGACGTGGTCGTGCGCATCTCGCCGGACTACCCGAAGGCCTGGAGCCAGGGGCAGTCGGTGCAGGTCGACCTGATTTACGACTCCTCGCGTCGCGACGCTTCCACGCCCATTGCGCGGGTTCGCAACGTCGTCGAATCGTACGGACGGCGCGAGGGTGCGATGCGCCTGATCGCCCGGGGACTCTCGCCCACCACCGCGTGGCCCGTGCAGGTGGCCGAACGCGACCAGGCGACGTCGCAGGCGCGCTCGGGGCTGATGTTCGCGTTCCTGCCGTACTTCTTCATACTCACGGTCTTCATGGGCGGCATGTACCTCGCGATCGACCTCACGGCCGGCGAGCGCGAACGGCAGTCGCTCGAGCCGCTGTTCGTGAACCCCGTCGCCCGCTGGCGCATCCTCGCGGGCAAGCTCGCCGCGATCTGCACGTTCTCGCTGGTCAGCCTGCTGCTCAGCGTCTGTGCCTTCGCGACGGCGCCGTGGTTCATTCCCACCGAGAAGATCGGCATCGCGCTCGACCTCGGCGTGCACTTCGGAGCGCAGGTGGTCGTGATCATGCTTCCGCTGATCCTGCTCATGGCATCGTTGCAATCCCTGGTGTCGGCATTCGCGCGCAGCTACCGCGAGGCCCAGACATACATGTCGATACTGATGCTGGTGCCGATTCTGCCTAGCGTGCTTCTCTCGGTCATGCCCGTTCGCGCCGAGCCATGGATGTACGCTGTGCCCTTGCTGGGGCAGAACCTCGGGATCGCGCAACTGCTTCGTGGCGATGGCATGCCGGCGTGGCAGGTCACCACGTGCCTTGCCGGCGGTTTCGCCGCAGCCCTCGTGGCCATGTTCGGTGCCGCCATGATGTATCGATCGGAGCGACTCGCGATTTCGGGCTAGCCACGCCATTCGAATCCGTGGCTCGCTTTTAGGACAACGCCTGATGGACGGGAGGTGGCCACGCCACTGCAATGGGAAGTCTTTTTCCCATCCCCGTGGCCACCATGCACCAGCGCCTCAAAGTCTGGCTGGGACGACCCGTCGTGCTCATCGTCGCGTGCTGGGCGTTACTCAACCTACCGCTCCTGCTCGGCATCCGCGTCATTCCCGGCGACACGCTCAACGAGTTCTACCCCATGGTGCACTTCAACGTGCACAGCATCAGGGAAGGCCTCGCGCCGTGGTGGAACCCCTATATCTACGCAGGTTACCCGCAGGTCGCCGACCCGCAGGCCATGCTTTTCTCGCCCGCCTTCATGGCGTGGATGCTGCTGAATCCCGATCCGGGGACCACATGGTTCGTCTGGGGCCTGCTGCTGAACGTCTGCCTGGGCGGCTGGGCTTTCGCGGTGTTCGCGCAGAAGCAGGGTGCATCGAAGGCCGGCGCGGTGGTCGGTGCGCTCGTCTTCATGGCGGGTGGCGTCGCGGCGTCACGGATGCAACACGCCCCGATCGTGCCGGCCTACAGCTTCATCGTCGTGGCGCTGCTGATGGCGCGCCATTTCGTGGAAAGGCCGGGCTGGCGCCGCGGCCTGATGCTCGGCGCCGCAGGCGCCGCCATCCTTGTACAACCAGTCCAGCTCACGTATCTCGCAGGTGCCCTCCTTGCCGTTTACCTGCTGGCGCTTGTCCTGCGGCGATTTTCCGGCTGGTCACGCAAGGAGCGATGGCGCGCCGCTCGCGGCCTGTGTGCCGCCGCAGCGACCTGCCTGCTGCTGGCGCTTCCGCAGCTCGCCTTCACCTACGCCTTCGTGCTGGTGTCCAACCGGCCGGAGCTCGCACTGAAAGACGCGCTGGACCATTCGATGGACCTGCGCACGCTTCTCACCTTCGTGCTGCCCAACGCACTGCAGGGCCTTCGCGGCACGTACGACGGCCCCGTGGAGGCCATCGAGGCCTTTTTCTACATCGGCGCGCTGCCCTCGTTGCTCCTCGTCGCCGGCCTGCCTTCCTCGTGGCGACATGCGGCCAGCCGACGCCATCTGCTGTTCTGGGCGGCGGTGGCCGTCGCTTCCATCGTCTACATGCTCGGTGGCAATACGCCGGTTTACGCGTGGCTTTATGCGCACGTGCCTGGCATCAGCCTGTTTCGCCGCCCGGCGGACTCGGCGTACCTGCTCAACCTGGCGCTCGCCGTCATGACGAGCGTGGCGATATCGCGCCTCGATCTGTCCGACACCCGCCTGCAGCGACGTCTGTTCGGAGGTGCGTTCGTCTGGCTGCTGCTCGCGAGCCTGCAGATGCAGGGCGACGGCGCGGACTGGCAGGCGGCGTCGATCATCGCCGCGTTCCTGTCGCTGGCGGTGTTCCTGCTCGCCGAAAGACGACGAAGCCCTTCGTGGGTGCTCGCCTGCCTCTGCCTGGTCACGGTGGCGGACTACCGTTGCTTCAATCTGAACGGGGAATTCAACCAGTGGCGCGATACCGCGCGACGGCTCCGTGCCGATCCGGCTGCCCTCACGCTCGCAAGGCTCACGCAGGGAGCATCGGGAGCCGACCTCTCGCCGCGCATCGAGGCGACGGGGCAGGGTGGCGCATGGAAGAACATGGTGGGCCTGCTCGGTCTCTCGTCGACACAGGGCTACAGCCCGCTTCGGTGGGAACTCTATGAGCGCTGGTACCGTCCGCACCCCGAGCTCGGCAATGGGGCGCGGCCGGGCACCGCGTTCAATCGCGACCCGACCAGCGTGTTGAATGCGCTGCTCGGCGTGACCTTTATCGTGCAGCCAAGTGACGCCGCGCCCATGCAGGGCGCAGACGTCATCTACGACGACGGCCGCAATGCGATCAGCGTGTTTCCCCAGGCGTTGCCCCGGTGGCTCACGCCGCGCGAGGCGCGCGTCATCGCATCACCGGGCGCGCTGTCACCCGACGCGTTTGCCTCGAACGATTTCCGTTCCACGGTGTTGCTCACCCCGAGGGACGCCGGGGACCGCCGTGGCGCACTCGTCGACGCGAGCCGCTGCGTGAGCGGCACGACCGTGGGGGCCGCGACGGCGACGAACGTCCAGGTCGACGTACGCACGGACGGCGCGGCGGACGGCTGGCTGGTGCTCGGCGACCTCGACTTCCCGGGCTGGGTCGCCTCGATCGACGGGGTGGAGGTGCCGTTCCATCGTGCGAACGGCATGTTCCGCGCACTCTGCGTGCCGGCGGGAGCGCACGCGGTGCGTTTCCGCTTCAGCCCCGTGCGCATGCTGGCCTCGGTAGTGCCGAACCCCGATGCCTGGCGTTGAGCTCACTTCCAGCGAAGATCCACGCCCACCAGGAAGGTACGGCCCGGTGACGGCTCGAAGTACCGGCCATTGCCGTCGTTGACGATGACCGAGCCGATGACGTGGCGGTCGACGAGGTTGTCGATGCGGGCGAAGGTGTTGATGCGCCACGGACCCTGGTCGAAGATGTAGCCGGCCGACGCGCCGAACAGTACGTAGCCCGGTGCGGAGGCCGTGCCTTCGTCATTCGCCGACGTGACGCCCATGGCGTTCATGTCCATGCTGGCCTGCACGCCGCGGTCGGCGCCGTACTTGATCGCTGCGTAACCGTTCGAGCGTGGAACGCCCGGTATGCGCGTGCCTGCGCCCACGGGCACGACCGGCGTGGTGCAGCCGGCCGCGACACAGGTGAGGAACGGCGAGCGGAAGGTGGCCTGCAGGTGCGTGTACGACGCGAGGAAATGGAGGTCCTGCGTGATCTCCAGGTGGTACGACGCCTCGATGCCCTGGCGACGCGAGCGCGCGATGTTCTGGTACGTGGTACGGCCGCCGTTGTTGGTGGCCACCGCGAGTTCGTTGTCGCTGTCGGCCCGGAACACGGCGATGTTCGCTTCGCTGGCATCGGTCGGGCGAAGCTTGATGCCGACTTCCTCGTTCCGCGAGCGCGACGGTTTCAGGTCGAAGGCGAGGCCTGCGCCGCCATCGGCGCGGTAGCCGATCTCGGAGAAGGTGGGCGTCTCGAAGCCGCGGCCCCAGTTCGCGTACACATGCGCCCAGGGTGCCGCGCGCCACAGCACGCCGAACACGGGCGTGGTAGCACTGTACTTCTGCGTGCCGCTGTCGTCGGGGTTGCCGTTGCCGACGAAACGATCGGTGGAGCGGAAGCGCACTTCGTTATGGCGAAGGCCGCCCATCAGGCTCCAGTCCTCGGCGACGCGCCAGGTGGCCTGCGCGTACTGGTCGAAATCGAACACGCGGTCGATCTCGTCACGTCGCTTGTCACCCTTGACGCCGAGGGTGTCGCCCACGAAATCGTTGTATCCCTGGCGGTGCTGTTCCTGGTTGTCGTACGCAATGCCCGTCGACACTTCGAACGGGCGACCCAGCACGGTGTCCCGCCAGGTCCAGCGCACGTCACCGCCGCCGTATTCGTTCTGCAGGTCGACCACGCCACCCGAATTGAGGTTGGGCTTGTTGCCGAAGACCTGGGTCTGCGTCAGCTTCGGGATCGACAGGTACTGCGTGACATCGCGCTGGCCGTAGTAGCCCATGACGCGGATGCTGTTGGCGTCGTCGATGCGCTGGTCATAGATGAGGCCGACCTGCTGCTGGTCCTGCGACTTGCGCGTGTTGTACTGGTCGGCCACCGAGGCGACCTGTCGCGGGTCGTCCTTGACCTGCGCCTTCGTCAGGCCCAGGGGATCCTGCGCGCCCGGCGTGTTCATCGTGTTGAGCACGAGCGTCAGCTTGGCGTCGTCGTTGATCTTCCAGCCGATCTTGCCATTGCCGGACTCGCGCCGCGCCGCGCTGTGGTCGCGGTAACCGCTGGTGCGGAAGTGGCTGAAGTCGAGGTTGTAGTCGATCGGGCCTTCGGTGCCACGCGCGTTCACGGAACTGCGGAACGTACCGTTGCTGCCGCCGGCCACGCCGACGCGCAGTTCCGGCGTCGGCGTGCCGTCGGCGGTGAAGAGCTGCACCACGCCACCGGACGCATTGCCGTAAAGCGCGGAGAAGGGGCCGCGCAGCACTTCCACGCGCTCGGCGGAATCCAGGTTGAAATGCGTGACCTGGCCCTGGCCGTCGGGCATGGTGGCAGGGATGCCGTCGGTGTACAGGCGAATGCCGCGGATGCCGAAGGTGGAGCGCGCGCCGAAGCCACGGATGGAGATCTGGGTGTCCTGCGCGTAATTCTGCCTGTCGCGCGCCACGATGCCGGGGATCGACTGGAGCCGCTCGGACAGGTTCACATCCAGGGTGCCGCCATCCGGCGGGCTTGCCACGACGTCGATGGCAGCCGGGATGTCGTACGGCGACTGCACGCTGCGCGTGGCCGTCACGACGACGGGCGAAAGCAGGGTGTCCTGCGCGGCGGCATGGCCGGCCAGCGCAAGGAGAATGCCGCCTGCGATGGGGCGGAGGTGAGACAGATACATGGGGGGGACCCTGCGGGTGATACGGATAACTACCCGCCGATTGTACGCCCGATGCCCCACCCCCGCTTGTCCGGACCCGTCGCCAGACCCGGCGCAAACGGCCGCACTGCCGCTTGCCGCGCCACTACACGTCCCGCGGCACCCGCCGTGCTAGCCTTCCGGCCCACCTTCCAACCGATACGGTGCCGCCATGAAAAAGCTCGCTTTCGCCTGTGCTGGTCTCCTCGCGCTCTCCGCCATGCCCGCCGCGTTCGCCGCTGGCGCCGGCCAGTCGGCGCAGACCCCGGCCCCGGCCAGCAACGCATCGGCCCCCGGCCTCGACGCCGCCATCGCGGGCAGCTGGCGCCCGGCCGACCACAAGGCCCGCGATGTCTATCGCCACCCGAAAGAGACGCTGACCTTCTTCGGTATCCGTCCGGACATGACCGTGATCGAGATCTGGCCGTCGGGCGGCTGGTTCACCGAGATCCTCGCGCCGTACCTGCACGACCATGGCCATTACATCGGTGCCGTGGAAGCGGGCTCGAAGAGCAACGGCGCCCTCGAGAAGAAGTTCTCGTTCGGCCCGGCGCAGTACGGCAACGTCAAGCTGCTCGAGTTCAACCACAAGGCACCGGTGCTCGGTGCACCGGGTTCGGCCGACATGGTGCTGACCTTCCGCAACGTGCATAACTGGGCGGCGGACGGCACGGCCGAGGCCATGTTCAAGTCGTTCTTCGCCGTGCTGAAGCCCGGCGGCGTGCTCGGCGTGGAAGATCATCGCGCCGATGCCGGCAAGAAGCTCGACGACGTCGTCAACTCGGGTTACCTGCCCACCGACTACGTGATCAAGCTGGCGACCGACGCGGGCTTCAGGCTGGATGCGAAGGGCGAGGTCAATGCCAACCCGAAGGATGACCATAACCATCCCAAGGGCGTGTGGACCCTCCCACCCACGTTCGACATGGGTGAGACGGACAAGGCGAAGTGGCAGGCGATCGGCGAATCCGACCGGATGACACTGCGCTTCGTGAAGCCTGCCGCGAAATAACGTGCTGGTGGCGCTCAACAAGCCGTTCGGCGTGCTTTGCCAGTTCACCGGCGAGGCCGGGCGGCGCACGCTGGCCGACTTCGTCGGGCAGAAGGGCGTCTACGCCGCGGGACGGCTGGACCAGGACAGCGAAGGCCTGCTGCTGCTTACCGATGACGGGAAGCTGCAGCACCGCCTGGCGGATCCGAAGCACAAGCAATCGAAGACGTACATCGTGCAGGTCGAGGGCGTGCCGACGGACGAAGCCCTCGCGCGCCTGCGCGAAGGCGTCGTGCTCAAGGACGGGCCGACCCTCCCGGCGGGAGCGGAGGCCATCGGCGAGCCGTCATGGCTCTGGCCGCGCGACCCGCCCGTGCGTGTGCGCAAGACAGTGCCCGACAGCTGGCTGCGCATCGTGTTGCGGGAGGGCCGCAACCGGCAGGTGCGCCGCATGACGGCGGCGGTGGGGTTCCCCACGCTGCGGTTGATCCGCGAGGCCATCGGCGATTACCGGCTGGACGGCCTGGCGCCAGGCACGACAAGAGTCATCTCCAGGTAGGAGCGCGCCGCGCGCGCGACATCTTTTCGCGACATGCTGGAGGTTTTCGCGAAACGCCGAATGCGTTCGCGAAACGCTGAATGTCTTCGCGAGAAGATGTCGCGCGCAGGGCGCGCTCCTACGCGGCTCACGGGAGCCTGCGGGAACACGCCCTGCGCGCGATCACCCGCGTGCGATCACCACTCCGCGACCGAGCCGTCGGGGTGGCGCCATAGCGGGTTGCGCCACTCGCCGGGGTTCTGGCTGCGCTCGATGATCAGTTCCTCGTCCACGTCGATGCCCAGGCCCGGGCCGGTGAACGGCGAGGCATAGCCGCCGTCGTCGAGCTTCAGTGCTTCCTTGTTGCGCACGTAGTCGAGTACTTCGCCACCCTTGTTGTAGTGGATGCCCATGCTCTGCTCCTGCAGCGTGGCGTTCCAGCTGACGAAGTCGACGTGCAGGCAGGCGGCCAGTGCGATCGGGCCGAGCGGGCAGTGCGGTGCAAGGGCCACGTCATAAGCCTCGGCCATGGCCGCGATCTTCACGCACTCGGTGATGCCGCCGGCATGCGACAGGTCGGGCTGCAGGATCGAGATACCGCCACGCTCCAGCACATGCTTGAACTCGTAGCGCGAATACATGCGCTCGCCGGCGGCGATGGGAATGGACGTCTGCTCGGCGATGCGCGGGTAGTACTCCGCCTGCTCGGCCAGCACCGGCTCCTCGATGAACAGCGGGCGGAACGGTTCCAGCTCCTTCACCAGTACCTTGGCCATGGGTGCCGAGACGCGCCCGTGGAAGTCGAGCCCGAACTCGATCGTGTTACCGAAGGCTTCGCGGATCTCCGCGACGCGCGCCACGGCGGCGTCCACGGCCTTGCTCGATGCGATGATCCCCATCTCTTCGCACCCGTTCATCTTGAACGTGTCGAAGCCGTGCGTCAGGCGCTCGCGTATCTGCGCGATGATGTCCGACGGGCGATCGCCGCCGACCCAGCAGTAGGTCTTCATGCGGTCGCGCACGCGGCCGCCCAGCAGCTCGAAGACCGGCGCGTCGAGCACCTTGCCCTTGATGTCCCACAGGGCCTGGTCGATACCGGCGATCGCACTCATGAAGACCGCGCCGCCGCGATAGAAACCGCCGCGATACATGGCCTGCCAGAGGTCGTTGATCCGCGCCGGATCTTTCCCGATCACGAATTCCGACAGCTCCTGCACGGCGGCTTCCACCGTCCGCGCGCGGCCTTCGACCACCGGCTCGCCCCAGCCGACGACGCCTTCGTCGGTCTCCATCTTCAGGAACATCCATCGCGGCGGGACACGGTACGTGGTGATCTTCGTAATCTTCATGGGTCAGTTCGCGCGGTAGGCTTTGACGAAGGCCGCTGCCCGTTCGCGCGTGCGCGACACGGGCTGGCCCGGCTTGTAGAGGTCGCTGCCCAGGCCGGCGCCGATGCAACCCGCGTCCAGGAACTCGTGGAGGTTGTCGGGCGTGACGCCGCCCACGGCGAGCAACGGCACGTCAGGCCGCAGCACGGCGCGGATGGCCCTGATGTAAGACGGGCCGAGGCTGGACGCCGGGAACAGCTTCAACGCCTGGGCGCCGGCGGCCAGCGCCGCGAAGGCCTCGCTCGGGGTCATGAAGCCGATGGCGGTGAACAGGCCGCGCTTGAGCGCACGGCGAATCACGTCGGGGTCGGTATTCGGCGTGACCATGAGCGTGCCGCCCAGGTCGGCGACCTGCCCGACGGAGTCAACGGTCAGCACGGTGCCGGCACCGATGAGCGCACGATCGCCGGCAGCGCGAACGGCCAGGGGAATGCTCGTCTGCCAGTCGGGCGAATTGAGCGGTATCTCGATGGCATCGAAGCCTTCGGCGATGAGCGCCTCCACGTGCTCGACGACGACGTCGGGCGTGATGCCGCGGAGAATGGCGATGAGGGGAAGGGCCGTGGGCCAGGACATGGCGTTTACTCGTGATAGAGCTGGGAGCGACCGCCGTCGATACGGATATCGGCGGCGTTGATGTAACGCGCCTCGTCGGAGGCGAGGAACAGGGCGGTATAGGCGATTTCCAGCGGCTCGCCGATACGTTTGTTGGGCAGGATCTCGGTCTGCTTGCGGCGCTCGGCTTCCGGATCGGCCGCCGAGGCGAAGCCTGCCTCGGCGATCGCCGTGAGCACCAGCCCGGGCGAGATGGAGTTTACGCGCACGCCGTGCGCCGCGTACTCGATGCCCAGCGCCTTGGTCAGGCCGATGAGGCCATGCTTGGCCACGGGGTAGGGAAAACAATGCGGGATGATCTTGTGGCCATGCACCGAGGCGATGTTGACGATACTGCCGCCGTTCCCGGCGAGCATGCCGGGAAGCACGGCCTTCGCGCAGTTCCATGCACCCTTGAGGTCGACGTCGAAGCAGCGCATCCATTCGTCGTCGCTGAGGGCCAGCGGGTCGCTGAACACGTTGATGCCCGCGTTGTTCACGAGGACGTCCGGCGCGCCGAAGCGCGCCGTGGCCGCCCGCACCATCCGGGCGATCGCTTCCGGATCCGTGACGTCGGCTTCGAACAGCATGGCGTCGTCGCTGCCCAGCGAGGCCAGCGTCGCGCGCGCCTGTGCATCGTCCGCCAGCACGTTCAGCACCACTTTCGCGCCATGGGCCGCGAAGAGGCGCGCCGTCGCCGCACCGATGCCCTGCGTGGCACCGGTGACGATGGCGACCTTGCCGGCAAGGCGCGGCAGGGGCGTGGTGCGGGGATCGTCGCGCAACACGGCGTTCAAGCAAGCACCCCGTGTCCGTAACGCGCCTCGCGCAGCCCGCGTCCGCGCGGGGGCGTGCCGATGAACACGGCGCCGTTCTCCGGCTCGGCCTGCCTCACGGCGTCGTCCAGGCCCTTCCAGGCCGACGTGATGACCATGCGGTCGAGCCCGGGGCCGGCAAAACTCACGCAGCTGGGCTGGCGGGCAGGCAGGTCGACGGTGAGATCGACGCGCCCGTCGGGGGTGTAGCGCACGACGCGCGAGCCGGCCCACTGCGCATTCCACAGGAAACCGTCGGCGTCGATGGTCGAGCCATCGGGCTCGAGGCCCTTGTCCAGCTCCGCGAAATGACGGATGCGCTCGACCTCGCCCGTCCCGGCGTCGTAATCGCAGGCCATGATGCGTGCGGTCGGCGAATCGGTGAAATACATCGTCTCGCCATCGGGGCTGAAGCAGATGCTGTTCGTGATCGCCGCCTTCGGGAGTGCCAGCCGCGTCAGCGCACCGGCGTGCGAGTAACGCCAGAAGGAAGCCACCTGCTCCTGCCCACGCTCGTTGAGCGTGCCGAAGATGAAGTTCCCGCTACGGTCGCAGCGACCATCGTTGGCGCGCGTACCCGGCAGGCCGGGTTCGATGTCTTCCAGCACGTGGAGCGTGCCGTCGCGCGTGTCGAAGCGGGCGAGCTGCTTCTCCAGCGCCAGCAGCAGCACGCCGGGCTCGTTGGTCAGGGCGAAGCAGCACAGCCGGGCGGGGAGCTCATGCTCCTTCACGTCGCCCGTGGCCGGGTCGTAGCCGTACAGCCGGGACGCGGCGATGTCGGTCCAGCGCACCAGGCCTGTCATGTCGTCCCAGATGATGCCTTCGCCATGGGCCTGGCGGTGGGCGGAAAGCGGTTTGAACGAATCTGTCATCAGCGGGATTGCCTGCGGTTCTTGAGCTGGTCCACGAGCACGGCGATCAGGAGGATCGCGCCGCGTACCAGGTATTGGTAGAAAGCATCGATATTCATGAGGCTCATGGCATTCTGCACAGTGCCCATGATGAGGACGCCAACGAGCACCCCGCTGATGCTCGCACGGCCGCCCATGAGCGACACGCCACCAAGCACGCACGCCGAGATGACGTTCAGTTCGAAGCCTTCGCCGGCGTTGGGCTGGCCGCTGGTCATGCGCGAGGCGAGGATGATGCCCGCCAGCGCCGCCACCACGCCCTGGATCAGGAAGATCAGGATGCGGACGCGATCCACCGGCACGCCCGCGAGACGTGCCGCGTCGGGGTTGCCGCCGATGGCGAGCGTGTTGCGACCGTAGATGGTCTTGTTGAGCAGCACGCCGAAGAGCACGAAGCAGCCCAGCGTGACCCACACCGGCACCGGCAGGCCGAAGAGCTCCGCGCTGCCGAGCGTGAAGAACGCTTCGCTGGTCACGCCCACCGCCTGGCCCTGCGAGGTGATGAAGGCGAGGCCGCGCACGATTTCCATCGTGGCCAGCGTGGTGATCAGCGCATTGATCTTCAGCTTCGCGATCACGGCACCGTTGATGAGGCCGATAAGGCCGCCGGCCACGATGCTCACGGCGATGCCGATGGTGACGCTGCCCGTGGCATTGGCCACGATGGCACACAGCACGCCGGCGAAGGCCACGGTAGAGCCCACCGACAGATCGAAGTCACGTGACGCCAGGCAGAACATCATGGTGCACGCCACCATGCCGATCTGCGACACGGACAGCGCGAGGCCGACCACGTTGTCCCACGAGAAGAAGTACTGCACGGTGACGCTCAGCACGGCGAACAGCACGATGAAGATGCCGATCAGGCTGTAGTCGTCGATGATGGTCCACATCAGCGCGCGACGGCGATCCTCGCGCGTCTCGGGCGGCTTGGCGCCGATGGCGGCGGCATTGGTCTCGGTCATGGTTCAGACGTTCCTGATGGGGGTGGCGCTGGCGCTTTCGGAAAGGGCGGCGGCAAGGACATTGCCCTCGGTCGCCTCGCTGCGGTCGAACTGCGCGGTGATGCGACCGCGGCACATCGCGATGATCCGGTCGGAGATGCCGAGCACTTCCGGCAGCTCGCTCGAGATCACCACCACCGCCACGCCACGCGACGCCAGTTCGTACAGCACGCTGTAGATTTCGTTCTTCGCGCCGACGTCGATGCCACGCGTGGGCTCGTCGACGATCAGTACGCGGAGGTCTTTCTCGGCCAGCCACCGGGACAGCACGGCCTTCTGCTGGTTGCCGCCTGACAGCAGGCGGATCTCCTGGCGACGATTCGGGGTGCGGATGCGGAGCCGGTCGATGAAGGTGTCGGCCGTGCGCGATTCGTTGCGATCGTTGACGAAGACGCCCGCGGTGAGATGGTTGCGACGCGCACTGATGTTGATGTTCTCCGACACCGATCGCACGCCGATGATGCCGTCTTCCTTGCGATCTTCCGGGCAGAACACCAGCCCGTGGCGGATCGAATCACGGATGTGCGATGCCTTCACCGGCTGGCCGTCGACTTCCACGACACCCGCGGTCCGGCGGTCGGCGCCGTAGATCACGCGCATGACTTCGCTGCGTCCGGCACCCACGAGACCGAAGAAGCCGACGATCTCGCCCGCCTTCACGTCGAAGCTCACCGGTAGCGGAACGGCACGTCCGGTCACGCCTTTCGCGGAGAGCCTGACCTTGCCATGTTCGCGCGGTGAATAGCCGAAGATATCGCTGATCTCGCGACCTACCATGCGCTGCACGAGTTCGTCGCGCGTCACGCCTTCCAGCGTGTCGAAGTCGGCGACCTTGCGGCCGTCGCGGAAGATCGTCGCGGCATCGCACAGGTCGAAGATCTCGTCGAGGCGATGCGAGATGTAGATCATCGCCTTTCCCTGGGCACGCAGGTCCCGCACCAGCCGGAACAGCACCTCGGTTTCACGATGCGACAGCGAGCTCGTCGGTTCGTCGAGCGCGAGGATGGTGGCGTCGCGAAGGATCGCCTTGACGATCTCCACCATCTGCCGCTGCCCGATCGACAGCTGCTTCAGTTTCGCGCGCGGATCGAGATCCACGCCCAGCGCGTCCAGTCGCTCACGCGTCCATGCGAGTGCCCTGCGCCGGTCGACGAGGCCGAAGCGCGTGGGCAGGCGACCCAGCAGCAGGTTCTCCATGACCGAGAGCTCGGGCACGTACTGGAGTTCCTGGTGGATCACCGCCACGCCGGCGCCGATGGCGTCGGCGGCGCTGCGGAAAGCCTGCACCTGCCCGTTGATCGCCACCTCGCCCTCGTCGGGGATGTACTCCCCGCCGAGGATCTTCATCATCGTGGACTTGCCGGCGCCGTTCTCGCCGAGCAGGCCGTGCACGCTGCCCGCACGTACCGCGAAGCTCACGTCACCGAGCGCGCGCACGCCGGGGAAGGTCTTCCCGATATGGCGGAATTCCAGGCGTGGCGCGTCGGTCATCATCAAAGTCCCATTTCCTTGCGGACATCGGCGGCGTTGGCGCGTGTGATCAGCTTGCCGGTGGTCAGGGTCAGGGCCGGCGGTGCCTTGCCGTTCTTGATCCACTCGTACATGTCGACCGAGCTTTCATACCCATGGCGCTTCGGGCTGATGAGCACGCTGCCGTAGAAGCCCGTGGGCTGCCCCTTGGCGAACTCGTTGAGTGCCGACTTGCTGCCACCGATGCCCACGCCGATCATGTTGTCGGCGCGGAAGTTACGCCCTTCCGCCGCACGCACGGCGCCGAGCACGGCTTCGTCGTTCAGGCCGAAAGCGATCCAGTGCTTGTACTTCGGGTTCTGCGTGATCGCGATGTTCGCGGCGTTGAACGCGTTCTCGGTATCGGTCTTCGCTTCCGGTGCATTGACGACGTTGGCCTTCGGGAAGCCCGCGGCCGTCAGTGCGCTGATCGCGCCGTCCGTGCGTTCCTTCGCGGTCGGAAGCTGGTCATACGAGATACGCAACGCGCCGGTCTCTTCCGGCTTCCAGCCGCGCTTCTTCATCTCGTCGGCGATGGCCTGGCCGACCTGCTCGCCGATCTTCGAGGCCGAGATGCCCATGTGCGGCACGGCTTCGATCGGCTTGCCGGAGCCGTCGATCAGGCGGTCGTCGACCGTCATCAGCTTCAGGTTCGCCATCTTCGCCTTGGCGACGATCGAGGGTCCGAGCTTCACGTCGGGCGTGCAGATGACGAAGCCCTGTGCGTGCTGTGATTTCAGGTTATCGATGGCGGTGAGCACCGTGCCGCCATCGGGCGCCGCGATCTTCACCAGTGTGAAGCCCTTTTCCTTCGCCGCCTGCTCGGCGTACTTCCATTCGTCCTGGAACCACGGTTCCTCGGCCTGCTTCACGACGAAGCCGATTTTCACGGGTTCGTCGGCGGCGAATGCCGGTGCTACGCCGACAGCCAGCGCTACGGCCAGGGCGCAAAGGCCCAGGGTCAGTTTCATCTTCATGCGTTCCCTCCTCGATGACTCATGCAAGCGACCGTCATGCGGCCGCGTCTTGGTCGACCAGTCCGCGACGACGGGCCACGGCGATCGCGCCGGCTCCCGCGAGATCGCGCTGCTCGTCGTCGCCCAGCACCGTGACGGTGCCGGAGAAAAAATCGTCGCCTTCGACCAGTCGCGCGATGGCTTCGCGCAGGATCGGTTTGCCGCTGACGATGAAGCGCGTCCCGGGATTCATGCGGATCGCGCTGGAGTTCTTCAGGGTGAGCAGGTCGGAGCCCAGTACCGCACCCAGCAGGAAGTTGGCACGCGCGTTCGCGTCATACACCGCGAACTGGTCGAGGATGCGCACGCTGAAACAGGCGCGGCCCAGCCCGATCCGGTTCGCGGACGCCGCGCCTGCCAGCAGCATCTCGGGATCGATGCGCTTGGCGAAGCCTTCCTTCAGTGACCCGGCCAGGATCGTGTCATGCGAGATCACGTGCAGCAGTTCGCCGGCCAGCGTGGTCACGCAGCCTTCGATGCGCCGGTTCCTGTCGATGCTCACGAATTTCGAGTGCGAGCCGGGCAGGGCGATCACGGTGGGCTCGTCGAGCGCCAGGCGCTCGATCAGTGCGAAAGCCTCGACCTCTTCGCCGCGCATCATGTCCATGGCTTCGCAGTTGTGGAGGCCGATGTGCTCGACCGCGTTGCGCACGCCGGGAACAAACCAGATGGGCTGGTGCCACACGCCGTCAACGAGGCTGTCGCGCATCGCCGCCGCAAGATCGTCGATGCCTGCCGGCGCCGGTACGTGGGGAATCTCGCACAGGCCCACGTTCGACGTGATCATGCCGGAGGCGAGGACGCGCCCGATGTCACCCTTGCCGAGGTCGGCGGAATCGAGGGCCTCGGTGATGGTTTCCCGCAGTCCGGCCTTCAGCTTGTCGGCATTGCCGGTGATCGCGGTATCACGCACGCCCACCTGGCGGGAGGCCTGGCCAACGACCCTGCCGTCGGTCCAGACCGTGACGCGTGTGTTGGTCGTGCCAGTGTCGATGGTGAGGATGTTCATCGAAGGTCCGTTGAAAGCGCCCCGGATTCTTGGCGTTGCGGGACAACGCAGGCAAACTAGAAATCCTTGGGGTCTTCCCCAACTTTTTCTTGATGACCTTGCAATGAAGCGCTCGCTCCCCCTCAATGCGGTTCGCGTATTCGAACTTGCAGCGCAACATCTGAGCTTCACGAAAGCCGGCGAGGAACTGTCGCTGACCGCCGCAGCGGTCAGTGCCCAGGTCAAATTACTCGAGTCCTACCTTGGTGCGCCGCTGTTTGTGCGTAGCAACAATAAGCTCTCGCTCACGTCGGCCGGCGAAAATTATTTCCCGCGTATCCGCGACGCTTTTCGTGCACTGCAGCAGGCGACTGACCAGGTGATGGGGCAGCGAAGTGCATCGCTTCGCGTCTCCGTGCCGCCCACCTTCGGCACGAAGTGGCTCGTGCCCCGTCTGTTCCGCTTCTTTTCGAAGTACCCGGAGATCGCCGTGGAGGTGGTGACCGAGGGTGCCGACACGTCCGGGTGGGACCTCGCGATCGACGACCGCCTGGGCGACGGGCTGGAACAGTCGATCTTCGCCACCACCGGGTATTCCCCCGTGTGCTCACCGGCGCTGGCGGCGCAGCTGAAGACGCCGGGCGATCTTCCGGACCACATGTTGCTGCACGAACGTCCGAGCCGTCGCGTGGCGGCGGCTGCGAGCTGGGACCAGTGGTTCGAGGGCGCGGGCATCGAGTCCGGTGCCAATGCGCGGGACATGGGCTTCGGCGACGGTACGATGATGCTGCAGGCGGCGATCGAAGGGCAGGGCGTGGCGCTGGCACAGGACCTGCTGGTGGCCTACGACCTGGCGGCAGGCCGTCTGGTCGAGCCATTCCGCATGGACGTGGCGCTGCAGCACACGTATTACCTGGCCATCTCGCGTGACGCGGCGTCGCGCGAGGAAACCATGGTGTTCAGGGAGTGGCTCTTCGCCGAGGTCGTCGTTTCCTAGCTTAAAATACCTCCGGAATGCCATCGCCCCCGGAGGCGTCCACTTGGTGTTGGATAGGTTATGGCACGTAACCGATGGTGGCTTCGAACGTATACCCGGCCGCTGTGCCCTCGTTGTAGTCGGTGGTTAGCATATGGTCCGTCGACGACGCTTTGTGAAAGCGGTAGAGCGGCGTGAGGCCGGCGCCTGCCACCGTGGAAATATATCCCATGATTCCTTCGTTACTGGTCCCCTCGCAGTTACTTGCGGTCGAGAGGAAGTGGTCGTTCCCCTGGCTGTTAGCCGAGTTGCAGCGGTAGAGGGCCGTGAGACCGCCACCGGCAGCGGGGAAAGTGCGAAACAGCGTGCCATCCAGCTGATAGCCAGCACCCGCGCCTTCGCTGTAGCTTTGGGTGTAGAAATGATGGATCGCATTCTTCGCGCTGTAACGAAAGCGGTAGACGGGGGTTTCTGAGTTCGTTGTGGCAGCCGGGTAGGCGTTGAGCACGGCCAGAACTTCGTCGACGGTGCCGATTGCAACAGGGCACGAGAAGTTGTACGTCGTGCCGGCGGGGATGGCTGCTCCCTCAAAGAATACACAGCCTTGCTTCGCAGTATCGCCGAACAGGTAATACTCGTAATAGAAGCCCGTATAGGCTGATCCGGTGCCGCTGGATACGATGGCCATGGCGTTGGCGCCGTTAGCGGTCGAAACGATGACCGGATATGGTGTGGTTCCGCCACTAGTGGTCGCGTTCAATGGGCTCAGTGACTTCCCCGTCTTATCATAGGCAAGAAAGGTGTTGAACGTAGACGGCATGTAGGCCGTTTCGGCTTCGAAGACCCCGGACGAGTGGCCTTCGGCAACATAAAAGTTCACGTTATAGCCGATCAGGTTTGGGATGCCGTTCAACCCGATCGTGACGCTCTTGTTCAATATGTGGTTGGACACCACGGACGTGTTCTGCGCAGTGGTAGCAGTGCTTCCGCCACAGTTCTTTCCGTAGTTCTCCCCCGGCGACAGCCAGAATGCCATGGCTGTCTGCGTCTGGAGGACATTGTTGAAGGTAGAAATCGACTGAAGAACACTTGAGCTCGCAGCGCCTGCGGCGTTGGCCTCTGATCCCGCTTCTGTGGGATTGAAGCATTCACCGAAATTGTCAAAAGACGAGGCCGATTGCAGCTCACGACCATGGTCGGTCGTATTGATGTACTGCTGACCACGATAAGTAATCGAGGAGATAGCGCCCGCAAACTGGCTCGTGGAGGCCGAGATAACAAGAGGTGACCCATTCACGGTCGCGGAGATGCTTTGGCTCTGGGCGGCAGCGGCAAAGCTTCCGACACACGAAATACTCGCAAAAAGGGTGATACGGGCTAGTCGTCTCGTGTGGCGGATCATAAAGTTACATCCTTTTGAGTAATTGCTCAAAAGTCTGACACAGCGCAATCTCGGTATTTGTAGGGTTCTGCTGAATACGCTGTAGGGGATCACCTACAAGGCATCCTTAGGGCGCGCGCTGCTGCAAAAGCCATCCGCAGTCGATAGAGGAAAGGGCAAACGGTAGTGAGTTGGTGGCGGGCCACGGGATCCTGTCGGCTCGCTTGGATGCGACAGGGTTTGTCGAGATAAAAAGCATTCCCAGGATCGCAACGGCAACGAGCATCACCACAAACGAGGTCGCGACTGCTTAGATGGCAAAGGCAAATTCCGGGAACTATGTGTATGGGGCGGCCCGGCCCGTCAGGCATGCGGAGCGATATGTAAGAGAGGCGAGGAGGCGAGGAAGCCGTTGGTTATCAGTATCGGCGGCGCGCTCATGACGGCCCAGTTGACTGCGGCGACAGCAAGAAGAAGCAAAGTGACGGAAATGGGGCAACCTGCAGAAGGTGCCTGGGAGGGCCTAGGCAACTCGCCTACTCAGACCGAACAATAATGGCAAAACGGTCGCAATGAACACATAGACGGCGACGGCATTCAAGAGCGACGCAGCCGACGGCATAGCGAAGCGAAACCTCGACAAGGCAGGCTTCCGGTCAGCCAGCGAGCGTACGATCGCAGCGGAAGCATATAGATCGCGAGGAATTCGACAATGTGCACATAGGTCTGCGATTGGGCGAATACAAAGAACGCCAGGTCGGACTGCGTCCCAGAAAATTCCGATTCCATTCCTTAAGTTTTGCTTTGGCCCTAGCTGCGCTCGTCGCGCCGGGTTTCATGGACGTGGCCGAGCGCTTTCCGCACGGGTGCCTCGTGGCAGCGTCGCTCGGCGTTTTTCCGCCGGCGCCACAGGATGCCGGCGATGATGACGGCCACCGCGAGGGCGGCCCACAGGCCGGCCTGTCCACGGTGGATCCACATGGACAGCCACGCATGGTTGTGTGCGCCGAAGTACCCCAGGTATACCCAGATGGGCACGCTGATGGCGGCCGCCATGCCGTCGAGCAAGACGAAACGGAGGAAGCTCACGCGGTGCGTGGCGCCGGCCGTGATGAAGACGGCCGTGCGCATGCCCGGCAGGAAGCGGGCGACGAACATGAGTCGATTGCCGTAACGCTCGAATTTTTCCTGGACCTTCGCGTAGCGCTCCAGCGTGAGCAGGCGTGACACGAAGCGCCAGCGCATGATCTTCGCGCCGAAGTGGCGGCCGAGCAGGAACATCGTGGCGTCGCCGACGAGGACGCCCGCCAGGCCCACGCCCACCATGGTATGCACGTCGCCATAGCCCAGGCCGGTGATGATGCCGCCCGCCACGAGCGTGATGTCTTCTGGCAGCGGAAGGCCTGCACCGCAGAGCATCAGGGCGAAGAAGACGGCGGCGTAGCCGTTCCTTCCGAAGAAGTCGACGAGGTCGTTGAGCAGATCCATCAGCAGCGCACGATTCCGGCTGGGGCCGGTCCCCTGGAAGAACGAGGCCGGGATGATCCCACGGATCGCGTGACGAGGGCGCTGCGGCGCGTCATTCGCCGGACGCCTTCGCCGGGGTATTCCTTGCAGCGAGCAGCACGCGCATCTCCGCTTTCTCCGTGTCGTCGAGGATACCTTCGCGGCTTCGCGAGATCAGGTATTCGCGGCGGTCAGCCGTCGCCTGGGCCCTCATCTGTTCGAGCGCGTCGAGGAATTCGACCCGCTGCATGTCGGCTTCTCCGATCACCTCCGCCTGCATGAGCTTCTGCAGCGAGGCGTATTCCGGGCGCTCCATGAAGTGCTCGACCAGCACGGCGGGACGGATGCCCGGTCGTGCCCGCGCGATGTCGAGCAGCTCGGCCAGCAGGGCCACGCCGGGCCGCTCCAGGCGCAGGAAGGCGTACGGCGGCTCCACTTCTGCGGCGAGCTCCGGCTGGGCGAGCAACAGGGTGATGGCACTGCGCACGAGGCTGCGCTGCACGTTGGCGGGCCGCTGGCCACCGCCACGCGGTGGGGCGGGCTCCGGCTCCAGCACGGCCCGGGCGCCCGTACGGCGCTCCAGTTCCTGGCCCATCAGGTCGCGGAAGGCGCCGTCGGGCAGCTTCGCGATCAGCGGGCGCGCGCGTTCGGCCAGGCGGGCACGGCCGTCGAGGCGCGTCACGTCGACATCGCGGGCCAGTTCCTCGAAGAAATATTCCGACATGGGCATGGATTCCTTCATGCGCTTCTCGAAGCCTTCCTTCCCTTCCTTGCGCACCAGCGTGTCCGGGTCTTCGCCGTCGGGGAGGAACAGGAAGTGTGCCTGGCGTCCGTCACGCATCCGCGGCAGCACCGACTCCAGGGCACGCCAGGCGGCAGCGCGACCGGCGCGGTCGCCATCGAAGCAGAAGAAGACGTCGGGCGCCGCGCGGAACAGCACTTCGGCATGATCGGGCGTGGTCGCCGTGCCCAGCGTCGCGACGGCAATCGGCAGGCCGGCCTGGTGCAGGGCGATGACGTCCATGTAGCCCTCGACCACCATGATCCGGGTGAGGGTCTGGTGCGCCTGCTTGACCTGCCACAGGGCGAAGAGCTCCCGGCCCTTGTGGAAGAGCGGGGTCTCCGGGGAATTGAGATATTTCGGACTTTGCTCGGACGAAAGCACCCGCCCGCCGAAGGCGATCACCCGGCCGCGGCGGTCGAGGATGGGGAACATGACCCGCTCGCGAAAGCGGTCGTACCGGTTGCCGCGCTCGTTGCTGGCGACCATGCCTGCCTCGTTGAGCAACTGGTTGCGGCGCTCGCTGGTGCCCAGCGCCTTCATCACGCCGTCGAAGCCGGCCGGCGCCCAGCCGATGCGGAACCGCTTGACGATCTCCGCGTCGAGGCCGCGGCCGTCCACGTAGGCGCCGGCTTCCGGGCTCTTGCCCAGCTCGCGCTGGTAGAAGCTGGCGGCATCGTCGAGGAGGCTGTACAGGTCGCTGCGGTCTTCCCGCGGCTTGTCGTCGCGGTTGCCCTCGTAGGGCACTTTCAGGCCGGCGGTCTGGGCCAGTTCCTCGATGGCGTCGGGGAACTCCAGCCGGTCGTAATCCATGAGGAACTTGATGGCGCTGCCATGGGCGCCGCAGCCGAAGCAGTGGAAGAACTGCTTCTGCGGGCTCACGTAGAACGACGGCGAGCGCTCGTTGTGAAACGGGCAGCACGCCGTCCATTCGCGCCCCGCCTTCTTGAGCGGGACGCGCTGCTCGATCACGTCGACGATGTCGACGCGAGTAAGCAGCTCATCGATGAAGTTGTCGGGAATACGGCCACGCATCAGTCGCCTAGGATGCCATGCATCCGCTTCCGTATGGAGTCCGGATCCTCGAACCCGCCTTAGAAGGCGAGATGGAAGACGCCGATGACGGCCAGGATGGCGATGACGAACAGGATCAGGAAGATGGCGAAACACACCTTGGCGATCGTGCCGGCGATGCCCGAGACGCGGCTGAAGCCCAGCGCGCCGGTGACGAGTGCGATGAGGCCGAAGATGATGGCGTACTTGAGCATGGGATTCCTCCGTCAGGCGCCGGGGAAACGTCCGCCAGTCGCGCTGCGAGAGGATGCTCACAAATGTGTAGGGCGAACGTGAACGGCGACGCCCGGCCCGGAACGCCCCGTGACGCCATGACCGCACGGCATCATGTCCGCACCGCATCATGACCGCACGGCATCATGTCCGCGCGGCATCATGCGGCGGTAGGAGCGCGCCCCGCGCGCGACATCTTTTCGCGACCACCTCCAGACGTACCGCGAGGGCATCATGGGTGTCGCGAAAAGATGTCGCGCGCAGGGCGCGCTCCCACGTTACGCCAGCTTCGCCTTGACCTTGCCGGCCACCGCGGCCATGTCGGCGCGGCCTGCGGCCTTTTCCTTGATCAGCGCAACGACCTTGCCCATGTCGCGGGCCGTCGTGGCGCCCGTCTCGGCGATGGCGGCGTCGATGATCGCTTCCAGCTCGGCGTCGTCGAGCTTGGCGGGCAGGTAGCCGTCGATCACGCCCATTTCGTAGCGCTCCACGTCGGCCAGGTCGGTGCGGCCGGCCTTGTCGTACTGGTCGATCGAGTCGCGGCGCTGCTTCTGCATCTTCTCGAGGGAAGCGAGGATCTGGGCGTCATCGAGCTCGATACGCTCGTCGACTTCGCGCTGCTTGATCTGGGCGAGCATGAGGCGGATCACCGCGAGGCGGTCCTTGGCGCCGCCTTTCATGGCGGCCTTCATGTCTTCGGTCAGCTTGGCCTTGAGGCTCATGATTCTTTCTCCGGAACGACGAAAAGCCGGCTTCGCCTTACAGCAAAGCCGGCTCGGGATTTCTCCGCCTGATGACGAAAGGCAGGCAAGCAGCCTTTCGCGGTACCATACCCGGTCGCGAGGACCGGAATGGCATCAGTACATGCGGGTCCGACGCGTCGTGTCGCGGGACAGACGGCGAAGGTGACGCTTCACAGCAGCGGCGCGCTTGCGCTTACGCTCCTGGGTCGGCTTTTCATAAAATTCGCGTTTGCGCGTTTCGGCCAGCACACCAGCCTTCTCGCACGTACGCTTGAAGCGGCGGAGGGCAAGCTCAAACGGCTCGTTCTCGCGGACTTTAACGCTCGGCATGGAAACTCCACTAAAAAGATTAAACTGACCCGAGAACCCGGGTGAGCCGTGGATTATAACGTGAACAATTCAAAAATTTCAAAGCCTGTTTTAGGTATCGAAACCTCCTGTGATGAAACAGGGGTGGCGCTGCTCCGTTGGGACCCTGAAAAACCGGGCCGCGGGCTGCTTTCGCATACGCTTTACAGCCAGATCGCCCTGCACGCCCAATACGGCGGCGTGGTGCCGGAACTGGCCAGTCGCGACCATGTCCGCAAGCTTCTTCCGCTGGTGCGGCAGGCGCTGGCGGATGCCGGCATGACGACGGCCGATCTTGGCGGCGTCGCCTATACGGCCGGCCCCGGGCTCGTCGGCGCCCTGCTGGTGGGCGCCTCGGCGGCACGGGCCATGGCCTGGGCGCTCGGCGTACCGGCCATCGGCGTCCATCATATGGAAGGGCATCTGCTGGCGCCCCTGCTGGAAGACGACCCGCCGGAGGTTCCCTTCGTGGCCCTGCTGGTGTCCGGTGGCCATTCCATGCTGGTCGAGGTCAGGGCGATCGGCGACTACCGCATCCTGGGCGACACCCTGGACGACGCGGCGGGCGAGGCGTTCGACAAGACGGCGAAACTGATGGGCCTTCCTTATCCGGGTGGCCCCGCGCTGGCGAAGCTCGCCGAGCAGGGCACGCCGGGCAAGTTCCGGTTTTCCCGCCCCATGACGGACCGCCCGGGCCTCGACTTCAGCTTTTCGGGCCTGAAGACCCAGGTGCTGCTGGCCTGGAATGCCAGCGACAAGTCCGACCAGACGCGCGCCGACATCGCCCGGGGGTTTGAAGAAGCGATCGTGGACACCCTGTCGATCAAGTGCCGTCGCGCCCTGGCGGCCTCGGGCGCGAAGCGGCTCGTGATCGCCGGCGGCGTCGGAGCCAACAAACGTCTGCGCGAACAGCTGGCTGAGGCTGGCGCCGCCGATGGTTTCCGCGTGTACTTCCCGAGGCTGGCGTTCTGCACCGATAACGGCGCGATGATCGCACTGGCCGGTGCGATCCGCCTGGCGTCGGGTCAGCACCAGGACCAGACGATCGAAGTGCATCCACGCTGGAGCCTCGAGACACTGCCGGCGGCGTGAACGGGCGGGCTCCTACATTCTGCGCAGGGCGCGCATTCGCGGGCTTGCGAAATCCGGGGCCGTCGCCGACCCTGTACCGCCCTTCCGTACTCACAGGCCCCCATGGATATCGTCTTCATCGAAGACCTGCGTATCGACGCGGTCATCGGCATCTACGACTGGGAGCGCCAGATCAGGCAGACGCTGTCGTTCGATCTGGAAATGGCGTTCGATAACCGCGTGCCCGCGGCTACCGACGACATCGAGCTCACCCTCAACTACAAGTCGGTCGCCAAGCGCCTGCAGGCGTATGTCGAGGCATCGAGTTTCGGCCTGGTCGAGACCCTCGCCGAGCGCTGCGCGGAAATCGTCAGGGATGAATTCGGCGTCGCATGGGTGCGGCTGAAGCTCTCGAAGCCCGGTGCGGTGCGCGGTTCGAAAGCGGTCGGCGTGCGCATCGAACGCGGCACGAAACCGGAATGATCTACCTCAGGGAAACGGTGTCAGTCATGGAAGATTTCATTGCGTCGCCTGATTTCAGGCGCATCGTGCTCGTCGTCGTGCTCTTCCTCGCCGCCTGGGTGGTGGGCCTCATGGGCCGCCTGTTCCTGCATCGGGTGGTACGCGTCGCGACGCGGCACACGGTATGGCGATGGGACGACGCGCTTTACGAATACCACGCCTTCCGCTGGATGGCCCGCACTTTGCCGGCCATCGTCATGTACTACGGCATCGCGACGATCCTTCCGGTCGACGACGGCGTGGGAGCGCTCATCCGCAACCTTTCGGTGTGCTGGATCATCGTCTGCGTGATCGCCGCGATCGGCCGGGCCATGATTGCGTTCGAGTCGCTCTACAGCGCGACGCCGGCGGGCAAGCGATCCATCAAGGGCGTCATCCAGCTGTTGCAGCTGGTGCTGTGGGTGGTGGCGCTGGTGCTGGTGATCACGAAGCTCACGCACCAGAGCGTCGGCCTGCTGCTGTCCGGCATCGGTGCCATGTCGGCGGTGCTGCTGCTGGTGTTCAAGGACACGATTTTGGGTTTCGTCGCCGGTATCCAGCTCGGCACGAACGACATGCTGCGCGTGGGCGACTGGATCACCATGCCTTCGGCCGGCGTGGATGGCGATGTCATCGACATCACCCTGCACACCGTGAAAGTACGTAACTTCGATCGCACCATCGTGACCGTGCCGACGTGGAAGCTGATCTCGGAATCGTTCCAGAACTGGCGTGGCATGTCCGACTCGGGCGGGCGTCGCATCAAGCGCGAGCTTTTCATCGACGCCGCCGGCGTGCGTTTCCTGGGCGACGACGAGCTGGCACGCTTCGCGCAGGTGCACCTTCTCACGGCATACCTCGAGCGGAAGCGCGACGATATCCAGCGCTGGAACGATGCACTGGGCGAGGCGGGCAAGCTGCCGGTGAACCGTCGCCGGCAGACCAACATCGGTGCCTTCCGTGCCTACGCCGATGCCTACATCCGCGCCCACCCCGATATCCACGACGCCATGACCCGCATGGTGCGCATGCGTGACCCAGGCGCGCTGGGCATTCCGCTCGAGATTTACTGCTTCACCAACACGGTGGTCTGGCTCGACTACGAGCGTATCCAGGCCGACATCTTCGATCACCTGATCGCCATCCTGCCCGAGTTCGGCCTGCGGCCGTTCCAGCAACCGTCGGGCGGTGACCTGCGCGAAGGCTTCGCGGCGTTGCACGGCGTCGTGGCCGTGGAGGACTGAATGGGGCGCGCGTATCTCAGCCTGGGTTCCAATATCGATGCGGCGCGGTGGCTGGGCGCTGCCGTCGACGAGCTTCGGCAGCGTTTCGGCGCGCTCGATGTCTCGCCGGTCTACCGGAGCGCCGCCGTCGGCTTCGACGGCCCGGACTTCCTCAACCTTGCCGTGGCGCTCGATTCAGACCTCGGTCCCGAGGCGCTGAATGCATGGTTGCATGCGCTGGAAGATCGCCACGGCAGGGTCCGTGGCGGCGAGCGATACGCCGATCGCACCCTTGATGTCGACATCGTGCTCTACGACGATCTCGTCCTCAGCGGGGAAGGCCACCTCGAACTGCCGCGCGGTGAATTGCGCCATGCCTTCGTGCTGAAGCCGATGGCAGATATCGCGCCGTCGCTGCGTCACCCGGTCAGCGGCAGGACCATGGGCGAGCTGTGGGCCGACTTCCCGTTCGACAGCGAGCCTGTGGCTCTTGATGTCGCCTGTACCGACGCCGTGGCCGCCCACGACTGAACGCAGTGGCGACCCATGGGCCGAGGTGGTACAACGCCCTGCATCGACGGATCAAGGGAAGATGGCGGCCACCATGGGCAAGTTCGCACGCAGCTGGGCACTGATGAGATCCAGCGCGCATATCCTCAGCCAGGACAAGGAGCTGATGCTTTTTCCGCTGCTTGCGGGGCTGGCATCGCTGGCCGTCGTCGCCACGTTCGCGTGGCCGGTCATCGCCATGATCGGCACGCACCACGCCGACTTCGAGGGGCAGCGCCGGGGCGTGTCGCCGCTGTTCATGCTGGTGGGCTTCGCGTTCTACTTCGTGCAGTACGCGGTGGCGATCTTCTTCAACACGGCACTGGCGTCGGCCGCGCTGATCCGCCTCGACGGTGGCGATCCGACGTTGCGTGACGGTCTTCGACTGGCCATGGGCAAGCTGCCGAACATCCTCGGCTACGCACTTATCGCCGCTACGGTCGGCATCATCCTGCGCATGTTGCAGGAGCGGCTGGGATTCGTCGGTCGTATCGTGGCGGGCGTGCTCGGGTTCGGCTGGACGGTGGCGACGTTCCTCGTGGTCCCGGTGCTCGCTGCGCAGGACATCGGCCCCGTGGATGCCGTGAAGCAGAGCACGTCGCTGCTCAAGCGCACGTGGGGCGAGAATCTCATCGGCAATGCAGGCATCGGCCTGGCCGGTGGCGTGCTGACGCTTTGCCTTATCGCCGTGAGTGCGCTGCTGTTCTTCGGCGCCGTGGCGACGCACTCGGTCGCACTGATGATCGCGGTCGGCGTCGCCGGCGTGATCGCACTGGTTGGGCTTACGTTGTTCCAGTCAGCCATGCATGGCGTGTATTCCGCCGCGCTCTACCGGTTCGCGGAAGAAGGCGACCCGGGGCAGGGTTTTGACAGGGCGCTGCTGGAATCGGCCTTCCGCCAGAAGTAGAAGCGCACATAACCAGGAGCGCTCCCACCAGGGCAAGCTCCCACCAGGGCATGTGAGCCGGGGCGTCCCCACCAGCGCGCCGGCGTCCTGGGTGCGTTGCGTCAGATCGTCAGTGCCCGGCCGCCGTCCGTGCGCACGATCTGACCGGTCGTATATCGCGCATCCATCAACAGCCAGCGTACGGCCTCGGCGACTTCCAGGGGCTCGCCCTTGCGACCGAGCGGTGTCTTCGCGATAAGCGCTTCCGCCGCTTCTTCGGGCTTGCCCGATTCGGGCCAGAGAATCGCACCCGGCGCCACGGCGTTCACGCGGACGGCGGGGGCCAGGTCTTTCGCGAGCGCCAGCGTCATCATCGCCAGGGACGCCTTCGCCATCGAATACAGCGCGTGCCCTTCCAGGGGGCGCTCGCCATAGATGTCCACGATATTGACGATGGCACCGCCGGCATCGCGCAGCGCCGGTGCGGCGGCCTGGCACAGGAAAAACGGTGCGCGTGCATTGGCGGCGAACAGATCGTCCCATTGCGCCGGCGTCGTCGTGCCCACGGGCGTGGGATAGAACGCCGACGCGTTGTTGACCAGCCCGTCGAGGCGCCCGAAGTGTGCAAGCACCCCGGCAACCAGCCGCGCCGGCGTCTCGTCGTCTTCCAGCGCACCGTCGAAGACGGCGACGCTTCCGGGCCGGGTGGCTTCGAGGTCCTCCGCGAGCGCGGTGGCTTCATCGGCCGAGCGTCGATAGTGAATCGCCACGTCGCAGCCCGAGGCGTGCAGGTGCCGGACGATGGCCGCGCCGACACGGCGCGCGCCACCGGTGACGAGGACGACGGGTGGGTGATTCACGGTTGACTCCCTGGCAGGTGCGTCGCGAGCTTGCCGCAATCCTTCGCCGACGTCACGTCGCCGGCGTCTCCACCTCGTCCACCACGTCGCCCTCGATGATGATCTCGCCGCTGAAGAGCTCGATCGCGGTTCTGGCGACATGCCCCGTGTCGTACCAGGCATACGCGCCCACGCCCATGGCGCCCACGATCGGCAGCCAGCGCGACAGGCCCTTGCCCACGGCGCGCTTCGACACGCTCATGCCGATGCGTCCGGCCAGTCGCTGGAGGACCGTCGTGGCGGCATTGCGGAAGACCAGCCGGTCGCCCACGCGGATCGCCACGTCACGGAACGCCTGCGCCGCGGTATGCCGGAACAGGCACCAGAGCATCTGTTCCCGGCCCAGCTTCGCCGTCTTGCCGTAAGCCGCGGCGATATCGCTGACCAGCTGCCCCTGGATCCGCCAGATGGCGACCAGCTCGGGCAGCACGGTGAGCCAGCCGAGCGGCCCGGGAGGCAGGGCCAGCGAGCCGGCGGTGAGGCCGGCCTTCGTGGCGGCGGCGCTGCCCAGCCGGCGGCAGGCTTCCTCAACGGAGCCCGGAGGCGCTTCGGGTACCGCGCTGCCGGGGATGTGGCCGACCAGGTCGAGGATGGCCCGGGTGACCGGGCTCTCCACGCGGTCCGCGATCACGGCGACGATCTCCTTCGAGTTCGAGGTGGCGTCTCGGTTCACCATGGGGTTCTCCTTGCATGCAATACGCCATGGTCGCCGTGGCGCCGTGAGTCGTCCATGAAGCGGTCGCCCGAAAGCGTCGCGAAAGCTGTCACCCGCCATGATCCATCCACGTCTACGCCCTTCCTGCGCCCGCAGGTTGTTACGTTATAACATTGCCAGAAGACTTCCCCCGATGACTCACGCCCGCCTCGCCCTCTGCATCGCCCTCGCCCTTTCCAGCGCCCCGGCCTTCGCCGATGACGTGCCGCCACAGAAGGCCACGACCAACCTGGGCGAAGTCGACGTCAGCGCGAAGCTCGACGAATCCCGCAACAGCCTCTCGCCGGACACCGGAAGCAGCCAGTACGTCATGGACCGCCAGACCATCCAGGCGCTGCCCCTCGGCGATTCCACCCCGCTGAACCAGGTGGTGCTGCAGGCCCCGGGCGTGGTCCAGGATTCCTACGGCCAGCTGCATGTGCGCGGTGACCACGCCAACCTGCAGTACCGGATCAATGGCGTGCTCATCCCCGAGAGCATCGGCGGCTTCGGGCAGACGCTCGATGCCCGCATGATCGAGAACGTGAAGCTGCTGACCGGCGCGCTGCCGGCGCAGTACGGCGAGCGCACGGCCGCCATCGTCGACATCACCACCCGCACCGCGAAGGAAGGCATGGGCGGCAGCGTGGGCATCACGGGCGGGCAGTTCGGCACCGTCAACCCCAACGCCACCCTCTTCGGCAAGTCGGGCAAGTGGAGCTGGTTCCTCACCGCCAACTACCTCGAGAACGACGTCGGCATCGAGAATCCCACCTCGAGCCGCAAGCCGATCCACGACCACACGAACCAGGTGAAGGCGTTCGGCGATGTCTCGTACCTCATCGACAACGACACGCGCGTCAGCTTCATGTTCGGTGCCACGAACAATCGCTTCGAGATCCCGAACAACCCGGGCCAGACCCCGCAGTTCGGCTACCTGGATTCGACCAACTACGACTCCTCGCAGCTCAACGAACGCCAGCAGGAAAAGACCCGCTTCGGCATCCTGAGCCTGCAGGGCAAGATGGGCGGCACGGCGTACCAGGTGTCGGCCGGCGAGCGTTTCAGCAGCCTCGACTTCACGCCGGATGACATCGGTGACCTGATGTACAACGGCGTGGCATCCGACGTGCGCCGTGCCAATCGCGCCACCACGCTGCAGGCCGACTTCTCGACGCCGCTGGGCGACACCCATACGCTGCGCTATGGCCTCTACGGCTCGTTCGAACGCGCCACGGCGACGAATGACGCGATGGTCTTCCCTGCCGATGCCGAAGGCAACCAGACGTCCACCACGCCGATCAACATCGTGGACGGCAGCCGCATCCTTGCGCGGACCTATGCCGCGTACCTGCAGGACGAATGGAGCATCGGCGACAAGTGGACCGTGAACTACGGCGTGCGTGGCGATCGCTACGAAGCCTTCCGCACGGAAAGCCAGCTGTCGCCGCGACTGGGGCTGGTCTACCAGGCGACCGACAGCACGACGATCCACGCCGGTTATTCGCGCTACTTCACGCCGCCGGCCAGCGAGTCCATCAGCCCGACGTCGATCGCTAAGTTCGCCGGCACCACGAATGCGCTGCCCGACAACGGTAGCGATACGCCGCTGGCGGAGCGCTCCAGCTATTACGACGCGGGCATCTCGCAGCAGATCGGCGACAAGTGGACCGTCGGCGTGGACAGCTACTACCGCAAGGTGTCGCGGATCCAGGACGAGGGCCAGTTCGGCGCCGCCGTGGTCTATTCGACGTTCAATTACGACCAGGGCCGCATCAAGGGCGACGAGTTCACGCTCAACTACGACGGCGGTGCGCTGAAGGCGTATTTCAACTTCGCGTACAACCGCTCGGTGGGCAAGAAGATCATCACCGGCCAGTACAACTTCTCGCCCGAAGACCTCGCCTATATCTCGGGTAGCTACATCCACCTCGACCACGACCAGAAGTACACCTCGTCGGGCGGCGTGAGCTACTCGTTCGCGGATGACACGCGGATCGGTGCGGATTACCTCTTCGGTTCGGGCCTGCGTCGCGACGGCATCGTGCCGAACGGCGACCAGATGCCGTCGTATTTCCAGCTGAACCTCAGTGTCGGCCACGACTTCAACCTGACGGCCGCCGGGGCGACCCACGTGCAGCTGGCGCTGGTGAACGCCCTCGACCGCACGTACGAGATCCGCGACGGTTCGGGTATCGGCGTGGGCGCCCCGCAGTTCGGGCCGCGTCGCGGCGTGTACCTGTCGCTGCAGCAGGATTTCTGAGGCAACGGGCACGGGAAGCGCGGCTTCGATTATCCTGACGCCATGAATGCCAAGCTTCCCGAACCCGGCGCCGACGAGCGCGAACTGTCCGAGCATCTTTCCAGCCTGCTGCGCGAATCCATTGCCTCGCATGGGCCCATGCCGTTCTCGCAGTTCATGGAACGGTGCCTCTACACGCCGGGGCTGGGCTACTACAGCGCGGGCAAGGCGAAGTTCGGTGCGGAAGGCGACTTCGTCACCGCCCCCGAGCTGGGCACCCTGTTCGCACGCTGTGTCTGCCGGGCGTTCACGCCCACGCTCGCTGCGCTGGGGCCGGATGTCGACTTCATGGAAATCGGCGGCGGCAGCGGCGCATTTGCCGAGGCCGCCCTGCTGGCGCTCGATGCCGCCGGCCACGTGCCGCGTCGCTACCTGATCCTCGAGCCCAGCGCCGACCTTCGCGAGCGCCAGCGCGAGCGTCTGCATGCGGCCCTGCCTGCGGCGCTGGCATCGCGTGCCGTCTGGCTCGACGCGCCGCCGGAAGACGACTGGGACGGCGTGATCTTCGCCAACGAGGTCATCGACGCACTGCCGACCACGCGCTTCACGGTGCGCGACGGCGAAGTCTACGAGGAACACGTGGTGCTCGACGGCGAGCGCCGCTTCGTGCGCACGGATCGCCCGGCCGATGCACTGGTCGGCGGCGCGGTCCGGCACGTGGAGCGCGACCTGGGTCGGGATTTCCCGACGGGTTACCGTACCGAGATCCTGCCGCAGCTTCCCTACTGGATGCAGGCCGTCGCCGGCTCGCTGCGCCGTGGCGCCATGCTCTTCGCCGACTACGGCTACACACGCGCCGAGTATTACCTGCCCGAGCGGAGCGACGGCACGCTGCGCGCGTTCTATCGCCACCGCATGCATGGCGACGCGTTCCACCTGCCGGGTCTGCAGGACCTCACGGCGTCGGTGGATTTCACGGCGCTGGCCGAAGCGGGCAACAACGCCGGCTTTGCCGTGGCCGCGTACATGCCCCAGGCCCCGTTCCTCATCGCGGCGGGCATGCAGGCATTCTTCGAAGACGATTACCTCGCGCTGGACGATGAAGCCGCACGCTACCGGCTGGCGCAGGAAGTGAAGAAACTCACGCTGCCTGACCAGATGGGCGAACGCTTCCAGGTGATGTTGTTCGCGAAGGGCCTCGACGCCGTCGCGCTACCCGCCGATGTCATGGCGGCAGACCAGGGTTCGCGCCTGTAAACAGCCCGTCACCCCGGCGTCGGCTTTGCTACGCCGGCTATGGCCGTGGCCTGCGCCTTCTTCATCGCCTCGCCGATGGCCGGGCCCGCGAGCCCGGCATCGACGAACGGCTGTGAGGTGACGGCGGCGGCGGCAACGCGGCAGGCACGCAGGAAGTCGGCCTGCGGGTACGGCGCATCCGCGCTGCCGGCGCGGCCCTGCTTGTCGGCCATGCACGCCAGCAGGAAGGTCTCGAGGCGGTCCGGGCGGCGCAGTGCGCCCAGGGCGTCGAGCAGGCGCAGGATCGTCGAAGGCTTCAGCTCGAAGGCCATGTGCGCGTTGAGATGATGCTTGCAGACGAGCTCGGCGAGCGTCGCGTAGTCCACCGGCACTTTCAGTCGCGCCGACAGTTCACGCACCGGCTCGACGCCACGCTGCTCATGCATGATGTGGCGCGGCAGGACGTCGGCCGGTGTCAGCGCCTTGCCCAGGTCGTGCGTGAGTGCGCACCAGCCCACCAGCGCATCGCCCGGTGCCAGGCGTGCGGCGGCATCGAGCACCAGCTCGATGTGCAGGCCGGTGTCGACCTCCGGATGGTATTCGGGCCGCTGCGGCACGCCGTAGAGCGCATCCACTTCGGGAAAGAGCACGCGCAGCGCGCCGCTGTCGCGCAGTACGCGCAGGAACGCCGACGGCATCGGCTCGGCCAGCGCCTTGCGTGTTTCGGCCCAGACGCGCTCGGGCACGAGGTGATCGATCTCGCCGTCGTCCACCATGCGCCGCATCAGCGCCATGGTGTCGTCGGCCACGGTGAAGCCGAGCGGGGCATAGCGCGCCGCGAAGCGTGCCACGCGCAGCAGCCGCACCGGATCCTCGACGAATGCGTGCGACACGTGTCGCAGCACGCGCGCTTCGATATCCGCCACGCCGCCGAACGGATCCACCAGCGTGCCGTCTTCATGCTGCGCGATGGCATTGATCGTCAGGTCGCGACGCTCGAGGTCCTGCTCCACCGTCACGGACGGGTCGGCATGGAACGCGAAGCCGTGGTACCCGCGGCCGGTTTTGCGCTCCGTGCGCGCGAGTGCATGTTCTTCCTTCGTCGTGCCATGGAGGAAGACAGGGAAATCCTTGCCGACCGCCTTGTATCCCGCGGCAGTCATCTCATCGGGCGTGGCGCCCACCACCACCCAGTCGCGATCCACGACCGGGCGGCCCAACAGCTGATCGCGGACGGCGCCGCCGACGAGGTAGATATCCATGGGCAGGCTCAGGGGCGGATACGCGAGCGCGACTCGTCGAGGCGGCGCTGGCGCACGGACTGCCCCAGCAGGCGCGGAAGCCACGCGGAGAACGATTGCGGCGAGATGCCCAGCTGGGCCAGCCCGTCGACCTTGCCGACCGAGTCGGTGCGCAGCGAGAGGAAATTGTCCGGCGTGAACGGCTTGCCCGGCACGAACTGGGCGAACTGTGCCTGCAGCCTGCCAAGGCTGTCGGGCATGCCAAGGATGGCGCGGCGGCGACCCCGCGTGTCGCGGATGGCACGCACGATGTCGATCAGCGACAGCGTTTCCGGCCCATAAAGCTCGAAGGTGCGCAGCACCGACACCGCCGGCTGGTTCACGGCTCGTGCGATCGCTTCGGCGACATCGGCGACATGGACCGGAGCCATTTTCGCGCGCGGGCGGGGCAGCGGCATGACCGGGACGAAGCGCAGCAGGCTGTCGAAACGCGACACCAGCCCGTCGTTCGGCCCGAAGATGGTGCTGGGCTGGTAGATGGTCCAGTCGAGCGTGGACGCGCGGACGATCGCTTCGGCTTCGCCGCGCGTGCGCAGGTAGCGCGACAGGCCTTGCCCCGCCTTCAGCGAGCTCATCTGGTGCAGGCGATGCACGCCGGTGTCACGGCAGGCCTCGACCAGCGTGCGGGTAAGATCGACATACACGCGCTGGAACGTCTCGCGACCGCCCTCGTTGAGGATGCCGACGAGGTTGATCACGGCGTCGGCACCGGCGATATGCCGCCGCAGTGCGGCGCCGTCATGGATGTCGGCGCTCGCCACGGTGACGTTGCGCCCGACGGCGCTATGGCGACGGGTTTCCCGGTTGCGCGAAAGCAGCAGCAGCGAATGGCCATCGGCGGCGAGCCGTGGAACGAGCGAGCCACCGACAAAGCCGGTGCCGCCCAGGATGACGAGTCGTTGGGGTTTCATGGTGTTCGCAAGGGCATCAGGACGCCCAGCCTAGGACTCTCCGCGTCTGCGGCCAAGCGGTTCAGCGCTGCGGCTCCTGTGGGGCGGGCGTGGAAGAAGCCTCGGCGGGCGCCGGTTCCATGACGGCGGGCGCCGCGGCGGGCGATGGCTTGCTCACGGCGGGGGCCGGGCACGTCACCGATTTCCGCACGGTACCTGCCCCCGGCAGCGTGTAGGGCGAGCCGATCCGCGTCATCCGGGACGAAATGGGCAGGGCGTTCCCGCTCAGCCGCCAGTCGTAGATCACGGCGAACGCCATGACGCGCGCGACGTATTCGCGGGTCTCCTTGTACGGGATGCTGGCGACGAACACGTCCGGCTCCAGCGTGCCGCGTGCCGCCAGCCACTGGTCGACCTTGTTCGGACCGGCGTTATAGGCCGCGCTGGCCAGCCACGGTGCACCGTTGTAGCGCTGGGCCATCTGCGAGAGATAGCGCGTGCCCAGGACGATGTTCGTCGACGGCTCGTACAGGCTGTCGCCGCCGCCCCAGGGCAGGCCGTTGCGCTGGGCGACCAGCGAGGCCGTGCCGGGGAGGAGCTGCATGAGGCCGCGGGCATCGGCGCCGGAACGCGCGTCGGTCATCCATGCGCTCTCGGCCCGGATGATCGCGTAGGCCCACGGAGCCTCGATGCCTGCCTGGCTCGACTGCTCGACCACGCCATCCTGGCGGGCCAGGGGGAACCGCTGTTCGTATAGCCGCAGCGCATCGCCGGAAGAGAGCCCGAAGACCGCGCGGTCATACCAGCCCTTGCGGAAAGCGAGGTCGGCGGCGAGCCGCAGCGTATCGGCATCGCGGCCTGCGAGGGCCGCGTTCCATTCGCGACGTGCGAATTTCTGCAGGCCCACGGCATAGAGTTCGAAGGCGCGGTCCATGCCCGGCTCGGCAAGCAGGGCGCTTTCGCGTTGCTCGTCGGTGGCCATGCCTGCCGGGCAGATGGCATAGCCGGCGTTGAGACGGTCGGCCGAGAGGAAGCCGAAGTACGTGGCCTCCTGTGACACGTTGCGCCAGATCGGCTGCGCTTCGCCCCCACGGCCCAGCTTCGCCAGCACCAGCGCGTGGAAGTAGCGCCACTCGCCGTCGGCCTTCTGGGTGGTCGAGAGCGCATCGAGCGCGGTCAGCGCGGCGTTCCAGTCCTGCCGTGCGAGGGCCACCCGCACGCGCCATTCGCGGGTCGCGTCGGTCTGCGCGCCGGGTGGCAGGGCGGCGAGCCGGTCGAGCGCGGACTCGTCGAAGTCGGTGGCATGGAACAGCGCCAGGGCCGTCAGCACGGCGCCGCGCTGCTGTTCGCTGAGCGCAAAGCGGGGCGACAGCGACGTCCATGCGGCATCGGCCACCGTGGATTGCTTGCGCGCCATGCGCTGCAGGGCGAGGGTCACGGCCTGGCGGTAACGCGGTGTGTCGGGCCAGTTCACGGCGTCGCGCAGCGCATTGCCCGGGTCGTTCAGCGCCTGGGCGATGCGCTGGGCCGCGGCGGCATCTTCCGGCGGAAGCCAGGGGGCGAGCGAGGCGATGGTGCCGCCCTTGCCCGCGTCGGCCGCGACCTGGATGCGGGTCCAGAGACGCTCCGGCGTCAGCAGTCCCTGGTCGTGCGCCGCCGTGATCACCGGGTCGCACGAGCCGGGCAGGGTGGCCTTCTTCCACAGATCCGCCAGATCGGTCTCGAACACCAGCGGCTGGCCGCGCGAGAGCTTTGCCTGCAGTGCATAACAGGCCAGCGATTCGCCAAGGCCGGGCTGGTACATGGACGCGAACGTGGTCCAGTCCTTGCGACGGGCGAGTTCGCCGAGGAAGTCGCGACGCAGGTCGCCCGCGGGGATCAGGCCGGGGTAGCGCGAGAGGTACGCGTCGACCCGCGCGCGGTCGAGCGTGCGCAGGTCATGCTCGAGCGAGGCGGCTTCGAGGTAGGGAAACAGCACGTAGCGTTCGAGTCCGCTGGCCTGGGCGCGCCATGCATCGCCGCCCTGCTGCGCCGTGGCATACGCCTGGCGGAATCGCGCGCGATCGGTGTCCGATCCGCTGGCAGACGCATCGAGGCCTGCCGCCAGCGAGCAGAGGGCGAGGGCCGCGCTGGCGAAAAAGCGGAGGGAGCGGGCGGCGCGGCGCGATGCCGGAGCGGGGACCATCGGAATTCCTTCACGTGTACATACGGCATGATTGTAAGGGAACGGCCTGCGCAGGCTTGATGAACGCAGGGCCCGCGGCAATCGCCCTCGCGCGGCCGGCCCGTTAAGCTTGTACCGTCCCATTTCCGTTTTCCACTGGACCGGCATGCCGCCCAATACGTCTATCGCGCGTTTCGCGCGCCCGCTTGCATGGATCGTGCTCGTCGCCGCCGCCGTTTTCGGCGCGGGTTACTGGTGGTTGCTCGGGCGTCCGGTCAATCTGCCGGACTCTCCCACGGCGAAGATCGCCTGCGTGTCCTACGCGCCGTTCCGCTTCCAGGGCGAGACGCCCTTCGATCCCACGGCGTTCATCCCGCCGGAACGCATCGATGCCGACCTGAAGGCGCTGTCCGCGCGGTTCGACTGCGTGCGCACCTATTCCATGGGCCAGGGCCTTGGCGCCGTGCCGGACATCGCCGGGCGTTACGGCATGAAGGTGCTCATGGGTATCTGGCTCGGCCGCGACCCGGTCGCCAACGATCGCGAGATCGCACTGGGCCTGGCCGCCGCGAAGCGCGACCACGACACGCTGCGGGGCATCGTGGTGGGCAACGAGGTGCTGCTGCGCGGCGAACTGTCCGAGAAGCAGCTGGCCGGCTACATCAAGCGCGTGAACGACGCCACCGACGTGCCGGTCACGTACGCCGACGTGTGGGAGTTCTGGCAGCGGCACCCGGCGCTCGCGAAGGTGACCGATTACCTCACCATCCACATCCTTCCCTACTGGGAAGACCAGCCCGTGGCGCCGGAGCGTGCGGTCGCCCACGTGGCCGACGTGTACCGGAAGATGAAGGGCGAATTCCCCGGCCGACAGATCATGATCGGCGAAACAGGCTGGCCCAGCGAAGGCCGGACACGCCGCGATGCCAGTGCCAGCCTTGTCAACGAAGCACGCTATATCCGCGAGTTCCTCAATTACGCGGCGACGGTCGACATGCCGTACAACGTCATCGAAGCGTTCGACCAGCCATGGAAACGTGACCTCGAGGGCACGGTCGGTGGCTACTGGGGCATCTTCGATGCCGATGCGAAACCGAAGTTCGCGATGCAGGGGCCGATCGTCGAGGAGCCGCGCTGGACATGGGGCCTCGGTGCCGGCGTCGTCGGTGCGCTCGGATTCCTCGTCGTGGGCACGGTCCGTCGCAGCTGGAGGGGAACCGCAGGCCAGGGCGCGCTCGTACTTGCCGGCTTCGCCTCAGGTACGGCCCTCGCCGCACATGCGCGCCTGCTTACGTTTGCCTGCCGCAACCACGCGGAGTGGGCCGCAGGCATCGCCATCGGCGTGCTCGGCCTGTTGACCGCGCTGTCGCTGTCCCGGTCGATCGCCGCCGGGCTGGCTGCACCGACAGGTGCGGCGACGGATCAAGCCGCAACCGCGTCGGTACGGCCGGCCGTGGGCGCACGTCGCCTGGCGGGCATCGCGTGGTCCGACGTCTTCACGCCGCAGCGCTTCTTCTGGATGTTCGTGGTGACCCTTTACGGGATCCTGCTCGCTTTCAACGGGCGCTACCGCGATTTCCCGATCGGGCTGTTCGCCCTTCCGTGCATCGGCTTCCTGCTGCTCGCGCTGGCACGTACCCCCGTCACGCGCGAGCTCCCGCTGGTCGAGGAGCGCCTGCTGGCGCTCTCGATGACGGTGCTGGCCGTGGCGGTGGTGATCGAGGAACTGGGGGCGAACGCCGTGAGCTGGGGCTGGCTGCTGCTCAACCTGTCGCTGGCACTGCCCGTGCTGTTCGCGTGGTGGCAGCGTCGTACTGCACGCGAACCAGCCGAAGCGAGCCGATAAGCAACGCCAGCGCACCGCCTTCGTAGCAGTAAAGCTGCAGGGCGATCACGCCCATGGACGCTGCGAGCACAGCGGCCAGCGCACTGCGCCAGAACAGGGCGACCAGCGCCAGGACGACGGCGGCGTAGCCATACGCATAGGTGAGGAAGCCCTGCACGACCAGCGTGCGCATGCCGCACCACCAGGGCACGCTGCTGCCATCGCAGGCGTGGGCAGCGTCGGAGGGTTCGATGAAGCCGTAGCGCAGCCACGTCGCGGCCAGTGCAACGATGACGATGGCGGCCCAGGGCAGCGCATGGCGCAGGCTCGATTTCATGATGCAGATCTCGGGGCAGCGGCGCCTGCGGCTTCGGCGAGCGCCACAGGCAGGCGGATTTCGGCTGCCAGGGGCAGATGGTCGGAGAAGGCGCGCGGAAGGGTCCATGTGCGGTCGAGCTTGATGTCCGCCGATGTGAGGATGTGGTCCAGCGCGCGCGTCGGCTTCCAGCTCGGGAACGTCAGCGTCGCGGCCGTGGGCATCTGCAGGGCGGTCTTGTCGAACAGCATGCGCATCTCGGGGGTGTCCGGCTCGGTGTTGAGGTCTCCCATGAGCACGGCGTGCGGATACGGTGCGAGCAGCTCGGCGATGAAGGCGAGCTGGCCCATGCGCGCAGCCGCGCCGAGCGACAGATGCGCAATGACCACCACCAGGGCATCGGTGCCGGTGCCGAAGCGCACGAACATGGCGCCACGCCCCTTGATGCGGCCGGGCAGCGGATAGTCGATGACCTCGGTCGGCTCGAGCCGGCTGAGCAGGCCATTCGCGGAATGCGCGACGTGGGCCATGGACCGGTTCGGCTGGTGGCTCCAGTAAGGCATGCCGGCGGCTTCGGCGATGTAGCGGGTCTGGTTGAGGAAACCGGAGCGCAGGCTTCCGGCATCGGCCTCCTGCAGGCCCACCACGTCGAATTCGTGGAGGAGTTCGGCCAGGGAATCGAGGTTCGCCAGCTTGGAACGACCGGGGAGCACCGCGTTGACGCTACGGGTCACGTAGTCGCTGTAACGCTGGACGCTCGCACCGGCGAGGATATTGCAGCTCAACAGGCGCAACGTGCGCTCGGAGCCGTCGGGAACGGGTGGGGTAGTCGGCGTGGAGCGGGTCATGGGCGCGCTTTATGGGTACTCGATCGGGCCGTGACGCCAGAGGATGCCCCCCGTGGTGTGAACGGGGGGCATCGATGCAGCAGGCAGGCGTTACTTGCCGCCCTTGAGCTCTTTGTTGACCAGGAAGGTGGTCATGGCATTGAGCTCGTCGAAGTTCTTGAACTGCGTCGGGCGGTACTTGCCGTTGACGATGATCGTCGGCGTGCCGTCGACACCCCAGGCCTGGATCAGCTTCGTGTCGGCGTTGATGCGGTTCTTGGTTTCTTCGCTGTTAGCGGCGGCGAGGAACTTCGCCCTGTCGTAGCCCTTGGTGGCGTACCAGTCGGCCAGTTCATCGATGGTGCGCAGCGGGTAGTGGTCGGTGTGGATCGCCTTGAACAGCGCGGCGTGCGTGTTGTCCAGCGCACGGAGCTCCTTCGCGGCGTAGTAGGCCTGTGCGTAGGGGGTCCACGCGTCGTTGAAGGCGGCCGGCACGGCGTGGAACACCACGCCCTTCGGCAGCGACTTCACGAGCGTCTCGACGTCCGGCTCGTAATGCGCGCAATGGATGCAGCCGTACGAAAACACTTCGACGACTTCGACCTTGCCGTCTTTCGGGTCGAGCCGCTGGGGCGTGGCGACGACGGTGTAGTCCTGGCCTTCGGTGTAGGCCGGGGCAGCCGCCGTGTCGGCGGGCTGGGCGCTGCACGCCGCGGTCAATACGAGACCGGCGGCGAGGAGCGATAGGCGCTTGAACATGGATATCTCCGTAGTGGGTCGAATACGCGGTTACTTGCCCGCGGCTTCCTTGCTGACGAGCCATTGGGTGAGCTCGACGGCCTGGGGATAGCCACCGGCGGTGATCGGGGTGAGTCGGTACTTGCCATTCACGACGAGGGTGGGCGTGCTATCGACTTCATAAGCGCGGATGAGTTCATCGGCACGCTTCATTTTCGTGTTGATGGTGAACGAGTTGGCCGTTCCCACGAATTCTTCCGCCTTGACGCCGAACTTCGCGTAGAACTTCGCGACGTCGTCGATGGTCGGCCACGCGGCCTGTGCCTTTGGCTTGCCTGTCTGCTGGTCCATGATGCCCAGCTCGCCGCTCTTGAACACCGCGTCGAACATGGCGTCGTGGCTCTGCCTGTCCACGCCGAACGCCTGCGCGGTGAGATAAGCGCGCTGCAGCAACGGCCAGTTCTCGTCGGGGCGGAACGCGGCCGGCGTATAGGTCATGACCGCGCCCTTCGGCAGGCTCTTCGCCAGCTCGTCGACCACCGTGTGGAACTGGAAGCAGGCCGGGCAGCCGTAGGAGAACACCTCGGTGACTTCGATCTTGCCGGGCGTGCTGGTGGGCTGCGCCGGATCGATGCGGAAGTAGTGCTTGCCTTCCACCCATTTGCCGTCGTCCACAAAAGGTTTCGCCGGCGGGCGCTTGTCATCGGTATCCGCGCTGGCAGTGGACGCGGGGGCCGACGCCGCCGTGGCGGCAGCCGCCGGTGCAGCGGTGGACGCCGCGGCAGGTGCAGGTGCCGTGGCGGGAGCGGCGGGAGCCGTCGCGGCGGCGGTGGTCGCGGCAGCAGGTGGCGTGGCGGTCGCGGCGTCGTTGTTGCCCGAACCACAGGCGACAAGACCGATCAGGGCGGCACAGAGGAGCGGAAGGCGCATACGCATCAGGGGTCCTTTTCTATCCTTCAAAACAGGAACGGGCCCGAAGGGGCCCGTTCGATCGTCCAACTTTAACGCCATCAGGGCGTCGCGGGTGCGCCTGCGGCGCCAGGTTCGTTCGTATGCAGGCCTTCGATGTAACTGGCGACGGCTGCGATGTCCTTCTCGTCCAGCTTCTGGGCGATGGTGATCATGATCTTCGTGTGCGCATCGTCCGACGGCGTGGCGTTGTCGTGCCAGGCCTTGAGGCGGGACTCCACGTACTTCGCGTGCTGGCTGGTGAGCTGCGGATAACGGGCACCCGGGTTGCCGCCGCCATCGGGGCCATGGCACGCCATGCACGCGGGGATGCCGCGCGCCACGTCGCCTTCGCGATAGAGCGCCTGGCCCCGGGCCACATAGGCCTGGTCGGCGACACCCGGCATGGGGGCCTTCGTCGCGAAGTACGCACCGAGGTCGTGCATGTCCTGCGGCGAGAGCGGCTGCGCGAAGCCCATCATGATGGGGTTCATGCGCTTGCCCGACTTGAACTCGGTGAGTTGCGCGGCGATGTACTGCTCGCTCTGCCCGGCCAGCCGCGGGTACTGCGGATCCGTGGAGTTTCCGTCGAGGCCGTGGCAGGCGCCGCAGACGGCAGCCTTGCCCTGGCCTGCACCGGCATCGCCGGGTTTCACTGCCGCCGTCGCTTCGCCACCGGGGGCGGGCGTGGTGGCGGCTTCGGTCTTCGGCATTCCCGGGGTGGCGGGGTCGGTCGCGGCATCCGCGCCCGGTTTCGCTGCAGTCGTCGCGGGGGCCGGTGCCGGGGCCGTCGGGGCCGGGGCAGTGGTCTGGGCGCTGGCTACACTAAGGACGAGCATCGTGATCACGGCAGCGGCGGCTTGCCTGAACTTCATAGGTCTCTCCAAAGGGGATGCTTCCGGATCGGACGCGCTCCCCCGCGCGCCGCGATCGAAAGATTATGGGGGCCGTGGGAGAGCCCGGTCAAACGGCGCTGCCGCACGGCGGGGCACGCTATCGCATACACTTCCCGGCCAGCGTTTCGCCCGCCCTACGGCTGCCATCATGTCTTCCAATCCGCTCAACAGCGCCAGTTTCGTACTGGCCGCCCACGAAATCACCCAGCTGCCCTTCGACCAGGGCGCCGAAGTGGCCTTCGCGGGTCGTTCGAATGCCGGCAAATCCAGCGCCCTCAATGCGCTGACGGGCCACAACGCCCTGGCCCGCACGTCGAAGACGCCGGGTCGGACCCAGCTCATGGTGGTCTTCGACCTCGCCCCGCTGAAAATCGAGGGGCAGGAGCCGCTCGCCGCCCGCCTGGTCGATCTGCCGGGCTACGGCTACGCCAAGGTGCCCGAAGCCATGCGCCTGCACTGGCGCGGCGAGATCGACGCGTACCTGAAGATGCGTCGCAGCCTGCGTGGCATCGTGCTCATCGTCGACATCCGCCACGAGCTGAAGGATTTCGATCGCACGATGCTGGAGTTCTGTGCCGCGACCGAGCTGCCCTGCCATGTGCTCATGACGAAGGCGGACAAGATTTCGCGCGGGCAGGCGTCGGCCGCCATCGAGGCGCTGCGCAAGGACTTCCGCAAGAACAACGTGGTCGGCACCGTGCAGGTGTTCTCGTCCACGGCCAGGACCGGCATCGACGAAGCCCGCGCCCGCGTGATGGAACTGCTAGCCACGCCGCGCCCCCACGAAGCCTACTGACAAACCGGCGTAGGAGCGCGCCCCGCGCGCGACATCTTTTAGCGGTGCGTTTCCAGTTGCTGGCTTTGGGGCGCGACGCTCGAAGCTCGAAGCGCACGGCAAGAGCCGTCGGCCGTCACCCTCGTCGCTTCAACCTGCGGCGACCCGCTGGGGAAGGGCCGCTCCGCGGCCGTGTATCAATGGCCTGCGGCCCGGGTCGGGCTCCGACCGGGGTTCGCCGACTCGGCATCCTGCCTCGACGCCGAAGGCCGACCGTCCTGGTCGGCCCCGCATGCGCGGCCTCTTCCGGTCGAAGCCCTCGCCTCCGC
>Ga0247730_1000126_pt1 | contig 76093 bp, 104 predicted proteins | sample UWRJL073202C2_FD_180959 | JGI IMG/M metagenome (GOLD analysis project Ga0247730, IMG submission 180959) | Plant litter microbial communities from Arlington Agricultural Research Station in Wisconsin, United States - UWRJ-L073-202C-2 | ecosystem: Environmental > Terrestrial > Plant litter >...
AGCAGCCCCCCGCCGAGCAGCCCCCCGCCGAGCAGCCGGTCCAGCAGGCCGCAGCCGTTCCCCCGGTCCAGCCCGTCGTGCCCGCCGAGACCGATCACAGTGCAGCCGGTGGCGTACAGCTGTTCACTCTCGGCGACGGTCGCCGCGTCGACTTCGCCACGGCACAGGCGCACATCACGACACTCGAGACGGCCAACGACGAGCGCGAGAAGACTGTTCGCGCCGGCTTCGTCAATCAGCTCGCTTCGGACAACAAGATTCCGGCGACGCAGATCGAAGCACTCACGAACCACGCACAGGGCCTCACGCCCGAGCAGTACGCCTCGTGGTCGGCTTCGTATGATGCCGTCCCCGCGTCGGGACTCTTCGGATCGTACGGTGCGAGCGGTGGAGACGGCAACACCCCGGCGACGGGTGGACAGCAGTCCGCTCAGGCAGGGGAGATCGCAACGCTCGAGGGAGTCGTCGCACTGCATGCGCGCACGATGACCAGGGAGCAGCTCGAAGAGACCGACTCGTTCAAGCGTCTGACGGCCCTCCGCGCCGCACAGACCAACCAGTAGAAGAGAGAGAACCGATGCCCAGCTACGCAGGCGGCGGCGCAGCTCGTACCCCCCTCGGGAACAACGAGTACCTCCGCTCCACCAAGGCCGTGAAGAAGGAGTCGTACACCGTTGCGGCATCTTCTGTCCCGGCTGTGACCATCGACGGAGTTCCGGGTCAGAAGCTTCTTTACCCCGGAACAGTCATGGCGAAGATCACTTCTGGCGCCGATGCCGGAAAGATCGGACCCTTCCAGGCAGGTGTGTCCGATGGTCGTCAGACCCTCGCGAACATCGTCGGCCTCGAGGATACGTTCCTCCCCTGGCAGCTCATGGAGCACGACAACGAGGTCGCTGTCACGTACGACTGCATGGCGAACCAGGGTTGGTGCTTCGAGCTCGATGCAGCCGGCCTCCGGATCGCACTGACCAACACCACCGCCGACGCGATGAGGTCCGTCAAGGGCCTCGACGTCCTGTTCAAGTAAGAAGGGAAGAGCCAGAATGACCATCAGCCTGTTCAGCAAGGCCAACTCGGTGGCAAGCTTCGCTTCGCCCATCGGACAGGACCGCATCATCCGCAAGGAGGTGTCCCTTGGCTTCGTTCGAGAGATCGCCCCTCCGCAGGATCACATCGGTCTCCAGTTCGCCCCGTTCCTAGAGGTCGCAGCGGACGACGTGATCTTCCAGTACCTGACACTCGACACCGATGGACTCGCCCCGGCTCGTGCCGAGGACGCCGAGTCGGAACTCGCGCAGAAGGATGATCGAGTTCTCGGCGAGGGCCGGGCGTCGATCATCGACTGGGCCCTCAAGGATCACTACGATGCCAGCGACGTCAACCGCTACCGGGAGCTCCTTCGCATCTGGGAGAGCATCCAGAACGGCAGTGTTCCGCTGGTCATCACGACGGCGATGGAAGACTTCGCTGCCAAGGTGACCCGTGACACGGCTCGTCGTCGTCGGAAGCTCGACAACCGGCACGAGTGGATGGTCATGAGTGCGCTCGCGACCAACCAGATCGCGTACAACGACGGCAAGATCAAGTGGACCGTTCCGTTCGGTCGCCCTGTCGCCCAGGAGGCTGGCAACGCTGCCAACGACCTCGGAGCGCACGTCGTGGACGGTGTCTACAACGCGAGCTCGTACACCCACGATCCGATCGGGTTCTACAACCTCGTGAAGGACATGATGTACGAGAAGTACGGTGTTGTCATCGACCGGGTGCTCTGCAGCCGTCGGTACACGCGTACGATCATCAACTCCGACAAGTTCTCGCAGCGAGCCGGCCTCGGTGCAGCGTACAACGGAGCGAATGCACCTGTCGCTCCGGACCTGCGCTACCTGATGGACGGCTGGGGACCGGACGCCGCTGTCCAGGTTCTCGAGAACGCGACCGACATCACGCACATCGTGTATGATTCGGTCTACCGGACTCGTCCGCCCGGCTCGAACACGGTCACCAACAACCGGTTCTTCCCGGTCAACGAGCTCGTGTTCCTCGCCTCGGATGCGTCGATCGGAGACCTCGACGACACGGAGATCGGCTTCGCCAAGACGCTGACCTCCCCGCACCCCGAGGGCGACTGGACTCCCGGCTACTACGAGTGGGAGCAGTCGACCAAGGACCCGTGGGGTCAGGACGTGGGGACGGGAATCAAGATGTTCCCGGTCTTCCCGCACCTTGACCTGACCTACGCGGTCAACGTCAACCTTCCCGCCGTCAGCTTCTAAGGAGAACTGATCATGGCAAAGACCGAGACCACGAAGCCCGCTGACCTGCTCTGGCAGGAGGAGCAGCTCAAGGACGACACCTCGCCCAAGGTTCTGTCGACCTTCGGAGAGGACCCGAACGAGGGTCTGCAGCGTCCCGATGATGTCGATGGGTACCTCGGTACCGATCCCATCTACCAGAGCGCTGCGAACTTGACGGAGCGTCCGTTCCGTTCGGAGAAGGGTGCCGAGTCCAAGTTCGAAGAGCGTGCATACGGAGAGAAGTTCTCCGAGCAGCCCTTCAGCGAGGCCGACTACGAGGCTGACGACTCTGCCACAGGCGAGTCCGACGCCGAGTCGTCCACCACCCCCACCCCTCCCTCGGGTCTGCAGAGCGGCATCACGCCGCCCAGCGGCTCGTAGCACCAACCTTCGGAAAGCAGAAGACGAGTGGCGAATGTAGATGGAGCCTACTCCGGGGTTGCCGACTTGCTAAAGGGAGACATTCCTTTGCAAGCGCAGCACGGAGATGGGACGCAGATGATTCGGTCGCAGGCCGATGACATCGACGCCCAGCTGGGTCACATCTACGTCACCCCGATTGTGGTTCCTTCAGAGCCACAGTATCGACCCACTCGTCTTCTGCTGAAGAAGATCAACAACCTTCTCGCCAGCGGGCGACTCATGCTTGACATGAGCGCCGCTGGCGAGGACGATGCACCCAACGCTTACGGCTTGCAGATGCTGCGCGAAGGACTCGCGCTCCTGGGCCAAGTTCAGAATGGTTCGATCGTTCTCGCTGGAGCACCTCGCCTTGATGAGGGTACCGGCTCGCCGGGACTTCTGATTCACAACGAGGACGCAGTCTCACTAGTCGAGCAGTTCTACAACCCCACACTTCGCCGTCAGATGTCGCTGTTCGGCGTTGACGGCAACGCGTACTCGGGTAACAACTGATGCCTCGCATGAACGGGACCAGCCCGTCCGCAAGTACAGCCGGTCCGACGATGACCGTAGACTTCGGCGTCCAGGCAGATGATGCCGAGAAGCTGTTTTTGAAGCTTGAGAACTTGCTGTCGCCTGAGATGTTGGCCGTGTTCATGGCCGGTCCCGTTGTTCAGCACTTTCAGCAACGCTTCAACGAGTTCTTCGAGGATCAGGGTACGCCGTCTGGTGCATGGCAGCCGTTGTCGGAAGTCACCATTGCAGATCGCGTAGAGCAGGGGTTTGGTCCTGGACCGATCAACGAGCGCACTGGACAGCTTCGAGACTTTATCACTGACAGTCCCGGCGAGGTTCGAGTCCTAGCAACCCTCGCGGTCCTGACTTACCCTGGTCCGTTGCCTTCGGGAGAATTGGGTCGCAAGGTGAAGACGGCACAGCAGGGCGGCACATTTTCTGGTCACTCTGTCCCGGCGCGTCCAGTCATGGAAATTGATGAGACTGACATGCTGTTCACGATGAGTGCATTGAACTTTTATATCGAGCGGGGTATGGAATGACGCTCGAAGTACAAGAGACAGTCCTGAGCAAGTTCTGCGATTTGCTTCTGTCGCGCATCGCAGCTGCCGATGTCGACCTCAAAATCTTTGATCGCATGCTCTCGACCAGTGATCCTAACTTGTCGGTTGGAGTGTTTCCGTCAGTCTGGATGCCAAACACTGAATCGTATGAAATGGTTGGTTCTGGCGCTTCACCCTCCGAGCCCACGCTACAGCAGTATCAGGTAGGCGTGCATATGCTCACTAAGGATTCGGATCGTACTCGCGGACTCGCTATACACACCGCCTATGCAAGGCTCGTGCGTATGGTCCTTTACCGCGACCCCACCCTCCGCGTATTGTTGGGCTCGCTTACGGTTACGGACAGCTTTGGCACCGAGTCCTACAAGCGAGGCTGGGCCAACAGCCACCGATACTTGAGCAAAGAGTTGGGTCAGAACAACCTTGCCTACCTCAGCGTTCTTGACTACACACTGGAAACGGAGATGCGGTAATGACCACAGCCAAGACCGATCTCGAGAAGGCAACCGACGAGCAGAACAAGCTGGTTGCTGACATCGAGAAGTTGCGCCAGGATGCCGAGGAGGCCGAGCGCGCACTCGTGGAGAAGCAGCAGTTCGACAGCGTCAAGCAGCAGACGGAGGCGCTGGAGCAGGAGAAGGCCCGTCTCCAGGCTCGCCTCGAGGCTGCCAAGGAGTCCGCCAAGCAGTACGCGGAAACCCTGACCCCCCTGGAGCAGGCCGCAGCTGCCGAAGCCGCAGCCTTGCAGGCACAGCAGGGCCCCACCGATCCCGTCGAGAAGAAGAGGGAGGCGTAACCCATGGGTTACAGTTCTCAGGCAGGCGCAGTCCTGTTCGCATCGCAGCCCACCGCCGACACGTTCCCGGCAGGCTTCGGTACGGCCCACACGGCAATGAAGATGCGTTCGGGCAATCTCAGTCCGAACCGTGATCTTCTCGTCACCGATCCCGAGATCGGAGGCTCGCGTGACACGGCCGACGCGTACCTTGGTGGCGTCTCCTGGTCGGGTGACTACGAGTTCTACGTTCGTCTCGAGTCTGTCACTTCGCTTCTGCGAGCTGTCCTTGGTTCGGCGGCATCGGTCACGACAACTGGTGTCACCACCCACACGATCACGCCTTCGGATTCTTCGACGCTGCCTTTCCTGGCGGTCGAGGAGAAGATCGGTTCTGGCTTGGAGGTGTATCGCTACACCGACGTCGTGGCGAACACCTTCCACCTGGAGTCCGATGCCAACGGCTACCTCATGGGCAGCTCGGGACTCATCGCCCGCAAGCAGACCGCAGGTATCACGCCGACCGCCTCGCCGATGTGGGACAACTCGCCCCTCATCGTCGGTACGAACGTCGCGATCACCTACAACTCGGTCAGTCTGCCGGCGAAGTCGTTCAGCCTCGACATCAACAACAACTTCGAGGATGACGACTTCCGACTCGGCTCGTTCTACATCGGAGACCTGACGGCCAAGAGTCGCGAGGTCAACGGGTCGTTCTCGATCCGTCCCAACGATTCGCTCCTGTGGCGCCAGGCTGTCTATGGCGGCTCGGCCCTCACGGCTCCCGGTGGCGTCACCGTCAAGTCCCCGCTGGTCATCACTTGCCAGACGTACGAGGACATCATCGCTGGCACCCCGGCGACCAAGGGCTCGATCGTCATCACGATCCCGAACGTCGCACTCGAGCCCTACGGACTCGAGCCGAGTGGTGATGACATCATCGAGAACGACGTCAGCTTCCGTGCCCTGCGTCCTGCAGTCGGTACGGCAATTGCCTCTGTGGTCGTCAAGTCCGCGCAGGCAACCATCCGCTAAGTCCTCGGGGACCAAAGCGGCATAACTTAATAGCGGTCAGTAAGCACAAGTTTATTGGTCGAGCGGGAGGCTGGGATTAGACACCCTGGTCTCCCGCGAAGCACTTTCATTAACACTAAAGTCCACACGAGAGGGACAACCGCAATGACGGAGACAACGTACACTGAGCCCATCGACCCCGGCCAGCCGATCGCCCCGGTGACGGGCGTCGAGCAGGACTTCACCACCGGCTTCGACGACTACTGGGGGACGGATGAGACCAAGCGTATCGTTCTTCCCGACGGCAAGCAGTCCGTCATCATCCAGCTCATGACCGAGGGTCAGCGGGCACAGTTCGAGCGTACACAGAACCAGGACCTGCGCGTCGATCGCGAGCAGACGACGACCATCAAGATCGACCCCGGTCGTACTCGCAAGGCGCTTCTCAAGGCTGCGATCGTCAACTGGGAGGTCAAGCGTCGCACTGCGTCCGGCGAGTGGCAGGATGTCAAGTTCAGTGATGCGAACCTGAATGCCTTCATCGACGGCGCGAACCCGCGCATCATCGACAAGATCGAGAAGGAGATTCGCGAGTACAACATCTGGCTCAAGAACGACCTCACGGTCGAGGAGATCGAGAAGGAGATCGCAAGCTTGGAGCGCGAGCTTGAGGCTGCAAAGGTGCGCGCAGCGGGGGAATGACCTTCCGTTCACAAGTAGATTCATTTGTGAACGGTCGCCCCATCGAGGGCCGGGTTCACTCGGCTATCTCGATGTTCGTATTCCTTGAGGGGATCAAGTGGTCGACACTCCCCGTAGCGGGCGGCTTGTATGATCAGCATCCTGACTTTGTGAAGAAGATGCATTACATGAAGCAGGAAGTTTACAAGCACGAAGCACACGAAGCTGCAGAGCGAAAGCGTAAGGAAGACAGCAAGAAGCCGAGAGCCAGGAACGCTTGATTGGCATACAACGGGGGATGGTCCTTGATAGGGATCGTCCCCCGTTGTATGCTTGGCATCAGATGGACACTTTGAGGTCCGACCGAAACTCCAGCTAGACGGATAAGAGGTGGACATGGGTCCAGGCATCATGAACATTCAGGTGAGAGTCCTCGCCGCGAATGCTCGTCGCACCCTTCGTAGTGTCCGAGCGGAAATGGCTGCTGTGCAAGCGCAGTCGCAAGCTACTTCGGCTGTTTCCCCGGTAGGTAAGCGGTCCTTCGCTGACATGACGAAGGCCGGAAACCAGATGCAGTGGGTTGGTCGTCAGCTTCAGTACAACTTTACGTTGCCACTTGTTCTAGCAGGTGCCGCTGCGACAAAGTTCGCGCTAGACCAGCAAGCCGCGATGGTGCACGTCGCCAAGGTCTATGGTGACAGCGATGCCGCTGTCAAGTCTTTTCAGGCAACCCTAGACGCCGGTGGCGAGCAGGCTAAGAACCTCCGCTCTGAGTATTCTCAGGTCATGGGTAAGGACCTCACTGGTAACATCGAGGCTGCCAAGAAGGAAATGGCGGCTTACAACCAGGAGATTGAGAAGCAGGAGCTCGCAGCACTGGAGCGCAACTTCGACGCACTGTCGGTGAAGTTTGCAATTCAGAAGAAGGAGGTCATGGAGGTTGCGGGCGCTTGGGCCGCAGCTGGAGTCTCGGGCAAGGAGCTTGCCAAGTCAGTCGAGAACACTCTGATCGCCACGAACATCGGTGACATGCCTGCTGCTAAGGCGACCGAAGCACTCATCTCGATTCAGGCTCAGTACAACATGAGCGCCAGCAAGCTGAAGCGTACGCTTGCTGACTTGAACGCAATTGAAAACGCCACCGCCGTTGACATGGGTGGACTTATTCAGTCCATGGCAAAGTCCGGTTCGGCGGCTGCAGCATCAGGCACTTCGGCTAAGTACTTGGCTGCAATGACAGCTTCGATTACTCCTGCGGCTGGTTCGGCCTCGCAGGCCGGTAACGCACTTAAGACCATTCTTTCTCGCATCAGCAAGCCCACCGAAGAGGGCGCGGCTGCGATGGAGCGGCTCGGAGTCAATGTCGACTCTGTGGCATGGAAGTCCCTGGGTGGAGCCGAGAAGCTTGAGGTTCTTCAGAAGGGCTTCAACAACCTGAGCGAGAGCGAGCAGCTGGCAAACGCATCTGCCACTGTCGGTATCTACCAGTACAACCGCTACATCCAGCTTCTCAAGGACATGGGTCGCGAGCACGGCAACTACAACAAGTCGCTCGACGCGACGATCAGCCGTGACAAGGTCTTCAATACCATGAACAAGGAGCTCGGCACCATCCTGGAGTCGAACCCCAAGCGACTCCAGCGAATGGGCATCGCGCTCCAGAACAGCCTCGCTGACATCATTACCCCGCTGATCCCGCAGTTGATCTACCTTGCGGGCGAGGTTGCGAATCTCGCTAAGGCGTTCAACAACCTGCCTGCTGGCGTCCAGAAGGTTGCGCTCGGGATCGCGGTTCTCCTGGTCGTCATGCCGCTTCTGCTTCGGTACCTCGGCTCGCTGAAGACTCTGTTTGTCGTCACTAAGATCGGTGTCGGTGGACTCGCTCGCGCTATCGGCATCCTGTCCACTGCCACTGCAGTCAACACGGTCATAGACGGCGAGTCGGTAGTCGTCACCGAGATGAAGCGCAAGGGCCTTATTGGTCTGTTCTTGACGATGCTGCGAGCTCCGTTTAAGTGGTTCGCCGCCGCAGCCTGGGCATCGGCAACGCTTACCTCGAAGGCATTTACGTTCATCGCGTGGTCTGGTGTAACTAGCATCCGAATGCTGATTGCTAGGACTGCCGCACCGTTCGCTGCATGGGTCGCATTCCTCACCCAAACTGTCTTGATGGGCGGTTTCGCCGCCGCCTTTAAGTGGGTGTGGGCATCTATCGTCGGATTGTTCGCTCGGGGAAGCGCGACCACCCTGGCGATCACACGAGGCACGAACGCCGCCCTCGTCGCGGGCAATGTGACCACCCAGCGCGCCCTTGCAGCGGGGACCGCCACAGGCGCCGCTGCTCAGATAAGTATCTGGAGTAGGTTCGGCGGAATCATTAGCGGAATCATGGCCGCGACGCGACTTCGCCTAGCAGCTATCTGGCTTTCGTTCATCGGCTTCCTCGCTAATCCGGCTGCGATCATGGCTGCACTCAAGGCAGTGTCTTTGGTGATCGGTCAGTTTGCCGTGCGGCTTATTCCGATCTTGTTTGGGCCTTGGGGTATCGCTATCGGTGCGATCATTGGCCTCTTGTATATTTTCCGCAGTCAGATCGCGCAGGTCTGGAATAACATTGTCAGCTACTTCCAGAGTAGTGGTGATCTCGGACGCGTCTTCAACTGGATGGTTGGCGGAGCACTGAGCGCGTTCAACGCACTTCCGCAGGGCGTTCAGAATGCGATGCTCGCTGTGGTCAAGGTTGTTCGTGACGCGGCCCTTGCGGTTTACGAGTGGTTCAGCTACATCAATCCTTTTGCCCACCACTCGCCGTCACTGGTGGAGAACGTCACCGCTGGTATGGGGGAGGTTGTCAAGCAGTTCAGTACACTTGGTCAGATCAAGCAGTACACCGATGCGGCATACAAGGAACTGAATCGCTTCGGCAAGGCAACTTCAAACATTACCGGCAAGTCTGCACGCATGGACGTTGCCGACGATCGTAAGACTTTGCAGAAGGGTGGAGCAAGTAAGGCTGCCCTTAAGTCTTATGATGATCTTCAGGGCAAGCTGCGATCCATGCGTTCCGAGTACGCGGGCCTAGGCGCCGAGATTGATCGCTTGAAGAATAAGGACATCGAGGCCCGTCGAGAGATGGACCACGCCATTTTCGAGAATGAGTTTGCTCAGAAGAAGCTCCGTCTCGAAATGCTTCGCATGGAGCAGGGCGGAATCTCTATCGACAAGGTGAAGGATCAGCTGTCTGGTCTTGACGATGAGATTAAGAAGGTCGATGATCGTTTTGGTCAGTTGACTGAAGCGATTGACGGAATGAAGGAGATTACGACCGGACTTCGTGCTGCTGGAGCCGGTTCTGATATCACCGGATTTTATGACGAGCAGCTTAAAGCACTAGAGGGTCAGCGTGCTGGTCTTGATCAGCAGAAGGCTGGCCTCGAAGCACAGAAGAAGCCACTCGAAGATTCACTCGCCGTTCTCGATAAGATGAGTGCGCAGATGGAGAACCTTCAGCGCCAGGGTGAGATTCTTGATCTCGAGAAGGCGATGAAGTTCGACGAGGTCGATCATCAGATTGATCGTATGCAGCAGAAGTACGATCTCATTGGCGAGACCATTTCCGACATTGAGGCTGGAATTAGCGCGGCTGTTACTGCTCAGGAGAACCTTAATCGGGCAGCCGAGGAGCGCAAGCAGGCCAAGGAGGCCGCGAAGAATCTTGCGAAGGAAAAGGGCAAGGGCGCGACTACACCCGAGACGGCGGGTGCCAACTTCCCCGACGTCACTGGCAAGGGCTTGAAGGGGCGCACGGACTTCTCTTCTGAGGTTGATGCGATTAACGCGCTTACTGACGAGACGCTTGCATCCACGTCAGACTTGTTCGCACAGGTCAACCCATTTAAGTCGATGGGCAAGTGGTTTAAGAAGACTTGGGACAATGACGTACTTCCCACTCTTTCAGGTGCTGGTGACTGGGTTGGTAACTTCTTCAGCACAATCTTTGATGGGGTTAAGCTCCCTGATAGTGTCACCAATACTGGCAACTTTCTCGGGAATGCTTTTGACCCCAAGGAGATCAAGGCTAAGGTGGATGCTGTTGTTGCAATTGTCACCGGCATCTTCGACTTGTTCTGGCCTGACCTGAAGCGAATCTTTACAGCAGGCTGGAATGGCCTCGTTTCCATTTGGGATCAGATCGGTCCCGAGCTTGTAGAGTTCGCGACACTACTGGCACCCCTTAAGGATGCACTGATTGGGACGGCCAAGGTCGTCGGTGGGGTTCTCGTCATCGCGTTTGGCATCCTCCTGGCTGCCCTCAAGGTTGTCGGTAGCGTTATCGGTCACACGATCGGGCCAGTCTTTGAAGCCATGGGAGGAGTTATTGCCGGCTTCCTGAAGATTCTTCGTGGTGCTATTCGGATTGTTGCTGGCGCAGTAAAGGTTATCATGGGTTTATTGACCCTTGATCCGAAGATGGTTCTTACCGGACTCGGTGACATCGGCAAGGGTATTTGGGAAGTATTTTCGGGGCTTCTCAACACCCTTGGCGCTGTCTTCAAGGGTGCCTGGCAGATTCTTGTCGGGATTGCACAGGGTATCGTCGGCGGCATCTTCGGATTCTTTAAGTGGCTTTACGATCTATTGCCGACACAGGTTCACGACACTGTCAATGCGGTTATCGGTGCGTTCCAGTTCCTTGCAGGGGTTCCGCAATGGATTTGGGAGAACGTACTCGATCCTGTGTTTAAATTCTTTGCAAACTTCTTCAAGGATTACATTCTTCCGGTTGTTGATGTTTGGTGGAATCTTCTTCTGGTGCCGTTCGCGGTTATCGCTCAGATGGGTATCTGGTTCTGGGACCACGTTCTCAAGCCTGTCATCGGTCGATTCAAGGACGCTTGGGACTGGGTTGTTGGACACCTCAAGGGCTGGTGGGGTGGCATCCAGAATGCGCTCTCCGCAGTCAAGGGAGCTGGCCAATGGTTCTGGAACAATGTTTTGTCACCGATCGTCTCCTGGGTTGGGCGCACATGGAGCGAGCACATCCAGCCAAAGCTTGCGAGCTGGTGGGGTGGAATCACTGGAGCGTTTGACAGCCTCAAGGGACTTGGTCAGTGGGTTTGGAACAACGTCCTCAAGCCGATCAAGGACAAGTTCGAGCAGCTGTTTAACGACATTAAGACTTGGATCGGCAATAACACGAGTAAGATCGTTAACCCGATGATCGGTATGGTTAACGGGATCATCGGCGCAATTAACAAGATGATCGACGGCCTTATGATGCTGAACAAGCTGCCTGGTATCAACTTTAAGGTCGACCACATTCCGCCGATTAAGGCACTCGAAGAGGGTGGTGCGATCCCGAACCGTCGCGTAGGTAATGGCTGGGTGACGAACGGAGCTCGTGCAATCGTTGGCGAGGGTAAGCCGAATCACCCCGAGTTTGTCATTCCGACCGATCCGACTTATCGTAACCGGGCAACCATGCTGTTCAACACCCTCGGCCAGAAGCTCGGACTTCTTGAGGGCAAGAAGCAGACCCCGCTCGATAACGTGCATGGCGCGATGAACGACAAGGGTGTCCCGATGTTCTTCGGAGGCGGCATTCTTGACGGAATCAAAAAGACTGCTGGTGGAATTAAGAACGTCGCAAAGGGTGTGACTGGCACAGTCATTAATGTTGGTGGGGAAGCGTTTGACTGGGCTAAGGGTGCGGCTGGAAATGTTGCATCGCGCATTTACACGCCTGTTGGAAAGATTGTTGATCGAATCATCGGCAAGCTGTGGAACGAGATTCAGCCTGGCGCTCGCACTGCCCACACACAGGTCAAGGACGTAGTCTTTGGCACTGACGAGTACATGGAGCAGCTTCGAAAGGAAATTGCCGATAAGTGGGTCAAGCCACTTATGAGTGGATACTCGATCGGCGGCGGCATCGGATCGTATGCTGGTCACAACGGCAGAGACTTCCCTGTAGCGAAGGGTACGTCTGTTCACGCAATCAGTGGTGGTACTGTTACAGCGTCACGAGACATTGCAGCAAATGGTGGAAAGTATAACGGCGGCGGCTATGGCTCGTACGGTCGTATGATCGAGATTGCCCACAAGAACGGCATCAAGTCGCTGTACGCACACAACAGTCAGCGTCTGGTTAGTGCTGGCGATACCGTTATGCCGAATGATGTCATTGCGAAGTCTGGCTCGACTGGTAACTCGTCTGGTCCTCACCTTCACCTGTCGATGTGGCAGAATGGCTCACTCACAGAGCCGCTGGACTTCCTGCGAACACATGGAGTTAAGCTGGCGAAGGGTGCGATAGTTCGGTCGCGTAGCGGCGGAGTGGATGCTACAATCGGCGAAGGCAATCGTGACGAGGCAGTCTTGCCTCTCCCGAGGGGCTGGCGTGGAGATGATCCGTTCAGGGGTGGAGACACTAACATTACGGTGACAGGTGATCTCGTCTTCCCGAACGTCGAGAATGGCGATGACGCAGAAGACTTCATTAACAACCTCGTTTCAGTAGTGAAGGAATAACATGAGCAGCCTTACGACCTCGCAGGCCAGTTTCACTTCACGGGGTGGCGGAACCAAGTACAACGGTGGCGTACTTGCTTCTGGAAAAGTTGTCAGAGTTGTTCCGACCAGTGCAACAACTTTTGTGGTTCTCGAGAACCCAGCTGACGGAAGCATGAGTGTCACTACGGTTGCCACGATCACGATCACGACCCTCAAGTTCACTCCTCGCTGGCAGGCTGTTGTTGGGCACGATGGAACCTACGTCGTTCTGGCTTACATTTGCTCTGATAATACTGTTCGCAGTAGGATCATTCGTTACACTGCTGGTACTGGAGTTTCGTACGTCAGTACGGATGCAGAGCAAACTGCGGCACCTGCAGTTTCAGGCGCTGAGCCCGATATCATGGACATCGACGTCAGCGTCGGTGGTGCGGTTGCTCTGACTTATCTTTTTTCTCAGTCCGTCAGTCCTTTCATCGGCTACGTGACTCGTATTCGTACGACTGCCGGAACCTGGGTTGCTGGAGAAACATTCTCACTTGAGACCGCAGCGTACCCGTGGCGTGCTTGGAACACCGGTATTAATGTCTCGTGGTCTCAGGGCGGCGGCGCGGCGGCGCGGCGCTTTGACGTCATGGCAAGTTACGGAGGCAACTCTTCAGACAAGGGAACAGTCTGGAGGCACTGTTCGATTAACGAAACGACTGGCGCTTCGTTTAGCGCACAGAGTAAAGGACTGCTTCCGTACGGTAGTCTAAACTACTACTCGAACAGTTATGCATTCAGTAACAGGCCTCGTGTCGTCCGAGGTTACGCACTGCCTGATGGTCTCAACACAGTCATTGCCCTTGCAGCTATTGTAACTGTCATTCACCCAAACGACATCATAGGTGACAAGTCCACAGAGTTTGTTCCTCGTAAGTGGGTGGGAGTCTTGAAGACAACTACCCTCGGTGCAAACGCTGCTGCAGACGTCGTTGATGTGACAATGAAGTTTGTCGACACGGGAAGCTATTCCAACCGGAAGTATAATTACTCTGGAACAACGGCTATCGGGTTTAACACTCACCCTGACGGAAGCTTTATTGTCAACTTCATCGAGCCGCTATACAGGCCGGCTGCATACTCTACTGGAGATGTAGCTGGATACGATGGTGTACTGAATGTCGCTAAGATCATTGATCCTGCCGGGAGTTTTACTCTCAATGGAGCTGATGTAGCGTCAGGAAGAATGAATGGAACCATCGAGCCGCAGGTGCGTCCGGGTCGCGCTAGTGGTGATCAGCTAGGTGACTTCTGGACGACCACACAGTCGCCTGCTTCGGGTTACCCGTCAAGGCGCCAGGACTGGATGTCGGTAGAGCTTGCCAGTGGTAACAACAAGGTAGTTTTTGGTAACGCTCTTATTACAGTCACCTCGAGTGATCTACAGCCCCTTGCTTCTTCTGTAGTGACCACGTCGCTGCCGAAGGTCAACGTGTTTGCAAAGAACAGTACTCTTCAGTACAGCCCTCCCGTCGTGCGTCCGATTTATCGGATTGCAGACAACGTAGACCTTACGCTAAATGCGATTGAATTTACTGACACGTTCTGGGAGCTGAGGTCGCTTAGTTTTCAGAGCTGGGAGCGCACTTGGAAGTCGGCCTGGGTGCCTGCTGGAGTCAGGTATATTGGCGTAAAGTTCGAGGACCCGTACGGCAACCAGTACACCCACCCCTCTGTCAATACTTTCACGGTCTCGCACCCGTCTGGTGTCTATGTTGTCGTGCCTGGATATTCTACTACTGATCCCGGTCCTGTTTTTTACTCAGACCCCAATGCTTTGGGTTACTCTGTACACGACATAAGCTGGGCAATCAGTGATGCGTTCAGTGAGGACTATCAGACAGCGTATCGACTTTTGGTGACTGATCCACTTGGAAGCACTGTCTACGATACTGGCAAGGTTATTTCACAGGCAGTCAACTCGGGTACCGGCAAGATTCGTATTCCGTTCGCGAACCGCAACCAGAACCTGACTGTTACCGTTTACACTTGGGACGTCTACGACACCAGTGCAACGCCAGGCAGTAATGCTCGTGGCTCGATTATTGCCTATGCTGGTCCGAATGTTACTGCCGTAACAGCAAGCCCACTGAATGCTTCAGATTTGACTGCGGCAAACCCGACGATCACAGTTACTCATACACCAGGTTTCCGTCCGTCGACAGCTCTAGATGTAATCATCAGCAAGGCCGGAGTTACGCTAAAGACAATTCATGTCGACAACCCAACAAACACACAGGCCGTTACTTTCCCGTCGTTCCTCGATAACAATACGAATTACACTGTTACGGCTGTGGTCACTGACCAGGGTGGACTGTCTCATAGTCTTGCGACCAACATTCACACCCTATGGACGCCTCCGGGTGCTCCGATTGGCGTAACGGTTTCAGCTGCTAACTACAACACTCCCAATCAGAATTCAATTGACATCTCATGGAGTACTAACCTTTTGAGTGGGGGTGACCAGGAGGATGCTATTACGCCTGGTCCCTACGGTGCTGGAACATTAACTTGGGATACGGTGGAGTCACATTCGCCTACACATTCCGCAAAGGTTGTTACGCATGGTGCTGTTGAGGGTGCAGTCTTCTATACCCCAACCCTCCTGAGTGCAAATCAAAAGGTCGTTAGCTCTGTATGGATCAAGGGTCCTGCTGGAACAACTGTAGGTATTGCCGGTCGAGTCGGTAGCGTTTCTGGTGCTTATCTCGGTGAAGGTGCCGGTGCTAGAAACTTTGTTCTTACAGGAGCTTGGCAACGGATTTATACTGACCCTTGGACATATGCAACCAGTGAGTTTCAGCCTTGGTTCCAGGTGACAACTTCAGCTGCTGTAACATTTTGGCTTGACGATGCTCAGAGTGAGACTGGTACCGTCCTGACACCCTGGGCGCCTGGCAAGGATGCGAACTGGATCGAGTGGACAATCTATCGACAGATTAATCAGATCAATCCAGAAACTGGCGCGGTTCTCGCTTACGGCGATTTGACCTACATCGGGTCATCGCAGAGTAACGCTCCTATCGTCAGCTATAGCGACAGGACAGCACCTTCGGGTGTGCAGGTCGGATATGTCATCCGGCAAAAAGTGAATCGTTCAGGGTCGTTGATCGAGTCAGTTAACAACACGCCTGTAGTCGTAAACACCGTCTCGGAAGGCTATTGGCTGGTGGACCCAGACCCAATCGACCCGCTGTTTGGATCATTCCAGCTTTACAATGTCACTTCAGATAACTACTCACAGAAGTACGAGTCGGAGACGATGCATCTCATCGGACGTGGCAACCATGAAGACCAGGGCGACTACCTCGGCGTCGAGGGTTCTCTGGTGGCAAAGTTCCGCAACAGTGGCGGAACAACTGCACGACAGAAGAAGCTTCGTATCGAGGCTATTCGCAGCGAGGCGCGTCCACTGATCATGCGTACTCCGTTTGGAGATATGTTCTACGTGTCAATTCGAGATATCGAAGTGGATCGAATTGCAGGCCAAGGTCTCAATGAGTTCTGTGATGTAACCATTCCGTACAGCGAGGTGTATCGCTGATGGTTATGCCAAGTCAGGATGTCGTCAATGCGATCGAGGCGGGCATTACTCGTGTCACTCGTCGCGTAGAGCTGTATGAAGCGGATGGAGTGACTCCATTCTACCCTAATGGATCAGTTGAAGACCAATTTCGACTGATTGGTGGAAACGTAAGCGTTGACTCTACACGCGATGAGCGGCGGGCGATTGATATAACGCTCGACAACAAAGACGGCAAGCTTAAGCCGAACGCAAACGGCGGTTTGTGGTATGACAAGATCATTAAGCCTTATCGCGGGGTTCGGTTCCCAATGAGTCAAACCAAGCCGAAGATTCTCATCATTGAATCGCCGACTCAGCTTACTGCTACCATTCTGCGCTCTGCTTTTGCAGCAATGGGATTCACTGACGTTACAATCGACCTTACCGTGACGACGCTTTCACAGCTCTCGGGATATACCATCATTGTATCTGATGTCGCTGGAAATACGCCGACAGCAAAGGCCACCCTTCTTCAAGCCGCATTTAATGCCGGATACAAGATTTTCACGAAGGGTCCATATAACGGAGTGAACGAGCTTCCGTGGGTTATCGCTGAGACTGCGACGACAAACGCGGCAGGGTTCTTCATTACTCCGTACAACAAGGACACCCCGATTACGGGTGGCTGGTCGTCGGAACAAGAGGGGTCAATCTCCTCGATGGCTCATACGACGATCAGTCCAAAGGCTATCACCGTCGCATACAGCGTAAACAACTCAATTACGCATCCCACTGCGACCATTTACGAGGTGGGCGCGGGTCGATGGTTTGACTACAAGCCAATCACTTATGGCACCCAGGCGAAAGCGCTAATGGCTCGCGCACTTTACTGGCTCTGGAATTACCAGCCGTATGTCGAGTGGGAAACGCCGCTCGGCGTGTTCATGATCGACAACTTCAAGACTTCAAACTTTCCTCACACTGTCCCTTTGTCCGGAAGAGACTTTACGAAAAAGGCTTTGCTTGCAAAGATTCGCAAGGCAATGGATTTCGATTCCGGCACTAAGATCGTAGACTTCATCACGGCACTAGGTGCCAATGCAGGCATAACAAAGTTTCGCTTTGATCCGACCATGACGACAACGATCGGTAGTTCCTTCTCGGCGACAAGAGGTGATCCTCGTTGGTCACTTATGAGCAAGGCAGCGAACATTGCAGACAACAATCTGTATTTTGATCTTGACGGGACACTTACTATGTCTCCGTACCCTGACCCAACACTGGGCTCTCCGCTTGCATCCTTTCGTACTGGAGCAGAAGGTGGCAACCTTGCTTCTTATGAAAAGTCTGCAAACGATTCGTTCATCTACAATATGATCGTAGTAACAGGCACGCCCTCGTCTGATACTTCTGATGTCGTGTCGCTAGGCTTTTACGGCGAGGCTTCGAATACGCGAGAGTCTTCGCCCACTCGCATCTCTCGTATCGGTGAGCGTACGATGTTTTATGAAAGTCCCTTCTTTACAAGTGACGCGCAGTGCGTGAATTACGCAAACAGTCTGCTTAAGATTCATGCCAACGAGCAGTATGACTTGAACTTGAGTGGTATCGTTTACCCCTGGATCGAAGCCGGGATTGTTGTAGATTTCAAAGACCCCGAGGATAGTGAAGGTCTTGATCCTGTGCGATTCGTCGGACAGTCTTTCGGTGTGCCTCTTGACCTTACTCCAATGACCGCCTCGGCGAAGCGCCTCGTCATTATTGCAGGGAGTTGACATGTCTAAACTGTTTAAAGATATGGCAACGGCGCTTGCGTTCCGGGATGTCATGGAACGCGTTGCTACTGGTGTAGTGAATCGTCTTCGGCCAGCTTCGTTCGTCGGCGAAGTCACAACAGTCAATATACTGACTCGTACTGCTACGGTTCGCAGGGCGGGACAAGAAGAAGACGAGCCGGACACTAGGGTTAACTATCTGCCACACCTTGCCCCGAACCAAATCCTTGTCCAGGACGTCCAGAGGGGTAACATTGTAGAGGTCTCCGGTACCTCGGGTGATCTTTATATTACCAAGATATACTCTGGTCTTTACACCGACGAGATTGCAACACCAGCAGGTATGCGTGCGGACTTCGATCTTCCAGCCCCACCGATCGGCTGGGCACTAGAGAACGGACAGGCACTAAGTCGCACCGTTGCGTTCCGATTGTTTGCAGCTATCGGAACTACTCATGGAGTCGGCAACGGCACAACAACCTTCAATGTCGATAACACCATGGGTCGAAGCTCGGTCGGCTGGGACCCGCTTCAGACAGAGTTTGACAATCTGACCGACAAGGGTGGCACGAAAACTAAGTCGCTGTCTTCGGACGAGGGTCCGGTTCACGCTCACGACTTCGAAGGTCAGACGTTTTCCTGGGGAGCCAATAACGGAAACGTCTATGCAAACGTAGACGCAGTGGGAGGCGCTTCCCCCAGCGGCACGAACAGGCTGTTTACTTTTCAGAACGTGGGCGGATGGACTACTACTTATAACGCTGGTAGTGGCAATGCGTTCAGTCTACTTTCGCCTTACTATGTCTCACTGAAATGCATTAAGTTGTGACTACTCAAATAGGGACGTTTGACCCTAGACAGGATGGGGTATCCTTGACTACGAACGTCCTACGAATTACTCTGTGTCAAGATGCGACGAGGCATCCTGTCAATTTGGTAGGAGTAAAAGGTGCCTAGCAGCCAGAAGTTTTGGGAGAGGCTGGCCGTAGGCATTCTGGTTATCATTCTTATTGCCCTTGCGGTTGGTGTGTATCGAGACAAAGTCGATTACACACAGGTTATCGTTGCGGCAATTGGACTTATTGGTTTGCTTAGGGGAGCAGACTCTTTTAAGAAGATGACCGATAAGGATGACGACAGCGACAAGAGCTCGACATGAGTATGAGCACAGAAACCTTGGGTCTTGTGAGCAGCGTTGTTTACGCCGTTGGCATGTTCTCGGGAGCTGCGCTCGAGCGATTCATTCTTGCACCACGCCGTAAACGACTCGATAAGGAATCCTGATGGTCGTACAGTTTCTGCACAACCGCCTCCCTGAAAAGGTTAGGCAGAAGTGGCCGATCAATCGACTGATCAACGATGTCCTCATTCTCCTGATCGTTCTTCTCGGGTGGCTCGTTGTTGATCAGCGGAAGAACCTTGGCGATACTCAGGATTGCATTCGCGAGTATCTCGTTAGCCAGTCAGCAGCGCAGCAGCCGCGCAACCAGGCGAACATCGAGACCGATAATGCCTTAGCCGCGGCTATCAGTACCATCCCCCCACTCCTTCAAACGATCCTCTCAGCTGCCGCTGACTCGAACAACCTCCAGCTTCAGCAGCAGTCCCTGGACGCCGTTCGTAACACCAACAGAGCTTTCAGTGACTTCAATGTGAACTTTGCCGAGCTCAAAAAGGCTCGCGCAAACTTCCCCATCCCTCCGGCCCCTGAGAACCTTTGCAAGGACTGATATGGAATTGGATTACGCGGAGTTCTTCCGCACGCTCGTTGGCACTGTGTTACTAGTAGCATGGTACGTCATTAGCCGACGCACGCGAGGACGATGGGCACACATGACCCGAGTCGGAAAGCGTCTATGGATCGGCTACTACATTCTTTTGTTCGCCGTCATATGGGCGACAATTGATTCTCTCAACGCTGATTCACCAATCACCAGCAAGAATTACGTCCTCGCTTTTGCGGCGGCGTTCCTGGCGATTGGTGGGCTGTTGAGGCTAGAGGGTGACGAGAGCACCGAACCCGTTTACTGGGTAAACCTGAAAGGAAGGCCGAGCACATGGCGAATTATCAAGCTGAGGTAGGGGGTGGCACCCATGGGAGCTAACACGCTGATTCGTACCAGTAGCGGAGCTCGCATCCCCGACGAGTTGCTCGAGATGAATCGAGCAGTCGAGAAGATCATGAAGTGGGGCAAGGACTCCATGACAGTCACACAGGGCTCACGCTCTGTGGCTGTTGGTGCTTCCGGGAACACACACGGAGGCGACGATGCGGAAGACCTCACTGCCAATGAGGCTGCTGCGAAGGAGAAGTACTTTCGCCTCCAAGGTGGCATGTTCTACGAGCGTGCACCGATCAAGGGTGTCTGGTCTCGCCATGTTCACGGCGGGCGTGACTACTCGACTGTCGGCTCGAAGGCGTACGCGCAGCAGCTTGTGCAGTACCACAAGCGCAACAACGCGCTTGCGAACTTCGGCCCTGACACTGGCTACCGGATGCTTGTCTTCCCCAAGCACGTCTACAAGGGATACATCGGGTATGTGCAGGCACGAGGCGCCACGAACGCTTACGAGCAGCCGACCGGCAAGTCCAAGAAGATCACGCCGATCAAGCGCAAGCAGGTTACGTACGTCGTAGCCGAGATGGAAGTTGCCGGCTCGCGCTGGTATCTCACGCTGACCGGCAAGTGCATCAAGGCTTCTCGATTCAACAAGATCGCCAAGCCGAAGACTGTCGCTTCGACTCGTCCCGCTCCTGTGGTTGCCACACCTGCTCCGACTCCGAGTGCACCCGCATCGAAGCCGACGTCGACGATTCTGAACATTGGTACTCGAAACGTCATCGTCAATCGTCTGACATCGTCGGGCAAGAACGGACGCTTTACCAATGTGAAGAAGGGTCTGTCGTGGCACGAGCGCAAGCCGCTTCTTGCCAAGGATGCGGCCCAGGCAAACCTGGACCTTCTCGGCACCCAAGAGGCTGGAGAGCGGTCAGACATGGCAGAGTTCGCGACCAACCTTGAGCTCGCCACGAAGCACGACTGGGACTTTGTCTACGGTGGTGACAACTTCGACATCAGCCAAGCGAACCTGTGGGATCGTTCGACGCTCGGAGAGCTGGAGTCTGGTGTTGTTGATCTTGAAGGCAGCGATCACGACAAGCTCGTGTGGTCCCGTCACCGAGTGAAGGCTACTGGCGGTTCGCTGTTGATTGGCAACCTGCACTCCGAATGGCGCGAGGGAGGCAAGTCGGCGAAGGGCAACCAGTACGACAGGCTTCGCGAGCGTCAGTCCAAGAAGGCCATGGCATGGCTGATCGCAAAGGCCGAAGGTACTGACGACGTTGTCGTTCTTCTTGGCGATTTCAACTCCACCGCACAGAATCCGTACGATGGTCCCGGCAAGGCTGCCGCCGCTACAGGATTCCGTGACTGCGAGTCGGCAGCGAAGTCACAGGTTCGCACCGAGTGGAACAGTTACCACGGCTTTGAAAGCCCGAAGGCTGATAAGCAGTTTGATCGGTTCTTCGTTCTGCAGTCGCAGATCGACTCCGGTCAGCTGGAGGTCACGCACTTCGCGGTCGATCCGAACGCCGCAACCAAGGCTGGCAGTGACCACTACCAGACCCGCATCCGTATCATCGTCCGAGTCAAGTAAGGAAGACCATGTTTATCATTGAACAGCTGGCGCTCGCCGAGCCCGGCGCACTCGACACCAAGGGGATCGAGGTGTCGATCAGCACTGTCTGGTACACCTTCATCCTCGCCACTCTCGCCCCGCTCATCGTGGGTCTCATCACGAAGCGGTTCGTTGAGTCACGAACCAAGACACTCCTCCTGGTTGCCGTCACGGTGCTCATTCAGGTACTCACCGAGCTTGGCTCGACGTTCAATCTGTGGGAGTTTCTCACGAAGGCGTTCATGGCTTTTGTCCTCGCGGTCGGCATCCACTACCAGTTCCTGAAGAAGGCCGGCATCACTTCCCAGGATGGAGCTGTCAATAAGTTCTTGCCCGACATCGGCATCGGCCACGACTACGGCGGCGATGACCTGCTGCCCGACCCGGAGCTGATTCGCAAGACCAACGAGGCGAACGGCATCACGGCGGAAGACTACCCAAGCGAAAAGTAGTCCCCACAAGCGCAAACCCCCCGCAGATACGCTCTGCGGGGGGTTTGCTTTCTTCTATTACTCCATGTACTCCGACGGGTCGGGCTCATCTTCAGGCCATGTGTTGTCACGCTCGAAGGCTGCAGCGCTTTGCTCGTCGCGGGACTCGAGGTCCTCGGCACCAGAATGAAAAGCGTTCGGCCCACTCACAGGTCGATTCCGATCGACTCGTTCACGTTGTTGATGTCAGTCGCGCAGCAGGCGCACGTCTTGACCAGGGCGGGCCTGTGCATGTGTCCACACCGATCACAAGCTGTCCTTGATTCGACGGGCGTCTTTACGCTAGATGATTCGTCCATCATGTCCCCTTAAAAGGTTGTGGCGTTGTTGCGCGGATGACCCGGAGGGGTGGCGCTGCGGTGTGGCCGCACCCCGGCGCTGTGGTTCACGGTCGGGTCCGGCGACGCGGCGTCCGCGCAGTTCTGAGAACAGTAACCTGTCCCGACCTGAGCCATGACTTTGATGTCACCCTTGCATGTCCTGCACTTTGTCAGTGCAGACTTAATCCTTGCCATTTTCTGAATTCCCTTCGATCGAACGGTCGATACCGGACTCCATAAGCTTGTAAGCTTCTGATCCTCCGGCTGCTGCTGCCTTCATGATCTCGCCGACGACGCAGCCAGCAAACTCCCAGTCCATAATGAAGTTCGCTTCTACAGTCGACTCGGCCTTGTTGATCTTTCCACGCAGTCCCATGACGGCGAGTCCTCGATCATCACCGAGCATTGCGACTGTGTGAACGGATGCTGTCAGGATCGCGTCGGTTGTGTCGACGATCGCGTCAGTGCGTCCTGGTGCCTCGCCAAGTTCGAAGCCACTGTCGATGAGGGTGCCGAACTGATAGTGGCTGGTCAGGGCTGCCACGGCTTCTAGTCCAGCACGGGTGCGATCACCTGACTCGCCCTGGTAGGGCGTGCCAAGGTCATCCAGCATCTCAGCATTCTTCGCCTCCCACGCCGACTTGAACGCGTCGACCTGCGCTTGTGTGACCTTCATCCTTTAGTCGCCTCCGGGTCATTGCCGTAGGAGTTCTTCTCGACAATGACTCCCTTGCGGTTCTTGATGATGAGTTCACAGCGCATAATCAGTGCCATGCCGATACCGACACTGATTGCCTGATGCTTCATGCGAGAACGACGCTGGACCTTGGTTGCGCCTTGGAAGGCCGTGCTGAACCAGCCACCATCTCCGTCCGGCCCGACCTCGACCGAGTTTGTGTTTGCCATACCGTCCTCCTACTAGATGATAGGTTTGCTAGAGACCTTTGGCGAAGGGTCTCCGTACCCTTGGGTAATCATCGACTCGATCTGCAAAGCAAGTTCGTCGCTGATTTCGCCAGACTTGAGTAGCGCATCAATCTGTCCGAGAGTCAGATTTGCGTAACGGTCCTTGACTTCTTCGGGCAAGATGCGAAGGATGCCCTGAATGTCAGGGGTCCTCTTCTTGGATGCCGTGATCTTCACTTCGATGTCTCCGACGCGCCATTTGAAGGTGTCGTCGGCCTGGGACTTGGCGAGGATGATGCCGTCCAGTTCGTCGTTGAGAGAGCGCAGTGCCTTGAGTGCGGACTGAACCTTGTACTTCAGTTCGACCGCCTGGTCTGGAGTCTTTCCGAACACGCCGCCACCTGCAGCGTGCTTGATAAGTGTCTCACACTCAGATTTACGAACACAGTACATGCACTCATTGTTGAGAGTCTCGGGCAACCGGGCAGTCTCGTCAGCCGCGATTATCTTCTCGACCTCTTCGATAATGCGATACCAGGTCGCGGCGTTGTCTTCGCGAGTGAAGATAGTACTCGGGTTGCGAGTGTCATGACGAACCATGTCAAACTCGACGTGAATTTCTTGGGCATCAGGCTGCACGATTTGGACGGCCAGGGCATAGGCACGAGCCTGAATCTTCGACCGAAGGTCTTCGCTGCTAATGAAAGCTCGAATCGACTTGTAGTCGACTACTCGATAGATGCCAGGTCCGATGCGATCGAGCCGGTCGATAATGAAGGTGAACGGGATAGACCCGACCGAGGTAGCAACCTCGAACTCCTGGCGCAATTCCAAGCTGACGACCTCGACATGCGGCTCACGAACGTCGGTCCGGTTGAACCAGCGCCACGTCATCTCGCGAACGTCTTTCCACTGCTCGCTATCTAGGTCGGAGATGTCGAATGTCTCCTTGAAGGAGACCATGAGCATCGCTTCAAGAATCTCCCACTCCCAGTCCAGGGATTTTTCGACAACAGCCTTGCGGACAAAGACTTCCAATGCCCCGTGCACCGTGGACCCACGCAAGGCCGCGTCGCCGGATGGAGTGGGTGTGCGCTGGAACTTCTCGGCATGATAGCGGGCCATACAAGTCATAGCCGTGTCGAGCGCCGTGGCCGAGAGTGATTTCGGGATCACCGCTTACCTCTGGAGTTTCGATTCGCAGTAGCGACAAGATCGCGACGCTGTTTTTCTTCTCGAATGTAGTCGATCGTGTCCTTCTTCTCGGGCCACACGGTCTCGACCAACCTGTACCAGGATTCATCTTGCATTACTTGTCATCCTTCTTGAGAATTTCCCCGCCCCACATACCTTCACGGGAGCCTGTCTTGTCGCGGTACGCTTTGCATTCCTTGCGAACCGTGCATGAGATACAAATCCGCTTTGCCGGATCGGTTGGCTCACCCCTCTCGGGAAAAAAGATGTCGGGAGATAGATTCCCGTCTTCATCACGAGTTGGAGCAGACCCTCCGCAAGCGGCGTCCTTCATCCAGTGGTCGTCTTCACTGTACAAAAACTTCGCTAGAAGGTTTCGTTCAGTTTTTTTCTCGCGTGTCCACTCGCCTAACTTGCAGGCAGCTGGACACCCGTCATTAACTTGGGCAGCCCGGTGTTCAGCGTCACGTCCGGCGACGACGCAGACGCCGGTACAGAGACGTCTCCATCTTTTCCCAGCTCATCCAGCACCTCCCCTACCGTTTGTACGTCGTCGGGAAGTTCGGGCTCGTCGGGATCACCCGCGATCGGCCTGAAGTCCAGATAGGTCGGAGCGTTGTCGAATCGAACAGGAAAGATTTCTCGAACGCCGTCGTCAAACACCTCCGGAGTCGGCTCGATCTCATCACTGGTCTGGTTCGTCAAGTCTGGATCGGTGCTCATTTTGCTCCTTGTTCGTGGGTGGTCCTTGACATACTAGCCGATGCGGACGACCCGGCATAGCGCTTCGCCCCATCCCACCTATCGGCTACTTCTCATTGGGAAAGAGGTGAGGGTATCCCCACGGTTCTTGAGTGAGCACCAGGACTGCGCCCCCGCCGATGCGACGGAAGTCCTTGCTGTGCTCCATGTCGTACGGCCCGATGACAGAGCGACGACCCCCCGGAGGTGTGATTCGGGGAACCGAGTCCGGCACCTCCCATTCTTCCTCCGTGTAGTACTTGCCGGACTCCTTGAACAGGATGACCTGCGCCTTAGCCATTGCGACCAACTTCCTTCCAGTACCACCGAACATCTTCAGTGGAGAATGACGGGATGAGTGCTAGAACTGCATGACAGTGTCGACACACACGCAAAGTCCAGCGAAACCTGCGACGCGGCTGAGGCATTCCATTATGGAAGCAGTGGACCGGAGGTCTAGTCATCCGAAGAGTCCTTCCTCTCGTGAGTTGAAACGATCCGTTGCGAGCTTCCAGTTTGTCTCGTCGTACTCGATGCAGACTGCGGGACGATCAAGGGTCCGAGCCGCGATCGCTAGAGACCCCGACCCACCGAAGGGATCGACAACGGACTCACCCTCGTTGGTGCTGGTCTTGAGAAGCAGTTCCAGGAGCCATTGGGGTTTCTCGTGTGGATGGATAAGATCAGAGGGTCGCACTTGCGGACCTCTGATAACAGCATTGCGACGCTTCGCAGACTTGGGTCGTCGACCCTTCTGGAAGAAGAGAATGAACTCGCTTCCCATTCCCCACGGGCATTCAAGGTCGCCCATACCCGGACCGTCTTTTTCCCATACAAGTACAGCCTTGCGCTTGAAACCGTACCCAGCAAGAAATTCATCTGTCATTACCATCCAGTCAGCCAGGACCTGATACGACGTGAAGATATAGAGGTCGCAGTCAGGCGTTGTCTTTGGTAGAAGGCTGTTCATAACATTCTTGAACACCTCAATTGCAATTTCGGGAGACTCGTCGTTCGCAATCTTGCGTGCGTACTTCTTGCCGGCCTCGGTCTTCGCCATGTTCGACTGGTTGTCGACGCCGAACGGTGGGTCAGTGATTATGCAGTTGACTGATGATTCGTTGAAGAGCTTTGTCATCTCCACCGAATCCCCAAGCCATATCTGCTGGGATGCCGTCAAGGTCCATCTCCTCCTCTGTGAGTTGTTCTAGTACAAGCTTGAGTAGTGCTAGTGAGTTGTATTTCTTGCGCCGGAATCCACTGACTACTCGCAGATAACGAGCGACCGAGTTACCATGATCTACTGCAATCTTGGCTGTGTAACTACCAACCTCGGGGTCGCCCTCCATCGTGTTCTCTATCCGCAAGACCGCCAAGGTCTTCTCGCGGAGTGGCCCGCTCGGAGGCTTGACCTTGATTGTTATCTCGATCATCAGAAGCTAGGCGTGTTGTCGTCGTTCGGGCCGCGCCAGATTTGGAGCTGTGGCTCGGGTGCCTCAGTGCACTCATCGAGCTTGTCCCAGACAAATTGAGGCAGCTCATCAGGATTGAAGCCAACCCAAACAGAAGCACGAATAGCAATCCGGGGAGTGACATCTGCGTGTTGTTCCACAACGACAGTGCGAACGTCGCGTACGCTCCGATCATTGCCAAAAAGCACACCCTGAAGAGCATCTTCGAGCCCCTTCTGGATATTGGTTGCGTCGACCTGTGACTTCTTGACCTTCTTGCGGGTACCCTCATAGGTGTCGCGACTCCTCCAGATGTAGAAGGTGAGTGAATACTCACCGGGTGGTAGTGGCTCGACGTCCAAAAGCGCTTCGCGTACGGCCTCCTGGAAGGCGACGAGCTGTAGGTTAGGGCCGATCCTTGGGAACACACCACCGTTCTTGCGACCGATGTCAAGCGGACCAATTGCCCACTGCTCAGCATTGAGTCCAAGAGTAAACCAGCGATCAGTCATGACGGTTCCTTGATCTCGCCCATGATGAGAACGGTAATGCCTGCCTTGCGTGCTCGCTTTATGCAGTCCCATGTTCCACTAGACTCGGCGTCAGGAAACGCGACACACAGGTCAGCCCCGGCATCCACCATCTCCTGATTGCGGATCGGACCAGCGCCCTTGCCGTAGGTCTTCCAGAGTGCTTCGTGCGGCTCGGTCGGAAGTCCTTTGGATTCCCAGATGCGCTTAGCCTGAATGTCGATACCCGGCGCTGCGCCGTGAACTAGAGTGACCGGCTGCCCCGGGGTGCCAGGATTGAGTACAGAATATGCAGCGAACAGTCCGGCCTCGACCAGCTTCTCATCGGGCCAGCCGCGTCGAGTACCTGTGACAATAAGGCGCTTCATTGCTTACGCTTCTCTCGCTCGATGTATTCGAGTGCGGCAGCCAAGGTTGCCGCAGCCTTCTCAAGGTTACGCTCTGTTGCACGGGCGTCGGGCGAGCGCACCCCCTTGTCGATATAGAACTTGCTCACCTCGGTCAGATGTGCAAGCCCTTGGGCGTCGTCGTGACTGACGGGGTATCGCTTCTCCTGCTCGTTACGCGCCTTCCAGATTCGGAGAATGACACCCGGCGTGTGGCGGCTCATGCGAGCCGTCCCTCATAGAACAGCTCGAAGTCATCAAGGGGCGCAAGCAGCCTGTTGCTTAGCATCTCTGGGGCGTATCGCAAGAGTCTGTAACCGAGAGCGTTGGCAAGGTGAAGCTCTATAAGAGCACCTTTGCTTAGCGTCCAACCAGGAAGCATGACGATGACGTTGCACTCCATCTCCATCTTGATTGCGTGCTTCATATACCATTGCCAGCCCATATTGTCTTCGGGCTTAATGTCCTGCTCGAGATCAATCTCGTGAGGCGAACGAACCTTCATCCCAAGCTCTCGGAGCTGGTTTGTCACTCGTTCGAAGGTATCGTAGTTGAACTTGGGCAGCCCTGTCATCGGGCCAGACAAGTAGTAGATTGACTCTTCCATTATCGTCCTTCGTCGGTAGCGGTTGGTGATTCCTTCTGCTCTGCATTCGATCGGGCAGCAATCCAGACTTCGTAACCCGATCCTCCATCGACGTGAAGAATTGTTCGAGGCTTAGTTGGATCGTACCCGATAGTCACATGTTCATTGGGGCTGTGGCGCAGCGCGCTCAAGATGTTTTGCGGAGTGAATTCAAGCATGGCGCGAGGATGAAGACAGGAACCCGGAACTTCCAGGACGTCACCAAGAGTGTTCTGGTCCTGGTCCTTCATGAAGACCGCAACCTCCTCTTCGCCGATGTAAAGTTCCAGAAGTGGGGTTCGATTGTCACCCGAGAACACCATCGCACGCTCGATGACTTCAATCATCTCGGTCTTTGTTACCTTGACATGTTCTGCATGGTCACGCTTCATGATCTTCTGTACGGCAGGATATGCGCCACCGTACGTAATGACCTTGATTTGAGTCGTATCGTCGGGCATCAAGAGCATGTGACCACCCTCGACAGCGACGTTCGTCTCCTTGAGATGAGACGTAAGCGACGCAAAGGCAGACTTCGGAACCATGATCGGGTCGTCAATGTCAGGCGCAAGACAGGGTGCGACGGCCAGACAGATGCGATTCGTTGCCATGACATGAGTGCCGTCGAGATAGATAGCATTCAGTGGAGGGTTCGGGTCGGTAGTGGCTGCCCATGAGACCATGTTGATTCGCTCACCGAGGTTGGTGATTGGAGACATGTCCTCTACATCGAACGGCTCCCATACCGGGTAGTATGTTGGATCGAGCATGCGGAACGATGCACGCGTGCGTCCCGACTTTGCCATGATCTTAGAGCCTTCATCTTCGAGTGTGATCTGCTTGCCTGAGCCAATGTTGAGCTTAGCCATGAACTCACCAAATAAGACAGAGGGGATGCGCCACTCGCCGTCACCCTCGATCTCCACCGCATCCACAATCTCGTGATAAAAGACCAGGTTGTCAGCTGCACGCAGATTCACCTGTCCATCTTCGACAGTTACAAGAAGGCCAGCAGCCTTGTCAAAGGCTTCGCCACGGGTGGGTGCCACCTTTGCGGCTTTGCTGACGGCGTCCTGGATGGTAGCGTTCTCGAACGTCAACTTCACTGCAGTTTCACCTTTACTTGGAATGGGTCTACATACCAGAACACTTCCATACTGCGCTCCTTGACCTCTGTGAACTCATAGGCATCCATGGTGACCTGACCGCCTTGCTGGAATACAATGACTCGCAGAAGCAGCTCGAGCTCATCGCGTCGCATCATGCCAAGAGTGGAGTTATTTACAGACGGTAGCTGGTTGGGCTCTTGTGGGGTCTTGAATCTGCCTGCAATGATCCTAGCATCCCCACCCTGTGCTGATACACTCACACCCTCCATTCGCATCTCTTCGTCGCCGAGTCCTTTGGGGACAACAGTGGACTTCGCTTCGATGTTCATGAACTCCCCAGTAGGAATCCACAGGTCTCCGCAGCGTGCGACTTCGACTGTCGTACCGTCGATGACACCCCCCGAACGAGGGGTCGGGGTTTCTATGATGATCTGTCCCATATCAGAGATGCTTCTGACGCTCGTACTCGGTAAGCTCTTCGAGGGACCGAGCGATCGAGACAAGTGTACGTGTCTGGATGCTGCGACTGATTTGATCACTCATCGTGCCCCGAGCGGGAAGTTGCGCCATGGCCTCTTCAAGCTCCTTGCTGTATGCGCCCTTTGCCATTACGCGATCATTCCTGTCGAGATGTAGAACTTGTACTCCTCGATGGACCACAAGATGTCCTCCATGGCACGGTGAGGCTTATCGCCCTTCGCGTCACAGATTTGATCCCAGGCCTTGGCGATGTCAGGATGACGGCGACGCACGAGCTCCTTCGTCGAGCTCATGTCGATCGTACGATGACCGAACTGCGAGCGGAACTGCGGCAAGCGGTTGTCGCACATGCGCTGATCGAAGTTGACCGTGTTCCCGCACATAGGCGCTCGGCCTAGATCATCAAGCGGAACTTCCGTGTAGGTGAGAAACGTCATGAGCTGCTCGTCAACCGACTCGTAGGAGTTTGTCGAGGCAAGCACCTCATCCCACAGGCCAGAGGCCTTGTGCATACGGTAGACGAGCTGGTGGCCCGGATCGTCTGAGATTGCATACCAGTCCATCAGGTCTCGAACGGCGCTATGAGTCGTCGGCATCATGACACGCTCAAAGCTGTCGAGCAACTCGCCTTCGAGGTCGGTAATGCCGATTGCGATCTCCAGGAGATTGTCACGAGTTGTGTTGAGACCAGTCGTCTCCGTGTCAATCCAGATCAAAGCTTCAGCTGCCGGCTTGTGTGTGCTCACAAGTTCTTCCCATCGTGTCGGTAACTACGGGTCTGGTTGTACTTCATCTTTGCTTCGTACTCCTCGACAATGTTGATATCGAAGTGGTGGCAGACCGAGATGATCTCGTTCATGATATCCCAGTAGGCTTCACTGAGAATCGAGGTCCATGCATTACTTTCGTAGAGGTAAGCATACTGCTTACGCAGTGCCCATACGCGGGCGATCTTGTGATGCAGTGCCGACGCTGCATCACCCCAGTTTTCATAGGGATTGGAGCCGGTCCGATCAGGCTCAATTTCAGGTGCGCCAAGACCGTATTGAGCGTAGTTGTCCAGCAAGCGAATCAGTGTGTCGATGACTTCCGACGCGACACCCTCTGGCTTGTTGTCACCGTAATCAAAGGACTCCGAATCGAGAATTGTAATTACGCGTTCTGATCCGTCACCCGGATAAGTGACGATCCAGCGATCTAGCATGTGCAGACGATACGCCTCGGTCGCCTCGGCCACCTCGGTATGCAGGAGAGCAACCTCCTCGCCCATGGTCCGCTCGTCTACACCATTCTCACGCCACCCCTTCTCGACGGTCCAGGCACGAACTTCCTTCTGCCGATCGACCATCGTCTTGTTCTCTGGCAAGATTGGTTCAGGCTCTTCGGTCGGGGGGTCAGCGGGGAAGATTGGCTCTTCTGGAAATGATGTCATCCGATTCTCTCCTGTAGTATGCGGTTTAGTTCTGACTGTGTGACGCGCCAGTGCTTGCCTTCGCCGATCTTAACCCCGTTAATCGTCTCGTCTCGTAGCCAGCGGCGAACGGTGTAGATATGCACTCCAAGGATTTCTGACACTTCCTTCGGGGAGTATGTCTTGTCCCGGGGTGGGGTGGGCTGCGAGGTAGTCATCGGTCGCCTCCTGGTGGGCGATATCGGCCTGGATTGATGCCGTCCATGCATCCCTTGACATGCGGTCGTGAACGCCGCACATGTGGATAAAGACCGTGGCTCCCGATCTTCCGTGCAGCTCGGAGCGGTAGTATTCCCACATGGGATAGCGAGCGATTTGACCAGTGCGCGGATCGCTGTCGACGCGACGCCGTGGCCAGTTGTAAAGTAATTCGGGCACCCAGGAGCAGTTCGTGTCGATTGAACACACTCATTCCTCCAGCTGCAGGGCGCGATCAATCTTGGCACGGGCCTCGTCAAGCAGCTCTATGAGCTTCGCTCGGTTGTCCTCGAGATTCCAGATCTCCATGGACTTCTCCTCGACGTCGATGTCTCCGAGTGTCGAGCTGTTAACCGTGATCTTGACTTCAATCATCGTCGTTACTCCTAGGCCAGAACAGGTGATCGTTCTCGCGGCAGTTGGGGTTTCCGCATGGGCAGATGTCGGGGTCAGTCATCAATCTCATCCTCTGCTTCTTCGGCCAGCAATGCAGCGATGAGTCGCTTCTTGAACGACCCGTCGTCGTTGATGATCGAGTTAAAGGTCTTGGTCTTGGTAGCCAGAATCTGCTCGACGCGGTTCTCGATGGTCTTGCGTACAATGTACTCGAAGACCTGGACGGGCTGTGACTCTGAGGCGCCGATGCGGTGGAGTCGGTCAATTGCCTGCTGATTAAGACCAGGCACGAACAACTTGTCGATGAAGAATGCGTGACGAGATGCGGTCATGTTGAGTCCAACACCTGCGACCTGCAGCATGCAAACGATCGCGCCAGCCTTAGGCTGACCCTTCTCGTTTACATTGTTACTCCACTGGTGTACGATGGGCTGGCGCGTTTCAGACTTGATGTCACCGTGCAGTTCCCAGATATCAAAGTCCTCGTCCTTGTGCTTCTTGCCGTGCGCTTCGAGTCGCTGACAGAAGGCTTCTAGGACTGGCCTGAACTGAGTGAACACGACGATCTTGTGTCCCTCCTTCATGACAGCGATAGCGTCCTCGATCGCAAGGTCGAGTTTCGTGGAGATATCCTCGCCAGTGAAGGGAAGGGTAGTGCCACAGATTTGCTTGAGACGCAGGAACTTCGTGAGAGCGTTCTCGATCTCCGTCTCGTTATCATCACCGTGCATGGTGATCTTGAGGTTGTCCTTAGCCTCGTCGTAAAGCTTCTTCTGTTCAGGCGACAGGTCAACCTTGCGCTGGACAATCTGAACGTCGGGAAGATCGAGGACCTCGGACTTGAGACGACGAATCATGTAGTTCTGGAGTCTTGACATCAACTCCTTTTCGTTCTTGACGCCGACGATAGCCTTGTCCTTGAAGCCACCGAAGACGCAGTAGCGGTTGATGAAACGCCAGTAATCAGGGAACGCGACCGGGTCCATCTTGTTCAGCAGTGACCACAGCTCGTTAACCTGGTTAAGGAGTGGGGTGCCAGTCAGCAGCATGGTGCGCTTGGTCTTGAGCATGTGCGCCGCGTGAGCCCTGGCTGCCCCCTTGGGCTTACCCTTGGCATCCACGCCCTGGTAGTTCTTGATGTAATGCGCCTCGTCGAAGATCGCTACATCAAAGCCAATGCGGTTCATTTCTTTGACATGCGGAATGAGTTGCTCGTAGTTGCAGACAAGCATTTTTGGCCCGGTCCACTCCTTGAACTCGGCCAGTTGAGCCTCGCGAGCTTTTGGACCAAGCTTCTTCTTGCTTCCGTCGTCCTTGATCTCTTCACCAAACATCATGAAGCGAATCGGTTCTGCTGTGACAGTGCTTCCGCCCGTGAACTTCTCGATCTCGTCAGCCCAGTTGCCGCGCAGTGTAACTGGGGCAACGATGATGACCTTGCTGATCCAGTTGCGGTAGAAGTCGATCGCACAGACGGTGAGTGCCTGCAAGGACTTACCAAGACCCATGTCGTCAGCGCAAAGGAAGTTCGTCATGTAAGCCATTTGACGAACGCCAGTAATCTGGTGCTCGTAGTATTTGACTGAGTCCTTAATGAACGGCTCAAGGCTGCCGCGTGGCTCAGTGGTCAAGACTCTTCACCTCCTTGCCGTCAAACTCGAACTGCATGAAGTGGTACTTGGTTTCGCCGGCTTCGCGCTTCTCGATGAAGACTACTCTTTCATCCTTCATCCAATCCTGGACGAGGTTGAAGTAGTGTAGCGCCTGGGTGTCGTTACTAGGCGCAGACGTCGTGTGAAGAACTTCAAGGTCTGCGTTCCGATACCTGTACGCCGGTCCGGGCTCGGTAACGATAGGGGCTGGGCCAAGGTCGAGTGTCATTAGAAGAGCTTCTCCTGATCGGGTGCCTGACCATCCTTGAGTAGAACGATGCAGGCTTGATGTGCAACTTTGCCAGTACGAGATCGCGCCGTAGCGCCGTCTTGCTTGGGACCATGGACCCACACTCTGACTTCGTAGTAGTTGGTCGGATCATCCGAGACTACAGAATCTCCACAAAGTTCACACGTTGCCATGATGCTCCCCCTTTGTGCAGCGACAGAGTGTCGGTCCATTGATACCAAGCCGCGCACGCACAGCGTCCATGCAGTCCTTGCATTCGTGTTCTTTGCACCTGGTGCAGACGAATCGGTTGACTTGAGGACGCTGTGCGTGGCGAGCCATGGTACTCCTACTTCTTGCCGATGTTGCCGAGCTGTGCGGCCTGTGCGGCATTCGGGATGACGAGCTTCGGCTTACTGGCAGCCGCAGCCTGCTCGTCGTAATCCTTCCTCATCGCAATGAGCTGGTCCTGGATCGTCTCCGCAAACTTGATCTCGAAGTCAAGCTTCTGATCTTCTGTGATGATACCCCACTCGACCAGGTGGATGATGAATGTATTGAGCCGCAGCTCAACAGTATTCATCGCCGTGCCGGGTGGGAGCGCTGCTTTCAGAAAGTTCCAGCGCTCGTCGCAATCCTTGAATAGCGACTGAAGGTACTCGATCTTCTCTTCTGGTGTCTTGTTCTTGGTCATCCGAACATCGCCTTCTGCTGGCAGCCGTCGCAACCCTTGACGCCGGGCTCCTTGACCATTCTGTCCTTGAGTGAAACGTATGGCTTCGTGCAGTTCGAGCACCTCACAGAAGGGTACTGATACTCGATAAAATCGAGACCATACTCATCCATGAGCTGCTGCTCTTCAGCAGGAACATTGGCAAGAAGCTCTTCGCCAGACATCTTCTCGAAGGACGGCTGGTAGTCAGTCCCCATCGGCGTTCCCGAGCCGGGGTTGTCGTACACCAGACCCTCGTGCGAACTCTCCTTGCCGAGTAGAACGCTCGGATCAAGCTCGGCGTGATCCTTGCCGCACGCAGGACAGATGTTGAACTTGTGGTACAGCATCGCTGCTGCAATCCCTGACAGATAGGACGCCGAGGGGTGCTCGTCATAGTTGAACAGCAAGGCGCGAAGCATTCGAAGCCCCTGCGCGTCCATGCTTTCAACCCACTCATGCATGTCGTGACGATGCGCCTCAGCATTGAGACGATGCTCCTCCATGTGAGCTTCGTACTCTTCGGGGGTCATACCAAAAGCAAACATAATTCTCATTTCGTAGTAGATAAAGAGAAGCCCCGGCACTCTCCACTATGCCGGGGCGTCTCAGATCAGAACGGCAGCGGCTTGCCTGCGCCAGGTGCGGACTGCTGGACGGGCTGCTGCTGAGCGACAGGCTGCTCAACAGCGGGCTGCTCGACCGGGGCGGGGGTCGGTTCGGGCTCAGCGGGTGCCGCATCCTCCGGGGCCGCTCCGACCTGCGCGGACCATCCGCCGACGAATGCCGGAGCGTCCGTCACGGGGGCAGCAGCGGCCTCCTGTGCTACCGGCTCGGGGGTCGGGTTGACCTCGAACGGCGGCGCGGCGGGCTGCTGCTGTGCCACGGGCTGCTGAGGCAGCTGCTCCTGTGGTGCAGCCTGCACGACGGGCGCCTGCTGAACCGGCTGCTGAGCAGGCGGCTGGTACTGCTGCTCAGCGGGGGTGCCCACGCTCGGTGCGGGTGCCTGCTGCTGGATCGGCTGAACCGGGGGCTGCTGAACCGGAGGCTGTTGGAACTGTGGCTGCTGCTGAACCGGCTGCTGCACGGGAGCGGGCGGCTGCTGCGCCACGGGCTGCTGATTGACCTGACCCTGGATCGGCTGCTGATCCCACTGGGGCTGTCCCGGCGCCTGCTGTCCACCCCACGGGTTGTCCTGGGTAGGAGCCTGCTGTCCGCCCCACTGGTTGTTCGAGGGCTGCGGTGCGACAGCCTTCTCCTCTTCCTTGCGCGGCGGGACGATCAGGAAGTTGGACATCGAACGCCAGTGATCAGCGTACGAACGCCACTCGTTCGGATCGGACTGCGGACCCATCGAGAAGAGCGGCACGCTGTACGGCGACTGCGTGTTGGCGTTCTCGATCTTGAGCGACACCTGCGTGACGACCTGGAACGGCGGCGTGCCCTGACGCTGGAACGACGACAGGTAGGAGCGCAGCGGCTTGAGCTGTGTCTTCTGGAAGGAGATGAGGGCGGGCACATACTCGCCCGTGCTCATCGGGTCATACATCACGGGCAGCGTGAACATCTCCGCACAGAAGGGCTTGTTGCCGTCGGGGTGGCTGCCCCACTCCTTGAGCTCGCACGAATCGCACGGCAGGGTCAGGCGTCCATCCGGGTCGAGCGTCAGCGTGCTCGGGTCGAAGTTGCTCTTGCCCCACGGGAACTGCTTGTCGGCGGGCTTGTCGCGGAGAGCGAGGTTGACGAAGCCGGTCTTGTGGTCGTTGCTCTTGCAGATCGGCATGTCGCCCGTGGTCTGACGCTCGGGCCACAGGATGCGCTGCTTGACCAGACCGAGCACGATGAGGTTCAGGCTCTGGTAGGTCTGGTTGGTGAGGCTGTCCTGAAACAGACCTTCGCGGTGAAGAATCTTCAGGCGAGGCGTGACAAGGTCGGACGAATCGAACGACGCGAGGCCGTCGTATCCGTCGTAGTTGTCAGACGGGTTCATCGGAACCTGCGTGGGCTCTTGGGGGCTGATTGTCATGCTTCTCCTGGCTTCGTGTTAGCGAGTTGGCGTTGTGTTGGCGTTGTTTTCTGCATTCTTGCATGCAGCCAGGAAGGTTAGATACCCACCCAGCTGGTTCATCCTCGCGGTATATGCGTTGAGCAGGAATTCCTGCACCTTCGCATCTGCCTCGAGCCCTGCGATCTCCCCATTGAGGGAATTGAGCTCACGCTTAACACGCATGATCTCAGGGTCGTTGTGGCGTGCTTCCTTCTGGTAGTCGTTGACCGCAGTCTTCGACCAGTCAGGATGCATCTGCCGAGTAGCGACAAGCTTGGCAACCTCGCGGGTCTCCAACTCGAGGTCCAGGTTGCGACGCTTGTCCGTGCACCTGTCGAGGTCGGAGATAATCGCGTCGTACTCTTTATGCGCGGCTAGAGCATCTTCGTACACCTTGTGCACACCGAGGTTCTGCTCGGCGTAATCTACTGGTGACGGCATGAGTCTGATCCTCGGTTCGGCGTGAATCGGTCGGCGTGGTCCATCGTAACCTATCGTGACCGTATTAGGGTAGGCTAATTAGTGGGCTGCGCTATCGGTCTGACTTACCGATAGCCTGGAGTGTGGAAGCGAATACCCTTGAAGCGTAGGTACTGAATGAAGTGTCGATCCAGTACTCGCCACTCGGGCGTCTGTCCTTCAGGGGCAAGATTGGTAGCAACCAGCTTACCCTTTGATGCTACACCAGTTGATCGGCCCATGTAAAACAGCATCCGCGAAAGTCCGGTCTCGGATATCTGAAGCATGGTTGCCACCTGCTCGATGGTAAAGAAGAAGGGTGTAGGAGGCAGGCCGACCTTCTCGGCGTCGCGATGTGACATAGAGTCTTGACCTTCCTTGAATCCAGCAGCGAAAGCTTCGCTCCAGACCGTACGCTTTCCGTCACCCATTACTGAGTGCTTGGCCGCTTCGGATGCACGCCAGTGTCGATCTTCGAGCGAAGCACTCACGACTTTGCCTCAATGTCGCGCACGTGCTCAAGCTTGATGAAACCACGCTCCCGCTCGCTGACATAACGCGGCACAGCGTCCATCGTCTGTTCGTCGCGAGTCTGGGTGTGGGTCGTAGTGTGAGTACGCCAGTGCTGAATCCACGGCACGACATCGGCCTCGAGCTCGACCTTATCGAGGGCTGTAGCGACTTCAACTGCCGAACTTGTCGACACCTTCCACGCCTCCTCCTCGGTGCGACAATACTCCTTGACCATTACGGGAGTCTTCTGGTCGACCTGATATCCGGCCCTCCAGTACTCTTCCCACGATGTCGAACGCTCACGCTCTGCGGCGTTCGGCTTGTCCCAGTACTTCGGATCATACGGCTTGCGTTCGCGAACCATTACATCTCCTCGATCATGAGCCAGAACGTCGGGCCGGTCGAGGTTGCATTACCCTCGCCGTCGTCCGATGTCGGCTCGTACTCCAGAGGAGCGAGCAGGGTATACATCTTTCCTGTCGCTATATCTTTGGCGATGACCGGCGTGTCGGTCTGGTTGGTCGACTGCATCTGGTGCTTGACCTGACGGTGTAATCCGAAGATGTCCATTACTTCCTCCTGATTGCTCGGCGCGCTTCACCCTGTGCGGAGCGAGTGCTGTTCTTGAACTTACGCTTAGCCTCTTCGAGGTCAGCGATAGTCTGGTTTTTCTTGGCCGTATAGTCGACGAATCGCACGGGCTTAGTAGCAGTCTCTGCGAACCCCATCTGCACCCAGCGCTTCCAGACAGCGTCAATCGCGCCGGTCGAGGGCTCCTGGCCGCCCTGCTTTCCGCCGATATACTTAGCGATCTCCTTGGGAGTGACCAGCACCTCGTCGGGCCAGATATCCATAGCCTTGTTGCACGCCTCAAGTACTTGATACTCGAGCTGCCCCTTGGTTCGTCGACCAGAGTCGGTCTCATGGAAGACGTGACCCTTAAGAATGCTGTCGGGAGTTAGTTCCTCACCAACGATAGCCTTCTTGTCGATCGGACCCTGACGCTTGGACGGTCCACCGAAGTCAGTATGCGCGGTCGGGTCGGGGCGCAAGTAGCTTCCCATGTCGGGGCGATACTCGGGATTTTCTACAAGCCTGCGCTCCTCGCCAAGCATTGCAAAGATTTCATCTTGCTCGATGTGGCAGACACATGTGCACGTAGTCCAGAAGGCACAGGTCTTGAGTGACTTGCCTTCGAAGTTGCGAGGACGGGTACCTTCGCAGTGGCCGTTTCCGCAGAACCCTGTGAAGTGAGTCCGATCGGGGTGGTCTTTCTGCTTCTTCTTGATGCGGGTCTTGAGCCATGCCCCGCGATCGAAGGTCTTAGTCTTTGTCTTCGTTGGCACGACGAGTCTCCTCCATGTAAAGATCAATCTCGGCTACGTGAAGCTCGGCATGACCCGTGACGAATGCGTAGTGCTGCTCTGGCTTCTCGTCGGTAGTCAGAACCATCTGCTCTACGACAACGTACCCAGCGCGTGACAGATTTGCAATCACTGATCGCACGGCGTCTAGAGTGTCGTCGTGGTCCGTGTCCATCTCGATGATAACTTTTCGAGTCATTCTTTCTGTGCCCACTTTCCAAGCGCAAAGACTCCGTAGCCGAGCAGTCCGACCGGCCATGCGATGACCGTGGCAAGAACCAAAAAAGCTGCCTCTATCTCGCTTACGCTACCGGAGTAGAAGGTGCTATTCTCTCGCAGCCCGAAAACTATGAACACACCAGCGATCACCCACAGGATAGCGGCTGGCACAAATAGCCAGATCATCGCAGCGGCCTCGGCTTCCTGGTGATCTCATCGACATTGAGACCCAGGTTTGTGCGCCGACACTTGGGGCACCAAGGCGGACGGGCATCGCGATGCTGGCGAACCTCGTGCGGACCGACGCACGACTCGGCCACCGCCTTTGCCAACTCGTCCTGCGCCTTGAGGTACTTCTTTCTCAGACGATCGACCTCGGTCTGCTGTTCGACAGTCATGCGTCCACCGCCATTGCCAGAGCATCAAGGTCGACACGTCCGTCTATGACTGCATGACACTTGTCGTCATCGAATGCCAGCCAACCAAGGCCCAGGCCCCGATGATTCTCGTCATACTGACGTTCAAGTTCTGCGACGATCTTCTCGAGGGTTTTCATGAGAATGTCACGTAATCTGACGTGTCGATCCCGATGACATTCGACCCCTTGCGGCCTGCAAACTCCTTGTCGAACTCGGCCTTGTCGGTCGTGTCCGTCATGAGAATCCAGCTCCCGTCATCGGGATTCTGAACAAGCATCAGGTAGTGGGTTTCCATTAGAACTGAACCGCCTCTCGCAGCGCCGCTTCATTGACGCCTGTGTAGATTTCTGTCGTGGTGACGTTGCCGTGACCCAGGAGCTCCTGGACCAGTCGAATGTTGCGCGTTCTCTCAAACACCAGGGTGGCGAATGTGTGACGCATGTCGTGTGATGCGATCGGTCGTGACAGCTTTGCACGCTCGCCCAGTGCTGTGATGACCCGACGGGCTGGTCGATCAGAGTAGGTAATGAGACAGGAGTCATTACCTCTAAGGATCGCCTCGGCGTAGCACTCCGAGATAGCGGCCCATGCTTCATCGGACACAGGTACGATGCGGGTCTTGTCACCCTTGCCGCGAATCGAAACGGTCATATCGTGCAGATTGAACCACGAAGGACGAGTGTCACGTGCCTCACTGATGCGGCATCCGATAAGTCCGGTCAGGCTAACAAGGGCCTTTTGCTCGGGGTTGGACGCCGCATCAATCATACGAAGCAAACCATCCTTGCCCTCGCTGATCGGGTGTGCGATGCCACGAGCGGTGTGCGGCGGCATGTAGTCATCGAGGATCAGCGGGTCACCCGCCCACTTCGCCCACACCTTGACCGAAGTGAGGCGGCGTCCAGTTGTCTTGGGCGAGAGGAGGGGTCGACTCAGGTTCAGCCACTTCTGTGCTGCTTCCTCCAGGGACTCCATCGGAATCGCCGTCTTCCCCGACTCCGCTAGAAGAATCAGAAGGTCCGACCGATACGCCTTGCATGTATGCTTCGACAGCCCCCTTCCTAAACACCACGCGTGGAACTGCTCGATAGACTCTGTCGAAAGAGTCGTCGCCCGCTGCAAACGCTTCATCTGCTATCTCGTCTCTCCGTCGTGCGACGGGTAAGGCCAACTCGAATGCGTGGTCGATAACCTGCTTGATTGCAAGCAGCTCTGCTTCAGTCATTGTCGTAAGGTTGAGCATCGACCCACCAACCCTGCCCATTTGACCTGTTCCGAGGATCAGGTCATCGTTCACTTCCTTGGTGCTCGCCTGGGCAATAATCGTAACCTTGCCAGACTCAACCGTACACCATGCGATATTGTCTGCGGGCGTGCGGTCAGCGTTTGCTCCGTACTTTCGTCCACCGACGCGAGGCTTAGCCATGTCAGCGCTCCCACGGAGGAGGGGCCGGAGTGTTACCGGCTGGTGATTTTCCAGGTCCAGCCGCCGGGGATGCAGCGGGCGCAGTCGCAGGTCGCTGGGTGGCCGGACGCGTGGAAGGTAGTGTTGATGGAAACAGTGGCTGCTGAGGTGGTGGTCCAGACCGGCGCGGCCTGCTGCCCTGCGCTACCCCAGCCATTCCGAAATTTCCGCTCGTCACGTCCTGGCCCATTGTCTGCTTGTAGCAGATAGTGCAGCACCCTTCGAGAACCACGCACGCAATCTCTGCGTTTAGAGTCTCTCGTTCAGAGCAGTGACTGACAAATAGAACCTTGTCAGCCTGATCCAACCTTTCATGAATTCTGTTGGGGCATCGAAAGCCGCCACTGTCTGCGGTAGGTTGACGCTTGAGAAGCTCGACTGTCAACCAATCCCATACCATCCCACGAATTACTTCTCGTCTATCTTCTGGCATGATAGTTCCGATGACAGCTTTCGTGTTCGAGTAAAAGTCGGACTCGTAAGCCAACTGTACCTCCATCATGTCGCCAAGATCGGCCTGGTGGGTGCCAAGATTTACCTCGATCCACAGCGACCAGGGGTCGAGGCAAAGAAATGAACCGACCGGCGAGAGATTGAACTTGTAAACCTGACCGCCGTTGAGTGACGGATCACTGTAGTCCATGATCTCGGTCTCGATGTGATAGCAGGACTTGTTCCAGCTCATCGCAAACAGACGTTCGACAGGGGCCGAATAGTTCGGCTTGTCCGGGCACTCATCACAGACAAGAACGCGTGCACCCTCAAGGATTTTTTCAGTCACTGCCATTACACAAGCCACCTAGCATCTTCCGGGGATAGGCCGTGTTTCACGGCTTGCTTCTCGAGCCACTTCATGTCACGCCTCAACCTAGCATATCGACGTGGGTCACTGGCGCTGATTGCGGAAATGATCGCGCCCCTAGTCTTGGGGGGTTGGCGACGAGTCGCTCCACGATTCCACTCTTCACGATCTTCGTGTGATAGGTCTCGTGGCGGTGCGCCGAACGCTCTCGCATCTCGAACCTGATCGTTGAACCTGCCGAGCTTGCGTTCGACATCATCAAGCCAGCCCATTGCGAACCTTCCATGCCTGCATTTCCGACTGGGCATCGGCGTCCAGTCCAGGGCGGATGATGTGCAGGTTCTCCTGATAGTCTTCGGGTCGCAGCATGCCAGCGTTACCGAGGTTGCGGATCGCGAACTCGATACCGAAGTCGCGCTGGCCAGCGCGTGCCTGGAATGTCGGGCGACTGGGCTGTACTGCTTGTGCGGCGACCGGCGCACTCGCTGCGCGGCGACGTGGCTTGTGCTTCTTTACTTGCGGCACCTCGTCCGCGTCCCACAATGACTCGCTCACGATGTCCCCAATTCTCGTACGGTCTGCACGGTGACTGTCCCTATAACCATAGTACGCTATCTCGCATCTAGAGTCAAGACTTATCTGCGAGGGCTTTTACGTACGCAACGTCAACCTTGAACGAGACAGCAATATCTTCGGGTTCAAAGAATCCAGTCGCCAAGGCGTTGATGATCTTCTGGTCAACCTCAACTCCGAGTGAGACCATAGAAGCGACAGGAGTTTTTGCGACACGCTGCTTCGGAGCCCTAGTGGTCTTCTCGGGATCGAAGTTCGACGACCCCTGCTTGTTGGCCTTCTCGTACTCCCTGGAGCCAGGCAGGGGTGGGTTGTACTTGTACCCTGGCGTAGGCTCGAACTCGCGCTCACCCTTGCGAATCGCGGCACGCTTCATCTCCTCAACAACAACCTCGTCGGCTGTAATGAAGTAATGAGACGACATCATCTGAATGCTTTCAGCGATGCCTCGCATGCGACCCTTGTAGTACTCGAGCTCCATCTGATCGCGCTTTGTTTGGAACTCATCGAACGAGGAATCAAGACTGTCCCACAGCTTTTCAAGTAGCGACTTGCCGACACGCAGCATGGTGTACCTCTGTCCTCGTTCGTCTCGTTCTTCCATGAATTCATTTGACTTACCCTCGTCAGGGCAGCGCGTGAGATGCTCGTCCCATGCGTACTGCGCCATAGTCACAGAGGCGTGCGCGGTGCTGTAGAAGCAGTCGAAGCGGGGGCACTTGAGACTGAACGGATGGGTGCCGCGAGTCATTGTGAGGTTGGGCTCGATCGGCGCCTCTGTCGGTGCGTGTGCCACGTAACTCATTCCTTCACTTCCGATTCAAACACAAGGAATGATTCGTGCTCTGAGTACTTGCGTGTCCATGTCTTTTTCTTTTCGACAGAAAGATTGTAGCCAGCATCTTCTACCCACGGTTCGCCTTCGAGCTTTTTTTCAGACGGCGTACGCTTGAGGCACTCTTTGTCGAGCTCGGTCTTTGCTACCTCCAGGGTTACATAGACCTCATAGAAGTGTCGACCATCCCAGCCCATATCTACGACTGCAACATAGACCTTCATGCTGGCGCTTCCCTTCTTGTCATTGTCTAGGTAGAGCTTCACCCCCGGCCAAGGACTAGCCGGGGGTGAAGCGGTGAGGGGTTTGGAGTACAGGTTGTCTTGCTGCCAGCTCCTGGTTAGCCTTACCCGCACGCCGGTGATCAGGACACCGGGGGTCACATGCAGAGCAATCGCTGGCCCCTCTGTTAACGAGGCAGGGACTCGGGCCTCGAACGGTTACCTAGTTAAGCGGGTACGAGTCGCCCCTAGTTCTCGTACCCTGTTGGCACGCACCCGATGATGAGCACGTATTGACTGACTGCGCAAGCTCTTCCCAAGCACAGGCAGTCAAGCGAGACACACTTTCAGTGGGTCATGACTCCACTGGTTACCACGGCAGTGTCTCGCTCGCTTGGGATCAGTACTCGGCGGGCTCGGGAGCGTCGCCGCCGAAGCCGTCCTCGTCCGCACCAGGCTGGGGTGCCTCGCCGGCGGCCTCACCCACGGGCTCGGCGTCTTCCTTGAGGTGGTTGTGACCGAGGTCCGAGTGGTCGATCTTGCCGTGCAGCTCCGCGGCCTGGTCGGGCGACATCGCGTTGACCTGCGAGAGGGGCGCACCGTGCCGGTCGATCAGGTGCTTCTTCACGCGGGTTGCGTCGACCGGCTTCATCTTGACCTGCTTGAGCTTGACGTCCGGGACCGGAGCCTCCTCCAGCTCGAGGACATCATCGAGCTCCAGGAGGTCCATCTCGCGACGACCTCGCGGCTTGAAGCCGACGCCCGCAGTGGACGCGACCTCGATCTTGCCCTGGACCTGCTCGGTCGAACCGTCCTCGCGCTTGACGGTGAGGAGAACGACGTCCCCGGACTTGGCCTTCTCCTGCAGTGTTTCGATTGCGACGGTCATTTGATGCTCCTGGTTGATGTGTACCTGTTGGCGGGTCGGGTCGACCGTATCACGGATGGACGTCCCCTGTACAGCCCTTGTTCAACGATTCCGTTATCGGTCCGTCAATTTTTTCTCAAGGTGATGAATGACCTTGACCAGGTCTTCGTCTCCGTCGACTCGAACGGTATCCATCCCGAACTCTTCAGGCGAACTGGTTCGGATACCGACGCCCATGAGGGTGATGTTCTGCTGCCTACACTTGGCGATCTGAGTCTGAAGAACTTCGAGCTCCTCGTCATAGTTTGCCGCAGGCATTGCGCCGTCAGTGTAGTACAGAATGATCTTGTCGGTTGCCGGAGTCCGCTCAACAGCCTTGCGATAGTACTCTAGCGTATGACCGTCGACGTTCGCCTGAAGTGGTCCAATGTTCTTCAGAGATTCGCGAGCACGGTCATCCCATTGATCCTGAAATGACTTGATCTCATATATTTCCATGCTGAGATTCTCGTACGTACCATCTCCACTGTCGAGTGCACTATGTGCATACACAGCGAAGTCAATACCAACTCGTGAACACAGTTCGGCCTGAGCCGTGACCGCCCGTTTCGCGAGCTTCATATTGCGAGCACCAGTGAATGACATGCTGGCCGAGATATCAACCCCGATGACGACGGCGTACGACTTCTTGCCGGGCAAGATAGTCTTCTTGAACATGCGTGGATCGTTGAATGGAGCGCGCTTGGCGAGCGACCCACCCCGAATCTTTCCCGACTTCAAGTTCTTCTGATGACGAGCACGCTTGTTATCATCGAAGACACGACGCGTAACCTGCAATGCTTCACCTAGCAAAGACTCATCAGGCTCAAAGTCACCACGCAAGCCGATGTTGCGAAGGGACTTTTCGCTGTAAAGAACCTTGTCCCCATTAGTGCCACGCCATGCGTTGTCAGAGTCAGGGACATCGGTGTATCGGTGAACATTGACACCGACAATGTTCACAGGAGCTGTATCAAAGTACAGGCCTTGCTCGATCGCAACTTCCATTGCGGCCTCTGCGGTACCATCGTCCACTGATTCGCCAAGCGAATACTCCGCAGACTCCTCGGCGTGATGGTCGCCGTGATGACCAGTCACTGCCTCCACGTACTGCGGAACAGAATCAGCGGAGCCATAATCTATTTCCGCTTCCAATTCCTGGCCCCAAGGATCGCTGCCTGTGTCGGATGAGCTATCCTCCATGTCATTCGGCTTGTCGGTGCCGAGCTCATTACTTCGTGTCTCAGATGCTGGGTCAGCATCGTCAGACCGATCCGCCTCCAGGGAATCCTCGCCGCCGACTGCTCCCTGATCTTCGGGCGCCTCGTCAGTGGCGAGTCCACTATCTGTGTCAGTGTCACCCCCAGACCCGTCGGGCTCTCGTGGATCACCGTAACCACTTTCAGTCTGGAACTCTTGTGAATCATCCCCACTGCTACGACTGTCTTCGTCATCTAGTCCTCCTTCTTCCTCCGAGCTGTCTGTCTCGCCAGTTCCTGATCCGCCGGACTCATCTTCGATACCTTCTGGATCGACCTCCGCTGCTGACTCTTCGGTCGACGAATCTTCCTCAGTCGCGTCACTGGTTACTCCCCTGTTAGCTTCCGCTGTGTCTCCAGGTACGCTCTCGCCTGCTCCCTCTGGATTCGGTGACGATCCTCCGTTGTCAGGTTGATCGTCACCGGACTCGCTGTCGTCTTCGGGTACTCCTGTGCTGTCGCCGGAGCCAGAGGGAGAACCGTCATCATCTGTGTCAGGCTGTTCGTCCGTCTCGCCTGCGCCGCTGTCAACATTCGACGCATCGCTCGGAGTGTCGTTCTCTGGAAAGGCCTCCTCAGTCTCAGGGGAATCCTCGGCATCATCAGACTGAGCATCCGATAAATCTGAATGGTCAGACGATCCAGAATCGCCTGCCACCTCCCCTGTATCCTCGCCCTTGCCAGCGCCTTGGTCATCGTCAGCTTCATCCTCGGTATCTCCTTGTTCTTGGTCGGAAGATTCTTCCGATGATTCGTCATTGTCCTGACTATCGGACTCTTTGTCCGGTTCAGTTCTATCCTGCTTATCTTCGGACTCCTGGTCCTGCGGCTCAGGCTGCGGCTCGTCATCCTCTGTAATGTCGTCGGCCTCAGCAAAGAAGCCGAGCTCTTTGCCGCGCATCAAGGCATCGAAGGACAGGTTGAACACGTCACTCACCGAGCGTGCAGTCTTGGCACCTTCGGCAGTAGCAGTAAGCTCCGAGTCATAGCATGCCGCGACCACCTCGGGTGCAAAGAAGTCGTTGACCTCCCAGCGGGACGCTACTGCATACAGAGCAACAATCAGTTGAGCATTGAGGGGCGCGTCGATCCATCGCGCAACCGAGCCGTCTGCCTGCTCGACACCCTCGGTAAAAGCTCGGCGTGCTCTGACCTCTCGCATCTTGCGTGTACCCTTGCGAGCCAAGAACATGCGCTCGTCGATGCGAACGTCCTCAAGAATGTTCATGATCTGACCCAGGTACTCTGAAATAGAGTTAGCCAGTAGTATGAACGAATCGCCACCCTGCTTCCCCTGGTACTTCTCCATGCGCCTGTTCATCTTAGCAACAAAGTCGTCACCCTTGAATGCGACAGCAGCGGAGAGGGCCTTTGCTCGATCCTTGTCTGTGAAGGGAGCGAACGAGTGGTAAGCAATGTGTGCGATCTCGTGATAGATGCCAGAGAGAATATCTTCACGCACTCTACACGCAGGGCATAGCTGCTGAAGGGTGACGTCATCTCTCTTGTCACACACGCTGCGGTCATGCTTTGTGTCGTCGGCTAGTGACAACGGGGGACGGTAGAAGATCGTCGTGCCGTCCGTGTGGGGAAACCCTGCGGTCACCTGGATGCGGACGGCGGGCTCCCCCGTAACGGCGCGAGCGTAGGAGGTGAGGCCGGGCTGCATCGTGCGAAAAGCTGCCAGAGCTTTTTGGGCTCTAGCAACATGGTCGCGGTCAACTGTCTGACTCATCCGACCTCACTCCTCTCAGCAGCATCTCTAGTCCGGGCATGTATCTCTGTCGACTCATTGCCAACTGGTAGCAGGTCGGATCATCGTCAGTGTCGTGACAATACCACTTCTCACCTGACGAATCTGTGATCGAAGCAAACCCAGCAGCCGGGTCACGATCACAGTCAGCACAGGGCTCTGGTGCGACGGACACTAGTCGTTCTTCCAGAACGGATTCGGGATGGTCTCAGTTGGCTGCTCGTCCAGCGGTGCGACAGCCTCGTCGAGGGCGGTCTTCTCAATCTCGGTCTCTTCGGCTTCTTCCTGCTGGGCCGCACTCATGCGACGATGCAGCTCTTTACGACTGATTCCTTCGACACGCATGATCTCCTGCTCGTTGAGCTCGATGACCTCCTCCCAGTCCTTGAAATTCGAGTGGACGCCGAACATCGGAGCGTCGGGATTACCCTCCTCGTCGGCAGCAACCTCGACCTGAATCACGCCGGTCTCAACGCCGACCTGGATCGCCTCACTGATGTCCACGAGTGAAGGCTGCGGCTCCTCGTCGGCATCTTGCATGCTGTACGAAGGGACGTGGTACATCTTGATGGGGGACGCCTCGTACATATCACGAGCTTTGTCGAGAACGATCTGCGGCGTGAGCTCGGACTGACTGTAGTTCTCCACGTCCTTGAGGTCTTCGATCGCCTGAGACATGAGGTCCTTGAGCTGAAACTCGTTAAGCTCGTCGAAGGTTTTCACCCTGGGCGCGTCGCCGAAGATTACGTCCATGACAGTGTCGAGTGCCTTGTTGCTCTTCGGGGCAGCCATGAGGGCCATTGCCTTGGCGATCGTCTGACGCTCGGGCTCGGTGTGACGACCCTCGTACCACTCGTCGGGCTGGTCCTCGGGAAGGATGACCATGCTGCGGTTGCGGAGCGCATCGAGTACACCCTCGATCGCGGTGGTCTTGAGGCTCTCGCTGTGACCCAGCCACGGTGCCAGCTGCTCAGCACCGACGTCTGCGGAGCGGTGGTAAATCATCCACTCCTTCATGAACGACGTGTCGAAGTCGTTGAACTCGGGGAGCGGCTCACCCGTGAAGTCGTGACCGTCATCGTTCATCCAGACGACGGTGAACAGGTCGAAGCCTTCACGCTCCTTGAACTCGCGTGCGACCGTGTCGAAGATGGGTGTGGCTGTAGGTCCGTACATTGTCATTGTCTCCTTGGTTTAAGGGTGTACCCATGACTCGCCGATGAGCCATGCTGCGAGAAATCTGATCTTGCTTGGCGGGTCGCCCGCTTCTTCTTCCTCGACCTGATAGAAGATGTCAATCGACTCAACCATCTTAGATACGAGGGTGTCATAATCAGGATACACCGCCTGTGTCGAGACTGCAAGGGCTTGGGCAAGGCAATTATTGCCACAGTAATGAGTCGTTACGCCGGACCTTGTAAGGGTAAGCCATGGTACGATACTCGTGCTTGGTGTAAGCGCCGAAAGCATGAGCTGATTCTCACAGCCCGGACCATCGCATCGCAAGTGCTGACTCATCGGACTACCTTGACCCCCTGCTTCGGCACGCACGTGTCAACCATGCCGTAGTACCCGACCTCGCGAAGCAGCTCAAACAGCCACTGAGGCACGGGTCGATACTGCTCATAGCCGTACAGCTTGAACGTAGCCGAAGTCGAACCGGGCACTAGTCTGCCGTAGTTGCGACCGAACAACTGAACCTTGCCTCGATTCCCGAAGTCCGTAATCTCAGCCTTGTATGGCTCGAATTCTGGGCCGAGCGACGATATCACCCTGGGTGCCCCTTTGATTGAGAATACGGTTACAGTCTTGCGTGCTGATACCTCAATCATACCTGCACCTCCACTACTAGAGTCCCAGCTACTGTCATGGTCGCATGGACGAATGCAAAGGCGGCAACGTCGTACGGAACTGGTCCCCATCTGCGCTCGTACTCCTTAATCAGAGCCATCTCCAGCATGCGATGTGCCTGCTGGCGCTCGATACGCATGCGGCGCTCGAAGGTCTTGACTCGACCGTGATTGGCCGGACGCAACGCTGCTGACATGGTGACCGCACGCTCGCGCTTGAGTCCACTGCTGTACGTGTAGTCCTCGTGTCCCGGCTTGTCTAGGATTGGCATGGTTAATCCTCCGGCTTCGGAAAGGGTGTCTTCTTCTTCCACTCTTCATACCAGTCAGGTATGTGTTCGGGACACCACGAATCACCATTCTTTTGAAAGAACCAGCCAGACTTGATGTGTGAAAACTTGTTAGAGGGGATAGTCTCCTCGCAGTCAGGATTGCTGCAACGAGTATCTACTCCGTACGACATGTCACTCAGCCCTCTTTGTCACTGTGACCGGACCCGCCAGCTCTTCGGCACGTCGATCAAGCGCCTCGGCCTCAGCCTTCTTGCGCTTGCGATACTCGGGATCACGGTAACGATTTGCCTGGGTGTCCTTGTTGCGACCTGAGTCAGGGTTGCCAGCCATGTCACAGCTCCACGTTCGATCGAACGATGTCAAGGACCTGGTCAGCCTGCTTCGGCTCGAGGTAGTCAGCGGCAGCCATGCGATACGCGGTGAGGAAGTCGAACCATCGCAACGCTCTTGCGACCTTGATCTGCGGGCGGATAGCCCAACTGATCTGCAGACTGCCTGACTGAATGTTGGTTCTGATGTCATCAGCAATCGCCATGAGTGCATCCATCTTGTCACGCGGAATATCCCAGCCGTCGTGCTTGCAGCGGGTCTCGATGATCTCACGCTCCAGCTTATCGTCGGGCAGTCCGACACTGAAGTGCATGAGACGGTTGGCATCGGCGTCACCGATCATCTGAGTACCGATGTTGTTCATATCCCAGGCAGGGTTCATCGCGAGACCTAGGTACGCGTCACTGTGGCGTGTGATCCGCTGACCCTTTGCCATGTCGAGAACCAGCTGCTTGCTGTTATCGGTGAGCGGGCGGATGAACTGCCACACGTCAGCGGGTGCAGTGTTGGGCTCGTCGAGGATGATGACACACGGCTTACCCCAGGCACGAGGGAGGCGACCGAACTCGAACACGGTCTCGCCATTCTCATACAGCCACTTGCCAGCGATGTCATCGAGCTCGGTCGATCCGGTGAACGACAGACGCTCGAATGGCAGGCACATCAGCCATGCCATGAACCTGAAGAACTCGGTCTTGCCCGTACCGGCCTGACCCCAAAACGCTGGGGTCTCGTCGAGCTCTGTCCATAGCACGACCACCTTGTAGAGATAGAAGGCGTGATCGACATAGTCCTCGGGGTGCTCGTCGTCGCCGGTCCGTGGAATCTTGGCCTGCTCCTCGGGCGAGAAGTGATTCAGGTCATAGATGGGAAGCCAGACCGAGTTGTCGGACATCGGGTCTTTGATCTCCCGCCATGCCCTGATGCCGTGAGCGGCGTCCTCGGCAGACACTTCCTTATCCGTCTCGTACTCGGTCGGATCAACAAAGTTAGCCTTGGCCTTGGCGTGAGCTGCGACCGGATCACCAGCAACGGTGAAGTTCTCAGCGTACTCGGGAATGAAAGTCATGCCCGCCATGTCGGGGCGAGGCGTACCGAACGAACGGTAATCGCAGTTACGAGCCTCGAGTGTGGTGCGATTACCGAGGATCAACTTACCCTGCGCAGCACACATGCCTGCACCCCAGCCCGGACCCTTAACAACAACTTCGAGGTCGATGTAGTTACTGCAGTTGAGGCAGGTACGAACAGCCTCGGGCATGTTACCAGCACCGGGCAGTGTAGACTGGGGGTCGGGCAGCATCACCTGAAAGTCTGCGGTCTTCCAGTCGGGCGTGATAGGAGCAGGCTTGCCATACGAATCACAGTTCTTCGCGAACGTCTTCGATATCTCGGTAACCTCCGGAAGAGAAGACTTGATGCGACCGAGGGGCTTACCGAACCGAGCACAGACTGGAACACCGATGCTCTTGTTAAAGAACTTTGTTGCCTGCTGGGTCGTGAGCATCGAGGGGCAGTCTAGGCATGACTGAGACATATCTCTCCTGTCGGGAGGTTAGTTGGTGCGGGTACGTCGGCTGTAAGATGACGCGTTAAACGCCTTGAAATGTACTGGGCAGAACCAGTAGTCGATCCCGCTGAGTGTGGTGTGCTCGATCGCCTGCTCGGTGCAGGTGTACGGAGTGTCCGAGAAGGATGCAGCACATGTGTGCTTGTTCTCGAGTGGCACCCATGCCGTCCGCCCGTGGGTGCCCTCGTAATCACTCATCGACAGACGCCACGACAGGTCATGCTTCTTCATGAGGTTGCGAGCGCGACGAAGCTGCATTCCCCAGTAACCCTCTAGGGTTTCGAGGTCGTCGCCCTGCCAGAGGATGACACGCACGTCTACTAGTGGTGCAAAGCCGTCAGCAAAGACGGTGTTGAAGTGTGCTGCAGGCGATAGCTCGCCGTAGAGCCAGTCGTCTCCGGTCAGCATGCTCTCGGCAGTGAACTCGATGAGCGGACCATACTTGGCCGTTGTCCACCGCAGTTCGTCGACGTCGCGCTTGACGACGGGCTCGCTACTGACGGGCACAGCGTCGACGTAGACGGACAGGATAGGCCGCTGTGGCGGGTCCAGTAGCCGAAGGTCGGAAACCTTCGCGTCGACAATGTTGACATTCACGGGTGCGTGCTCGATTCTTGAGTAGTTACTTGAGGTCAGAGTTGCACTGCATAGCAGCCTTATCGAGGTTGCGCTCGACAGTAAGGATGGTGTCTACTGTCTCGTCATAAGCCTCAGAGATGTCGTTGAGTTTGTTAGACCCAGCGATCATACCATTGTTGTCGTCGCGGGCGTCGGCCTTGCGAATGTCTGAGACGATCACCTGCACATCGTCGGGAGCGGATGCGAGGTCACGCGCAAGGTTAGACAGTACCTCTGTAAGCTGCGTCATCTGCACGCACGAATCAGGGTAATCAACCTTGGTCTTTGTGACCACCTTTGTCTCGACCTTGGGTGCCGAGGTAGTAGGTCCCTGGTTAATCGGCTTAACCTTCTCCTCTTCGGGAGAATTGAGCGAGCCAAGGATATAGAGAGCGACCATGACTCCGACTACCCACGCGATGATCTTGTGGGACCGCTTAGCGTTGTACCACTTCTTGAAGTTAGCTCGGTGCTTGCTCATCCTTCGTACGGCCCCTCGGTCTCGTCGATCGTGGCAACGTACTCGTCGTCCTTCTTCTCGCACTCCGGGCCGATGCCGTAATAGCGCGAACGAGGATCGGTCAGCTCCTTGCCGCACGAGCAGCAACGACCGATGACGTTGGCGTACTCCCGCTGATACTTCACGGGGTTCAGGGCAGCCATGAGGAGGGCGGGCTCGGCGAGGAGGTTGAACCAGTACATCTGCCCGTCAGGGTAGACGATGAACGCGATACGGTACTCTTCACCGTGCTGGGTCTGCACCTTGAGGCAGTCCTTGAACCGTCCGTAGGTGGGTCGCGTCACCCGAATGAAGACATAGTCCTCGTCATCACTGTCCCGGCAGGCGAAGCGTGCGCTCGGGATGGTGTCGAGAATCATGGCTGGAATCATGGTCCGCGTACGGTTGGCAGGCAGTTCAGTATTCATATTCTTCTCCTCGGTGTAGAGGGTTAGGGTGTCGGCTCGTGTACTTCCCATACACGAGCCGACGCAACGGCGTTCAGTCCATTGCACAGAGCAGCCTATGTCTGCTGCTCATGACTCGGCACACAGGTTCTCGGAGCCATGATTCTGGCGAGGGACAATGACGAACCTCGCTACATGACCAGCGCGCCAGCGCTCCCGTGTGCCGAGACATGAGCCCCGGTCCAGCTGAAACGTAGACAGCTGGACCGGGGTGACATGCGACCTAGCTGAGACTAGATCAGGCCTTGCGAGCGCCTCGCGACTTGCCGTCCGGGTGCTCCTCCGCCTTGACGGCGACGATGCCCTCGATTGCCGTCGGGCTGTTGAAGAGGCGGGCGCTGATCGCACCAGAGCTCGGCTTGTCGTCGCCGTACTCCTCGCTCTTCTTGTTCGCGATCTCGTTGACGGTGAGGAAGTCACCGGACTGCAGGTCCGCGAACGCGCTCAGGATGTGCTTCTCGGTGGACCGACGCGGGCCGCTGTACGAGGGGCCACCCGAGCTTGCGACCGTGCGACCGGCGGCGAGCTTGGCGACCTTCTTCGCGTCAGCGGTGATCGACTCGGGCACGTCGACGCCGTCCTCGAGGGCGATGAGCTGGTTGGCCTGCTCGACCAGCTGGGGGACCAGGTCGTTGACCTGCTCGACCCAGTTCTCACCGACACCCTCGGGGACCTTGGCCGACGCGACCGACTGCGCCGCGACGAGCGTCGCGATCTTGCTGACGAACGCCTCGGTCGGGTCGGTCGGCTTGGCCGGAGCCTTGGTCGTGCCAGCCGACAGCGACTTGCGGATGAGGACGTACGACTTGCCGAGCGGGCCGTTGTCGTTCATCAGAGCCTCGCGCATGGCGGTCTCGATGCTGTCACGAGCTGCGTTCTTGTTCTTCTGACCGTCGAGCGCACGGTACGCCTCGGTGGTCTTGGCGAGCGCCTCGACGCTCAGATCGCCGGTCGTGGTGTCGGCCTCGGGAAGGATCGAGTCGACCACAGCGGTGAAGGACGAGATGTCGACCGGAACCTCCGGCTTGGCCTCGGCAGCAGGTGCCTCGGTCGAGGGCGTGTCGGTCGGAACAGCCTCGTTCGACTCGACGGGAGCGGACTCGGAGGCCGTGGCCTCGGGATTGCGACGTGCCATGATGATTCTCCTGTGTGTGAAGGGTGGCGCACTAGGCAAGGTGCCTCGTGATCGGGTGGGTTGGCGTTCCCACCTAGAACCACAGTAGCGGTGCTGGTTCTAGGTTGCAAGGGGATTGGGAAGCTTTTTTCTTAGGTCGTTATCGGTCCCAAAAATTTGACTGAAAACAACCTGACATCCCATCACCGCACCCAGGCATTCTTCAATACCAGGGTGCGGCAAAAGAACTACAGGTTGCGCTTCGCGTTGACCTTGCTCGTAGCAGCTCCGATCAAAGCCAGACCAACCAAAAGCAGTAGACTGCCGATGATGATGATAGCGATGCTCGGACCACCCGTTGCAGGAAGAACAGCAGATTGGTCTGTGTACGACCTTTCTGTTTCCTCGCTGATCGGCGTAGCGATCTCACCCTTGTCCTTGGGCGCGTCCACCTTCGGAGGCGTGACAACGACTGGAGGCGTGACAACCGGAGGAACTGGAGGAGTGACGACTGGAGGCGTAACGACCGGAGGAACCGGGGGCGTAACGACCTCTTCACACTCGGCATCGGCCAACTCTTCTGGAGTAGCAGGCCGCGTGCCGGTAGGTGCCGTAGTCAGAACCTCTTCACCTTCCACCCACTGGTTGCCAATCGGCTCGTAGACAAAAGGCGTAGTCCAGGTGTACGTGTAGTACTCGACCAGCTTCGTGTCGCAGACGAGGTCTTCGTCAACTTCTGTACGCACAAGCGCCGGGGGCTGGGGCGGAACTACGGGCGGAGGGCAGGTCTTGAGCTCTGCGTCTGTCGCCCATCGGTCCGACTTGACTTCGCGTGTCGAGGTGCTCTCGATCCACTCGTTCTTGTCCTTGTCGAGAGTGTAGTCGTACGTCGTGTACGTAGTGACGATGTTGACCTTTTCGGTATCACAGACCAGAGTCTCCTTGACCTCTGTTGTCTGATCCTTGTGAGGCTTCGGCGGCACAACAACCGGCTTCTTGCAATCATCGTACTGCAGCAGGGATGTATCACCCTTCGCGGCGACGGTCTGGGTGTCACCCTTCTTGGTGTACGTGAAGCCTTCGTAGATGTCGCCTGAGTGGTCGACATGTCCCGAGTTGAAGAACGCTGCAACACTCACAGTGATCTTGGTGAAGGGGTTCGACTCGCTACCAGTCGCGTGACAGAGAGTGACCTTCTTGCTCTCTGTGTCATCAGCCGGCTCGCCACAGGGCCCGACCGAACCGGACTTTGACTGCTTGAAGCCACCGTCCTCGGCTTGGATCGTAGCGGACCAGCTGGTTGTCTTCCCGTTTTGCGGAACGGGAATGACCTTGTTCAGCGAACTGCCAAACGTACCGGAGTCGGTCTTGCCGTCGACCGTGACGGTCCACTTGTTTGACTTGTTGCCTTCATACGAGTCCGCCTTGAGAACGACACCCTGGCACGAAGCGCTGATGTCTGGCGTATGCGCCGGTGCAGGGCTGGCGAGAACCGTGGCTGGCGCCAGAATTCCAATCAGCATCGCGACGGCGATGAGTGTGCGTTTCATGAACTGTCTCCTGTTTTGCGGTTGACTGGCCGGTTGACTAGTCAAGAATGTGAGTGTTACAACTCTCGAAGCTGCAACTTGGTATCGCCCTCAAGCTTTCCAGCGAGGGTAATACGATGACTGTCCTTCACGGCCATGACCAGGTAGTTACCTGCGATCCGTGGATCGCCGTCACGAGCTTTCTTGATTGCTGACACGAGCGCATCGAGTGCTTCGACCGGCCCGTCGATCGTGAGTGTGACTCTAGCCATGCTTCCTCCTGCAATCGACGCACACTAACACACATGACGTCTCGCCTGTGTGAATGATCTTGACGTGACCTCCGCAGTCGCATGTCATCCGTCGACCTCGCGATCACTCATGTGCGGGTCGTCCGAGCGAGTCCCGACAATGACAGCCTGCGCGAAGGCGCGAGCCTGAGCCAGCTTGTCGGCGTCAGCCTTCTTGCGGGCCTGACGCTCACGCTTCTCCTTGGCCTTGGCCTTGTACTCTTCGCTGTTCCTGCGCTTCTCTTCGAGGGCCTCGTGCTCCTTCTCGGCGGCACGCTTGATGCGAGACTGCTCGAGTAGTCGAGCGTTACGCTCGGCCTCGGCTGCTTCAAACTCAGCACGCTTCGCTGCTGCCTGCTCGCGCTTCTGCTTCTTGTTCACTTGACACTCCTGAGATGACGTTTCGGTTTGACTGGTCGATAGACCTCTCGAAGGTGAGAGGAAAGCATGGCGTCTAGGGCTCGGTCGCGGGATTCGAGCACTACTGGGATCAAGGCACTGTTCTCTAGGAATGCGGCCCTGTCGCCGTCCAGGAGCGCCTGTGCCTGGCGCGCAACCAGGTCACGGTACTGGGTGCGGGTCTCGTCGTGCGCGGGCCGCATATCGCGATTAAGCATCGTGACCAGACCAGACACACTCGGTGGTGTCGGGAGTGCAGTGACACTTCGCCTCACACGCAGGGCAGTCGATGAGGTGGCCAGGGTGATGCGGGTAGTCGACGTGCTCGAACTGATCGTGCCCGGGAGCTCCCTTGTCCGCTTGACCACACGAACATCCCTCGACCTGGCGATCGTTCTCCCACGACTCGTAAGCCTTCTCGAATCGAGCGTAAGCAGCACGCGCTGCTTCCTCGGCAAGGGTGCCCGTGCCGTAGTAGGTGAACACGAACACGAAGCCAGCCGAGTCGCGCACGTCGATGTACCAACCAGCATCAGGCTTGTTGATCGCTTCCGTGCGATCCTCGGCGAGGAAGTCATCACTCACGAAGCGGAGGTAGGCGTAGCCGTGCGTGAAGTCGTTCTGGTCGCCGGTCGAATCGACCTCGGTCTGCTCGCTGTCGTGCCACCTGAACCAGTGATCGTACTTCTGGTTCATCAGGTCGACCTTCTCGCCCTGGGGCAGGCCCATGATGTCGATAAGCGAAGTCATCTCATTCTCCTAAGTGTGTAGGGTGTTAGTCGAGTCTAGCGTGACTGGGAACGTCTGTCTATGGTTTGCGTGAGGGAATGTCGTCGTCACTCCACATGAGGCAGATGACTAGACACCACACCGAGCCGATCGCGAAGATAGCTCCGACAACTACTGGTGTCCACTCGTATGTGACTGCCAGTATCCAGAACACAAACGACACCGCGAAGATGATGCGCAGGAGAATAATGGTTCTCATCGGAACTTCATCTCCGAAATGCGCTTGTTGGAAGCGTCGATCTCGCGCTGCATGCGCCTGATCTCGGCAATTTTCTCTGCCGTTGTCATCTCGGATGCAGACTTGACTGGGGTAGGCAGTTCTTGGTGGCAGGTGTGACACTTCATGACTGGTACTCCCAGGTCTCGTAGAAGTTGGCTGGCATTGCGTTGCGCGTGGACTTGAGGTGACTGTTCACGTACTCGTCGGCGTTAAACTCCTGGTCACGCCACTCGATGCGCTCGCTAGGGAGGAGGCGCGATGTCGTCCGGTCAAACGAGAGCAGGCGGACTGTGGCACGACGCTGCTCTAGGCGGCGAACAAAGTCCGTTCCACGCTCTACCTCGGTAATGACTCGCATCACGACATAGACTCGCGTGGCTGTTACGTCTACACGGATCATCTCGTGGCATGCAGCGATTGCGAACGGACGGCCTAGGGACACGCGCAGCGACCTACGGAGGGCCAGCTGGGGGTCGAGGTCATCGTCGGCCACCGTGGCGTCCGCGTGGCCGTAGACGTCGCTGAAACGTGCCATGCCACCCTCGTAGTGCGTCTCGATCATGGCAGCGAGTTGGTCAGTACGCATGGCGTCAATGATCGAGGCGATGTCGGGCATGATGCGGTTGAGCCACCAGCGCATGTCGGCACGCAGACTCAGTGTACTCATTCTCCCACCAACGTCTCGAACAGGACCTCGTCGCCGTCAATGAGTTGGATAGTTACGCCCCCGTCGACTGAATCGGACTGACGATACTTCGCGACAGTCGAGGTGAAGTGCGCCTCGGCGATGTTCCTATAGTCGGCGTGATCAGTTACCTCAAGAATCTCGCTCTCCCAGAAAACTCGCACACTCAAACTCATGACGTCCACCCCCAATCAGCGACGTATCCTGGAACGCTGTTGATCGAGATGTGACCGACATCGGTAACTACCCTGATCCAGTAGTCGAGCGCCCACTCGCCGATACACTCGTCACACATGGTGAACCCGTGCGGCTCCAGGTCGGCTCCCGGTGCCTCGTCGCATGTTCGGACCATCTGCCAGTCGGTGGTTGAACCGAGATACATCATCTGATCTAGTGTGTACGAGCCGTCCTTGATCAGGACCTCGATGTGCTGGACGGTCGGCTCGTTGACTAGCCGGGTCACGGCGTCGGACGGAAACTCAGGCATGTCAGATCCTCTCGATCGTGACACGGGCGTACGGCTCGCCACCGAGCTCGAACGTCACGGCACCGTCGGACTCGGGGGTGACGTGCCACGATCCCGAGTTGTCCTGGATGCGACGCGCAATATCCAGGGCCAGATCGGCTGTGTACTGGGGGACTAGTTGGTGTGCATGAGCCAGACTCATGGGCTCGGACTGTTCGATAATCTCGCCGTCGATAAACCAGCGCTGGATTGTGTACTGGTCATCGTCGTTGGTCTCGATGATGATGTCATCTCGATTGACGCCTCCGAGGGTGCGGATGACTCGACGCACGACGTCCTCGGTCACGACAAACTCGGTGCGGGGTCCGGCGAACCCATCGCGCTCGATGGTAATTCGATTGTCAGTCATTGTCATGTGTCCAATCTAGTAACCAGGCCGAGATGCCTGGCTGGGTCCGTGTGACCCGATATAGATAGTCAATCACGGCTCGTGCGGGGCTGTCTATAGGTTTCCCTAGCCAATTTTAGAAATGTTGTGATGCGCGTTAGACGAACGAGAACGCGCCCTAACGGACGCACGTAGCGCGATGGAACTAGGGTGCCGATCAGTCATGTGCGGCCCGTAGCGGGCAACGTGGCGCGGCTGGGGGTGATGGGGGGTCGTGGCGTGGTGCTAGATGGTAGCTGATCGGGCCACGGTGGGGCGTCGCTGGGATTAGGCGCGTGTGGGCCGTCCGATTGCCCGGACGACATAGAGCGGGGTCGTGCGGGGCGAGGCGACTGGTTGTTGTTTGTATCACGCAACTAATACAATGGCTGGTACAAACTAGGAGCCCAACCAGCCTAGGCTACCCTAACTAGGGCAGCCTAGGCTGGTTGGGTCGTGCGGGACTATCAGGCGATGCGGAACGCCGCCGTGCCCTTTCCGCCCTCGCCGTTGCGACCGGCCTCGACGCCGTCGACGACGAATCCCTTCGAGACCATCTTCGCGTAGACGGCACCGATTGCGCCGGTCGACGGGGCGTCGACCTCACCACGGGCCAGGTCGGACGCGGTGTGCCACCCGGACCCGAGGGCCGCGACACGCTCGGAGATGAACGTCGGGACGTCGCGCTGTCCGGCGATGCGGACCGACGCCAGGCGGATCGACTCGTCGCGGGTACGGTCGTCCGGCTCGGGCAGGTCGGTCAGGTCGACATCGGCGGGCGTCCCGGACGGGCGGACGTCGCCGGACTCGAGGGCGTCGGCGGCGCGGCGCAGGGCGTCGATCCGGTTGGACACCAGCTGGCGCCAGTCGATGACGACCGTCGATCCCGTGGACTTGGTGGACTTGGCCGCGTCGACGGCCTGGGCGTAGACCTTCGCGGTGTCGATGTCGCCGGACATGGCGGCATCCATTCCGGCCTTCATCCACGAGTCGCGGAGGGTGCGACGCTTCGCGCCCGGCGTCGCCTCGTGCTCGGCGATCAGGTCGGCGATGGTCAGGACGGGGGTTGCGGTGTTCTTCGACATGATGATTCTCGATTCTGCCCGGTGTAGGGCGTAGGTTGCAACTATCCGAGTCGGATGTGTTGCGGTCGGTCCGACTATCGGGCCGTGACACGAGCCTAGCAGACTAGGCTCGATCATGGTGCGATAGGTGGGTGTGATCTAGGTCACACTAATCAATGACGGGACTGAACGTCACATCGCCGTCCGGGGTCGTGATGACATATGTCACATCACTCAGGTCTGCGTGTGACGTGATGACCCGGACGGGCGTTTCGCACATTTCGCCGTCATCGAACTGAGCCGCCACGCGCAATTCGTGGATGAATTCAGCATGGTCAACTATCGTGGGCAGGTGCTCGAAAGATGCCGAACGAACGTATTTGGTGAACACGACGTCTCCTAGGTGTGTAGGGATGGGACTAACTATGGACTAGGTAGCCTAGGCGAGACTCTACTGGGTAGAGTCCACCTGGGTCAACTAGGCGGGTTGTGGGACTAGTTACCGAGTCGGTGCCCGTTGGTTGCCCGGTAGTCGTGCATAAATGCGGCCCGGTTGACTTCGGCCATGACTTCATCCGGCGTCATATCCGACGTGTCCGTCATGGTAGCACGAATCGAGTCGTTATCGGCGTTGAATGCGGCCCATGCGCGATCGTAATCTAGTGCCATGATATTGAGTCCGTTCTAGTTTTCTAGGTCCGTTTGACCCGATGTAGAAACAATAGCACGGTTCTAGTCGTTTGCACCCATCGAACACCCGATTATTTCGATGTGATCCACGTCACATCGGATCGAGTCGTCGCGTGATTAGACACCCATCGGTCGGCATGTGTCAACCGGTATGGGCAAACCAGTTCTAGATATCTCACGTATCACGATCACACGATGTGATGTCTAGTCAAATTCAGTAGTCCAGTATGTGGGATTCGCGTCTAACGGACGAACGGCACCGAGTCGATAGGGATAGTCCGTCGTGGTGCTAGTAGGCCGTTAGATCGCAATTTCGGGCATCCAGGTGTGGGGGTTGTTGTCAATACGTTTGATGGATTGATGTTGTCCACAGCTTTATACACAGCTGTGCATAGACATGTGGATAGAGATGGTACATACGTTGGTACATAGCAGTCATAGTGAGACATTGTGTATGTGACATCGTGAGTGTCACATGGATGTAGACATGTCGATATGTCGACAAATGGATTTAACGACATGTCGATTTGTCGACAATTGGCCTATGTTACACCATCAATGGCTCATACGAGATGTTACATCGTTGATGACACATGCATGGTGTCACATGGTCGTTTCTGGTTGTACCAAGCATTGTAGTGCTCGAGACAAATCGCCCAAACCTAGTTGGATGAAAACTCGTTTTGTCAATCGGAATCGCGAATTAGAAATTTTTCTATATCACACGTCAAAACCGACTCGTTTGACTGGATATGTGGTATAGGTCCGATAGGTGCCATTATCGGACCGGCATGTCTAGCCGTAATCGAACACGTGTTCGATACCCCTACCCCCGAAAAAAATCCGAGCCCCCCCGTCAGTTCGCAGCTACTTCCATCTCCGAGTGCACAGAACTTTTTTACCAGTCTCATATGATATTCGGGTCAGATAGTACTGACATGGCACCCATCGGGCGAAAATGTCATCTATGGCAGAAATACACAATAAATAACCATATATTTGACAGTAATTAATTCATTGGAATCGTAGGCTTTTCTTACCGTTCTAGCATTTTCAGCCTTTTTTGCCATGACCTTCTGGCCTTCGGCGGAATGGATGCCCTGGACTCTGCGCTACGCTGGCCGGGTGTGTGTAGCTGACAAGATTCCATCAGATTTTCTGCCATAACATTTCATGTATCCCTGAGCCAGGGTCGATGAACACCCTGTAGACCCCCCTCTGCCCCCTCTCCCCATGGCAAAAAAGGCAGAAATACAGAAAATACGATTTTCGTTGGAATCACGGCGTTTTAATATTGCCTGAATATTTGCCTGGCCATGGCGGAAAATAGGCGAACGGTGTGTTTTTCACCAGAGTTGGGTCCACTTCAGATTTTCTGTCAAACATTTGGCAATAATTCCTGACCGTCCCAAATCGGTGTCGATTTGTCATGGCAGAAAATCTGAAGCGGTACTTGCGGGGTGAATATTGCGTATGTCACAGGGGTTTGGCAGAAAATCTGACAAAAAATCTGATAGAGGTAGAAGTAGTACGGTTTTACACAAAGAAACACCCCGCTCGGCCAAAGAACAGGGTGTTTCTACCTAGAAGTTGAGCACTTTTAAGGGCTTGTATAGAGCGGCAAACGCTCTGCTGCGGCCACTTCTGCGCGACCAGCTTCGAGCATTTTGGCCCAATTCTCGGCCTCTAGGCGGCGTAGCGCCGCCGCCCTCTGTTCGAGGATGGTACCGAACCAGACAAGAACTGGCTCACAGCGCGCCCAGTATTCGCTGGCCTGGGCGCCCGTTCTCTCTCGCGCCTTGATGCGATGTGCCGCCATGCACAGGGGTCCGCGGCATCCGTCCATGTAAGTCGCCTCGCTACCGTGCTTGCGGCGACCGAAGTCCTCATGCTCGTACTCGGCAATACAGGCGTTGATCTTCAGCAAGCAATCGTCTACGAATGCGACTTTGTCGTCGTAGAACTCGAACTCGGGTATGAGGTGTAAGGGGATCATGATGCCACCTTTCGGAAGCGTTTTGCCGGTCGACCGCGTCCCGGCTGCGGGTCTTCAACCTCAAGCATATCCAATGCTACGAGGAAGTCGATCGTCTGCTTCAGCGCTCCCGGTGCTGGATTCTTGCCCCGCAGGTAGCGGCTCAACTCTGACGATGTGGCTCCGCGTCCGGTCTTTGCAAGGTGCTTTTCGGCGTAGTGCATAACGTCATCTGCAAGCTCGTGCTGTGCAGTGACCCCGATACTGGCGGAAACAAGGCCGTAGCAGTAAACAAGATAGTCCACGATCGGCATAGCACGCTCATGGACTTCCAAGTCGATCTTCGTTTTCTTCTGATTGATCGCAATGAGCAGCATAACTTTCTTGTAGATAAGGTTGAGACGTTGCAACATCTCAGTGTCATCCTTGTCCATCATGGGCTCGATCTTGGTCTTGAAGAAGCTGTAGATCGTCGGCATAGCGGCGTCGTCAATCATGAGAAGACGCTTGGTGTTGCCACCCCAGCCTTTGATCTTCAGCAGCTCGTCCTTGGCTCGAGCCATGTCGACCTTGACCTCGCTGTGGTCTCCGCCGAAGACTTCACGCTCCTTGCGCGGTCCGCCCGCGAAGACCCAGCGATTCAGGAAGCCGTTGACCTGATCGTTCTTGCTCAGGATCGCACGAAGTGCTCGCGGCTGCGTAGATGCCGTGATAGAGCAGAAGGGTTCGAAGGCGAGTTGATCGCCGTTGGTCTTCGAGCCCGTCGTGATCTCTGGATGACAGTCAGCAAACTTCATGATTGTCTGCTGAAGTGTTGATCCGATGTTCTTCGACTTCGAGATCATACCCGAGAACTCGTCCCAGTCCACTATTCCGTTGACCGGAGCAAACTGTCCATTCGGCTTTCCGGTGATCGGATCGCGCTGATGGTACTCGAACTGCCCGATCAGGTGCTCGCCAGAACCTGGAATCGTGAGCGCTTTAACTCCCACGGTGCGATCCGGCTCGGCTTTAAAAGGGACTACCTCACGCAGAAGCGTGTCCAGATAACGACGTGACTTCGACTTGCCGAATCCCGTACCACCCAGCAAGCACAGCATGAGGTTGGCGTTCACGGGAGGTCCGTCGTTAATCTGTACGTTCTTGCCGACCGTGTGTCCCAGTGCCAGCATAGCATGCCAGAAGTGGTATTCTTCCGGGCTGTCATCGCGCGATGTCGCTACCATGTACTCGTACAGAAAAGTGTCGGGAGCGCAGATTGCCTTCCAGTCCAGCGTCGGGTACACGATGACATCAGCTGGTGCGTCATCCTTGTAGTCGATGGGCACGACACCCAGCTGTGTAACGGTCCCTATACTTGGCTCGGGCGCTTCGACGGGGTTGGTCTCAGCCTGTGTAGCCTGAATGTTGAAGTAGTCCGCAGCGTTCATACCGGGCGTGCCGGTCACTTCGCCTTCAGGGTCCTGCTGCACCGGGGTCTCCGACGGGACCGTAGTTGTGGCGTCAGTAGAGGCCGGTGCAGCAGGGGCTGGGGCCTGTACAGACCGAGAAGCCACCTGCGGGGGAGGTGCAGCCTGTACAGGAGCTTGTGAGGGTGTCGGCTCTTCGGGAAACCAGACGACAGCGCGCTCGCCAGGCTTGCGGACCATGTTCAGTCCGAATGAAGATGCCATGTCTTCTTTGAGACGATGGAACTCCGCGCCGACGACGTTCTTCGCTTTAGGTCCGCGACCAAAGCCGATCGAGCCCAAGTCCATGACGTCGCCACCAACCTGGCAGCCTCCACAGTACCAAGCACCCGAGACGGTGTTGATCCATGCCGAGGGATGCTCGTCGCGGTGGTCGGGTAGCGGACATGAGATGTAGATTTCATCACCACCCGCCGAGCCCCCGATTGTCTTGCCGATGAATTTAGCGTACGCCTTGAGTGGGTTGGCCTTGATCTGGTTTAGAGTCTGCTCGATAGCACGTTCGGATCGTGCCTGCTCGTCGCTGACGTCATAGACCTGTGGGATCAGGTCAGCATTTTCTTCGTTGACGGGAACCAGATTCGGTCGCTCTACTTTGTCGGTCTTTTTGTAGGTCTCAGGCGTGATTCCCTTTTCAGCCTGAATCTTGGCGAGCCGTTCCTTGAAGGACGGCAGTTCGGAAGTCACAGGATGCCCACCTTTTCCAGCCACTTCTCGATGCGGCGCTGCAGTCCGAGATTCTGTGTCAGCTTAGCATGATTGCAAGCCTCGATCAGAAGCTCCTTGGCATCGCTCTCATTTTGAATCATCTCTGCGAGTCGCTTGTCTAGGTGGCGCCAGCGTGATGTCCCTAGAGGTGCTTCCGCGAGAAGCTGATCAGTGGGGGTTGGCGGTGGAGCAACAGTTTCGCGATTGATCTGATTGACGCTGAGCTGCTGCTGAATGCGTCGGTTCTGGCTATCTTCCCACCCTGGCGTACCCTCGCCATGCTCGGGGCAGTTGGCAAAAGGCCACGAGTCGAATCGGCAGATTCCACAGGAGAGCAGTTCATCACTCACGGCTTCACCAGAACAAACTTGTCCCCGTCATGCTGCAGAACGATCTCCGCGTTCTCGCCCTCGATGAAGTGCTCGTACAGCTCTGGAATCATGTCCATAACCTGCTTGCCAAAAGACATCATCTGCGACGCCTTCTTGAAGATTTCTGTAATCTCTTCCATGCTTGGCTCTTTGGACTCAGGCATACGGGTCACCGCTTTCGAGTAGTGCTGCCGGGTTAGGGTGAGGGCGCATAACAGCTGCAGGCGCCTTCAGGTCTAGGAAAAACGTGGGGTCCTGGCTCTTCTGGTTGCGACCGAGCGGTAGGCGCATCAGGTTGCCCATCTTCTTGTCCTCGAGGTCAACCTGCTTCGGAAAGACCTCGACGTCGAAGTTACGGAAGCCGGTGATCGGGCTCATGTCCTTGTGGCGAAAGAAATGCTTGCCCTTGAGTGGCTCGAACTCATCCAGCGTCGCCATGACGATGTCGGCGGCGGCACGGACCTCCTCGCCCGGCATCTCGCCGGTAAACCCGTACACGTGGACGCCCTTGCCGCCCGAGTATGCGGCTGCACACGGGAGACCGAGGTCTCGGATACCTCCAGCAAAGCGGTGCACGAGGCCCATCATCTGCTGCTTCCACCACTCTCGAGCGGCGGGTATTGCTGTTGCTGGGTTGCGGTCGAGCCAGATTGTGCGAGGATTGAGGTGCTCAAAGATTTGATACTGCTCATCAAACTGCTGGTTCGTGATGCTCGGGTCGAACTTAAACGGCCCAGGCGGGATTGCGTAGGTCCCGTTCTCCTTGACAAGGTCAATGTCGAAAGCGAACATGCGAGCGTTTGAGTTGGAATCGAGCAGGTAGTGACCATAGGTCTGCTGCCCTGTCAGGTGCGCTGTCAGATGATCCATTGTAAACCCGAGACCGTGACGACTGGTCTCGGGACTTCCGCCATGCTCGGGCATGGTATCCTTCATTCGGAAGTCGGGTACATAGTCGCCATTACTGAACTGAATGGCTTTCACGTCCCGATTTTGGATCATTCGCTTGGCGAATAGGGCAGCGATATCTTCGTACAAGGCAGGCTCCGATATGCGTGGTCGGCGGGATGGGGTCGGCCCAATGTAACCTACACCCGGCCACGGGCGATGTCGAGGACCATGGTCCGTGACGTCCCCGCGTGTCGCGTGCTACCTTGGAGGTGGTACGTGTCCCCGGCAGGGCAGCTGGTTCGCCAGTCGTACCGTCCTCGGTGTGTTCGGCGCACACGGTCGGAGGCCCTCCGCTTGTCAGGCAGGCTCGCGGAGGGCCTTTCCGCTCCATAGGCGATTGCGTGACGATGACCCGCATGTATGATGGTGTGCTAAGCCGACCGGAGGACCAATGGGTACAACCGAGATTTTCTTTCGCAACCCCCACAACTACATTAAAGAGCTGGCTGCGGTACCGTTGGCTCGCAAGGTAGCATGGGATCGCGGAATGCTGATGAAGCGAGCGATTGATCCTGTCAAGCACGCCAAGCTGTGGTTTGCCAACGAGCCATTTCAGTTGCTTATCATTGGCGAGCAGGGAACTGCCCATCTCGACAACACGCACGACATGGACAACCCTATCGCTGTGTACCCCACCTGGTCATATGCTGATGACGACTTCGGTGACCTCGAGGAAATGATCTTCAACCCAATCGGTGAAGATCAGAAAGCCTGCAATAGCCCCGGAGTACCGGCTGACGAGTTGCCGGTATACGGTCAGGAGCACCGCGTCGTTCTGGTTGACATGCCACCTGCCACAACAGGTATTTTCAAGAACCTCATGCGCTCGATCCTTGATACAGCCGACGAGTTCGAGGGCACCGTCAAGTTGCACTTGCACAACAGCTACTCGTACCCCAGCATGTTCGGGCGCGGAATGGCCTCGGCGGACTACGATCCGCGAACCAATGCTGCCAATGGTAAGATTCATCTACCGAACGGTAAGCTGATTCCGACAACACAGATTCAGCGCGCATCGCACTGGGTTGCTCAGTTGAACATGACGCCCGGTGAGCTTTCGGACCCGAAGAATCGTTGCATCTTCAACATCAAGTCCGCTATGTGGGCTGCCGACAACTACGAGCGTGATCTGAAGTTCACCAAGAAGGGTGATGTTAACCTTGATCCAAGCGCCAAGCAAGTTCAGTCTCATCCAGGAGCTCGGACCGTTCTTAACGGCGCTAAGCCGCAGCCCGGTGATAAAGTCACATGTAACTCTTGCTCTCTACAGAACGACTGCCAGTATTACAGGCCCGACAACGTCTGTACTCTACCTGACTCTGAGACATCGGCACTGGCGAACTACCTCCAGTCACGTAATGCTGACCGACTCATTGACGCGATGGGTACCATGCTCGGAGCTCAGGCGCGTCGTCTAGAGAAGGCTGTCAAGGAGGAGGAAGAGTTCGGTGAGTACTCTCCCGAGGTCACGAAGATGATTAACAGCCTGTTCGCGAACACGCTGAAGCTCACCAAGGTGATCGACCCCAGTCTCACGAAGGCTCAGGTGCAGGTGACCGTGGGTGCCGGAGTCGTCGGTGTCGCGCAGGCCGCCTCTCCCCAGCAGCTCGTGGCGAAGGCTATGCAGGCTCTGGAGGATCAGGGCTATTCGCGTGAAGAGATGGACCAGGAGCTTGTTCGCAACATGGTGATTCAGATGAGCGCACCCCAGCAGCCCGCTATCCAGGGACAGGTGGGACCGTAATGGCAAAGCACAAAAAGGACTCGATGTGCCCTGGGTGTTACCCCGAGCGTGACTTTACTGGCATTAAGCGGGCTGCAGATCGCAGGCGGGGAGGCTATGCGCCCCTCCCTCGCTGTCCTGCTCACCGCATGAAGATGCCCATGGTTCCACCCGGCCCAGCTCTAGGAATGAAGCGATGACCGAGCCTGACCCGAATGACGCACTACTCAATGAGTTCTATTGGCTTCAGAAGCATCCGCACTTCAACGAGCGGCCCGCTTCGGTAGATCAGTTCCTCGGCGAGGGTTACCTGAACATCGCAGCCCTCGTGCGTCCGGGTCTGCGTCAAGCGCTGATCGACATGTTCGGCGAGGAGGTCAATCCGACTCGTATTGCGATCTTCCAGAAGGCCATGTTCACTGGCGCTATCGGTGTCGGCAAGACAACCATGGCTTCTATTGTCATTTCGTACATGTGCCACTGGACGCTGTGCTTGAAGGACCCGCAGGCGTATTACAACTTGCTTCCAGGCTCGCGTATTGCTTTCATGCAGATGTCGACCAGCGAAGATCAGGCTGTCGAGACGGTCTTTGGTGACATCAAGGCGCGCATCGAGAACAGCAAGTGGTTCGTGGAGAACTTCCCCTTCGACCCCAAGTTCACCAAGCAGATCAGGTTTGACAAGAACATTTGGGTACTACCTGGCTCGTCGCTAGAGACATCGTTTGAGGGTTACAACATTCTTGGCGGCATTCTCGATGAGGCAGATTCACACAAGCAGACCAAGGACAAGGATTACGCAGACGTCGGTCGGGATACGATCGAGAACCGCATCAAGTCACGTTACAAGGATCGCGGCTTCTTTCTTGTGATTGGACAGATGAAGAAGGCAGGCGGCTTCGCAGCTAAGACCTTCAAAGAGTTCCAGACGGATGAACGAGCTTACGCGATCCGAATGACCCTATGGGAGTCGTTCGGCTGGGATCAGTACCTCAAGGACGACGGTACACGCGATTCGTTCTGGTACGACGTGAAGCGTAAGAATGTCATCACGGCGCAGGCAGCGTATATGATCCGCAGCGAGAAGCCGGACGTTCAGATCATTGAGGTTCCGAACGAGTTCCTGATCGACTTCACAACCAAGCCCGAGAAGGCACTTAAGGACCTAGCTGGTATTCCGCCGAATGCAGGCGATGCCTTCATTTCCTTGTCGTACAAGATCGACGAGGCTGTCGAGCGCTGGAAGGAGGGTCACCCCGGCATGCCGTCGCCAGTTACGCCCGATCCGATCAGCCCGCAGTTCCTCGATTGGTTCCGAGCACAGACCCCGCTCAAGCGACACCTGCACATTGACTTCGCGTACAGTCCAGATGGTGATGCTCTAGGTATGGCGATGGGTCACGTCAAGCACATCATTACTGACGATGAAGGCGAGATGAAGCCGTACGTGTCGTTTGATTTCTTGATGCGAGTCAAGGCCGCGCCAGGGTCGGAGATTATGTTCAGCGGTATTCGCTCGATGGTCTACGATCTCAAGCGCGAGCGTGCATTCCGTATTCGTCAGGCCACCCTCGATGGATTCCAGTCTACAGATACGCGTCAGCAGTTCCGCAAGAATCGTATCCCAACCGAGATGCTCTCGGTGGATAAGAGTAAGCTTGCGTACGAGGATTTGCGTGATGCGCTCTATGAGAATCGCATTGAGTTTCCGCCGTACATGACGAAGCTCGAGATGAACTCTACCGAAGAGGTTATGATTGCGGTCAAGGAACTGATGGAGCTCGAGGAGAATGACAAGAAGATTGACCACCCTGTGTCAGGCAGCAAAGACGTTGCGGATTGTATTGCAGCGGTTACGTCGTCCTTGATGGGTGACAGGGCATACCACAGGGGTATACGCTCCAACCCGAACGACACAGCGGCGGAAAGCAACGGTGATTCCCCGCCCCCAATCAGTTACTCGCAGAGCGGTAACCGACTCCAGCATTTGATGCCGACTGGTCTGCAAGCACCAGCCCCGCCGTCGTCTATTCCTGGCTTCGGGAGCATCCCCACTGTCGGAGTACCACCAGGGCTTATGCCGGGAAGAGACAGGTAGCAAGTGAGCAAGCAGCTACTCGGACCGAACGGACAGCCGATTAGTTCGGCGTCTTTCAAGAAGGCGACACCGCCCCCAACGGGCGAGAAGTTCGGTAACTGGTCGGGCGATGCGGTCGATGTCATGCGACTCCCCGGCGGAGGTCTGCTTGGATTCAATCTCGATGATCTTACTCTCGATGATTTCCGGCAGATGAAGGATCACTACCAGATCAACTCTTCGCTGTCGATCCTCACCTTTATGCTGCACCAGATGGAGTACCGGATCGAGTGCGAGGACAAGAAGCTCCAGGCGCAGGCCGAGGAGATGCTTGAGGCGGTGTGGGGTAGACTTGTTCGCTCCATGAGTCAGGCATTCTGGGCCGGCTTCTCGCCCAACGTCCTCGAGTGGGAGAACGACGTACAGGGCAAGGCGATTGTTCTCGACAAGATTAAGGACCTGCGTCCTGAAGAGTGCAGGGTCAACTGGAAGAAGGTTGACGGCGCAAAGGTCCCGTTGGCCCAGGAGATTACAGGTTCGATCTTCCCGCCGAATGGTTCCGGTAGCATCAAGGTGTATGACGGGATCAATCAGATCGGTTGGCCGGGTCCGATCCCAGTCGACAACACTTTCTGGTATCCGCTCCTTATGGACCACGGCAACTACTACGGCAAGAAGCTGCTGCGACCTGCATTCCAGTCATGGTTCTTCTCGATTCTCATGCACTTGTTCGCGAACCGCTATTACGAGCGCTTTGGCGAGCCCACCCCGGTCGGTCGCGCCCCCTTCGATGACGAGCTCGACATGGGTGGCGACAAGCCGGTTCGCGGCAACAAGGCTATGGAGATGATTCTCACACAGCTTCGGTCGCGTGGCACGGTCGTTCTCCCCAATGACAAGCAGAACGCCGGACCCGGCGAGACAAACCCTGACTTTGACTACACTATCGAGTATCTTGAGTCTCAGATGCGCGGCGCAGACTTCGAGCGCTACATGACACGACTCGACGAGGAGATGTCGCTGGCTTTGTTTACACCGATCCTTCTCATGCGGACCGCCGATGTCGGTTCATACTCGCTTGGCGAGGGGCACATGCAGATGTATATGCTGATGCTCAACGCAATCAGCAGCGACTGGGCACAGTACATCAATCGTTACATCTTGGCTCCCATTGCTCGTTTCAACAGTTCACGCGGTTCCACCAATCCGCCGAAGCTCACGATCAAGTTCCGCCAGCTCGGCAAGGAAAATCAGGACATCGTGCGCGACGCGATCCGTAACGGTATCTCCGAGGGTCGTCTCGAGATTGACGTGAAGGACCTCAGCGAGAACGCCGGCCTGGACATTAAGAAGATTCAGCAGCTCACCGAGACCGATGATCAGCTTGCTGCTAACGACGAAGCGGACACTGGCAACAAGGAGCAGCCCAACCAGGGCGACAAGGTCCAGTCAACGGCGGCTCGCTTGGTGGACCGAGTGGCCCCACAGGCACAGAAAGCCTACAGGCAGGGTTTGCCTTTGGATAGGACGACCGTGTCCCTCGGTTTCCAAAAGGCAATGACACAGGCTTTCCGTGAAGCTGGATATTCGGACCCAGTGGCATCGTCTACGTGGCTTTATGAGTACATGAAGGTCTGGATTGATGACGCTAGTAACACCTTTGATTCTTCGGAGGAATACATGCGCGGCTTCAACCTTGCACTTCAGGCACAGCTTAAGGAGCTGAAGAAGTGACACCGTTCATTCAGGACTTGAGCATTTATCAGGGAGATCGCTTCGAACTCTTTTTCAGACTTTACAATATGGTTTGGGATGAGGGTACGGAGACCTTTATTAAGGGTCCGTATGTAAACCTGACCGGCCATACCGTAACTGGTAGCATCAAGGCTAGGCGTGGCGCTTCGGAGGCGGTTGTTGCAACTTGGTCTTGCACACTGTCTGATCAGAGTGACGAGGATAGTGTCGGTGGAATCCTCTGTGTTTTACTTCCATCAGAGAGTGTAAAGCTTTCAGACAGCAGCTATGTCTACGACATTCAGACCAGCCTAGATGCAGATCACGTAAGCACGTGGCTTACGGGTTCCATTTCCACGACACTGGAGGTGACTGGAAATGGCTAGTAAGTACGGCATTGAAGTCATCGCCGGGTCAGAGGTGAGCGAGGGGACCTCGTTCGTGGGGGGTATGGAGCTAGAAATTGGCACCACCAACTCTGCAAAGGTTTCCGGTGTAGGAATTTCTACGATCCAGGGAATTACCCAGGAAGACTTTGATGCACTGGTCGTCAAAGACCCGAACACTTTTTACGTCATCACAACGGCTTAAGGAGCCAACATGGCTATTGCAGCATCAGACATTGTTGTTCGGCTTACTACAAAGACGGGCGCAGCGGGCGACACCAACGCCGGAACGCCAACTGGTTCGCTTGGCGGCTTCACGTCGCAGACAGCTGCCGGAACAGGTCTCAACGATCTTTTTGATGATGTGACCGGTGCCGAGAACGCTGCTTCCGAGGCAGAGTATCGAGCGGTCGACATCTTGAACAACCACGCAACACTCACTGCAACATCGGTCGGCATCTGGTTGACTTCAGATGTCACTGGTGGTGCTGTCCCTGCAATCGGAGTCGACCCAGCGGCGGCAACGGCAAAGGGCGGGACTGGGCAGGGTGCCTCGATCGCTACAGAAGATGTCGCTCCAGCGGGTGTCGTCTTTTCGGCTCCGACCACGATCGGGACCATGCTTTCTGTCGGTACCCTCGCGCCAGGTCAGGTTCGTCGTATCTGGATTCGCCGCACCGCAGCCAATACTGCAGCTCTCAACGCCGATGGTGCGACTCTTCAGATCAGCTTCGATACACCTGCATAATGTCTGCGCTAAAAGGCTGGCTTACAGCTGCGTACACGCCGGGCCCTGGAACTTCCTACACTATCAACATGAGTGCAGGCATTACTGGTGCCGCAATTGCTGACGGCGATTTTGTGTTTGTCTTTGCCGAGGCAGCTGGTTCTGTGGCAAACAGTAAGGTGCCTTCGGCGCCTGCTGGTTTTACAACCCTTATTCCTTTTGGAGCAATGGGCACTTCAGCCACTTCTGCTTGGGGTTTGTATGTAAAGAAAAGAACCTCAGGGGATGGAAACTACACTGGAGCTCTTGATAGTACTGGCTCTCATACTATTAACTCAAACTTTAAAATCTTCTGGATAGAAGGATCTTATCGTTCAGATATTCCAGGTTGGGTTATAGGTTCGCGTGGAACTCGTGCAAGTTCTGGTGGAACTGTCAACAATATTGCGCCTTCAGTTACGGTGACAGGTGCAGCCAGTGTGATGGGTGTTTCTACAGAGCGCACGGCTGCTAGCGAAGTCGAAACTGATTCTACAGTCTCTGGTACTGGTTGGACTAAAGAAAAGACTTTTCTTGGTGTAACTGCTGCTTCTTCGACGATAACTCTTGCCACTAAAGAAATGACAGCGGCAGGTGCTACGGGAGATGTTACAACAACTTACATAAACACTCAGGCTGCAAATGGCGAGGCATTTCAGATAGCAATCCCGTCAGCTTTGGTTACCGTCACCAAGTCATTTCCGATGTCTTGGGATGTAGCCGCAGACGTTGCATTGACTACAGTCACAAAGTCATTTGATATGGTTTGGAGTATTCGCTCGCGGCTTACGAAGTCGCATTCAATGTCTTGGAATTATCTTTCTACTCGAACCAAGCGCCATACTTCCACTACAGTTTCCGAGTGGCTTTCTCGTACTCCATTCTACGGAGCGCATCGAGGGGGATCGGTATCATATCCCGAGATGAGTAAGTATGCCTACGACGAAGCTGTAAGTCTCGGATATCCGATGCTAGAACTCAGTCTTGCGCGCACTTCGGATGGAGTGTGGTTTGGTCTACATGACGCAAGCTTGGATAGAACAAGTCTTCAGACAGGTGGCGGGTCGGGGACAACCCTTGTTGCATCTTCTATGACCTGGGCGCAGGTTCAGGCGTATCAGATTACCGCCTGGCAGACTACGCAAACGTCACAGCAGTCACAGCCATATATGCGCTGGGAAGAAATTATCGCCGCGTACTATAAGACGCATGTAATCTTTGTCGACCCAAAGGCGGCGTATTCTTTTAGGGCTGAGCTTCTTGACATGATGGACGCCTGTGGTGCTGATTCAACTGAGCATTTTATCGGAAAGTATTTCGGAGTAGTGGGTGCTTCGAATAACTCTTCAGGCTGGGCGAAAGATTTGGAGAATCGAGGATATCAGCGCTGGGGCTATTTCTACGAGGGGGACGTTTCCAATCTTCCTACATACGCCCCACGTTGGACATTGCTCGGGATGGATTATAATGCATCTCAGGCAGCTTGGGATGCGATTCTTGCATACGGAAAGCCTGTTATTGCTCACATCTGTCCTAACGAGGCGGCGGTTACAACAGGCCTTTCTAGGGGCGCTTCTGGATTTATGGTTTCTGCGACCAGGATTGTTTCGCCGACTCTTTCGAAGTCCGGTATGTCCTGGAATGTACTGCAGCAGGCAACTCGATCGCATGAAATTTCGTGGAACGTATTGCAGCGTCTTACTAAGTCTTTGACATTTTCGTCAAATGTCAAAGAGACGATAACCAAGGCACTTGCGATGTCTTGGAATGTAAGATCACAGCTTACAAAGTCTCATGCGATGTCTTGGAATGTTTTTCAGCGTTTGACAAAGTCGCATGCATTTAGTTTTAACATTCGCTCTAGGGTAACTAAGCCTCAAGATATGTCTTGGAATGTTCGCGAAAGAATTACAGAGTCGTTTGAGATGTCTTGGAACGTGCTGGAGGATGTCGCAAGTATTTCTTTTGCGGTTGGTGCAAAGACGGTCGCAGCTTTTAAGGTTGGAACTAGATCGGTAAGTAAAATCTTCAAGGGCAATGATCAGCTATGGCCGTAGAAGGTGAATCACAGGATGACGGCGAGATTCGCTGTCCACTGTGTGACCGGTCTCCCATTCTCGCAACCTACGGATTTGACGAGCGTGGGAGATTGTTTATTCACGTCAAGGTCTGGAAGGGCTCTGAGGTGAAGGCTGACGTTTACGTAACAGGCGGCGAGGTTACTCTCAAGTGCTACCGATGCTTGCGATTCAACACGGTTAGAATTCACGGAGTTTTACCATCGCTAAGTAAAGCAAGACGCCCGAACATTAACGACGGGTGGTAACCCTCGGATAGTCCTTGCCTTCATGGCATGGCTACCTCTACCGTAAGGACCCATCATGACGATCACACTCGCACCCGACGCACGTCGCTCGGTAGGACTCTTTTCTACGGGTCTCGGGATCATCGACCACAAGCCGAAGATCGCATTCGCCAAGGGGACCAAGTCAGACCGTATGGTCTTGACGGTGACCGACATGCCCGTCTTCCGATCGGGAACCTTCCGTGACTCGATGGGCTACCAGCACACCTGGGAGTCCATTCACATCGACCAGATGGTGATGCACTACTCCCACCTGGCATCGAACGGCATCTTTTCAGATGTTCCGGTTCGCAAGGGTCACGGCTCGTTCCTTGGTGATCCCATGGATTCGTTGATCGGTTGGCACACGGGTCTGCGTGCCGAGACAATGACCTCCACGCACGATGGAAATGAGTACAGCTACCTTCTTGCCTCGTACGAGATTTTTGACGAGGAAGCAGCGGCCCGTGTCGAGGGTGGTGATTGGCGAAACCGTTCGTCCGAGGTAGGGTTCTACTTGACGAACGCGGAGGCAGAGTACTGGCCCGTCTATCAGGGGTTCGCTTACGTGGACATTCCTGCAGTCGAAGGTCTGAATGGCTTCTCCAAGGCAGTCAAGTCCCGCAGCAACTTTTCAATGATGATGGAAGAGGAGACAGCCGATATGGCCGAGACACCCGAAGAGAAGGCAGCCCGCGAAGCTGCCGAGGCTGCAGCGGCCACTCCGCCCGCAGCCGCCGCGCCCCCCGCTGAGCAGGCCGCGCCCCCCGCCGAGCAGCCCCCCGCCGAGCAGCCCCC